>ERZ1034713.50-NODE-50-length-73749-cov-7.733235_pt1 | contig 73749 bp, 70 predicted proteins | sample MGYA00520692_ERZ1034713 | MGnify/ENA primary metagenome ERZ1034713 (study PRJEB33766, sample SAMN09781717) | gut metagenome | biome: gut microbiome | host: Homo sapiens | place: Madagascar | study: EMG produced TPA metagenomics assembly of the PRJNA485056 data set... | reverse complement strand
GTAACTGTATCAGTAAGTGCACCAAGTGAAGTATATTTGTGTGACTTTTATATAAATTATGATGCATCTATACTGGAGGCTGTTTCGGGATATGATGCAGGGGGCGGCGGAACAATCCGCTTATTATCTACAGATAAGACTAGTTTTAGTATAAAGTTTAAAATTAATAATCCTGGTTCATCAGCAATCTCGGTTGTTACATCAACTGCAATTGTAAGTTCTGCTTATGAAGACAGACTGGTAATAAGTTCCTCTTCAGGAACAGTTACCGGAAAAGCACCTGTAAGCTATTCATCAGATAACACATTGTCTTCGCTTCAGATAAGTCCGGGAACGCTTTCACCAGCATTTTCACCGGAAATTACAACATATAATGCATCTGTTGACTCTGATGTGGAAGAACTTGTTGTAAGTGCGGTTGCCAATGACTCTAATGCTAAAGTCAGCGTCAGCGGAAGAAAAATGGATCCGGGAAGAAATACAACTACAATTACTGTCACTGCAGAAGATGGTTCAGTAAAGAAATATATAATATATACGACCAGAGCAGCAGGCAGTAATGAACAAGAGACACAGACCGAAGCAGAAACACAGACTGAAGTTCAGACAGAGCAGACTGATAATATACAGGTTACAATAGATAAAGTACAGTATACAGTTATTCAGGATTATTCAGAGCATGAACTTCCAGAAGGCTACGAAGAAACAGAAATTGATTATAATGGCGGAAAGATAATTGCAGGAAAAGGCTTAAAAACAGGACTTATCCTTATGTATCTTGAAAGTGACAATGGTGAAGGAGGCTTCTATGTGTATGATGAAACTGCAAAAACATTTTCACCATATAATACAGTTGATGAACCCCAGGTAACATTTGTTGTTCTTCCAATACCGGATTCAGTCAACAAACCTGATGGGTATACACTTACCAGATTCACAATGAATGGTAAAGAAGTTGACGTGCTTATTGATGCTGACAGACAATATTGTCTTTTCTATGGAGTGAGTTCGTCAGGAGAAAAGGGCTGGTTCAGCTACAGAATAAGTGATGCAACAATACAGGCTTATTCGATAGACAAAGGTGATATTACCGGAACGGTAAATACATCCGGAAAAGATACAAAACCAGTGAATAATAAGGGCTATATTGCTGTTATATCAATTCTGTCTGTTTTAATAGCTGCATTTGCAGTTGTTACGGGAATCCTTTGCTCTAAGCTGTCAAAGGTAAAGAAGGTATTTAATATGGCATCAAAAGATGGCGTTGACCTTGATTCATATACAGAGAAAGAGATTGATGAGTATGATCTTGGGGAATATGAGGATGATGAAGACGAGGACATTGACCAGGTATCAGACAAGATTTTCTATGGTGATGATAAGTCTGGGGAAAATGATGTCGAGGAACTGAAGCTTTTCGATATTGATGATGATAAGTAAATAATTAAAAAGCCTTAGTGAAAATGTGATGCTCAGATTACATTTTCCTAAGGCTTTTTCTTATTCTTCCGGAAGCATCCAGTTTTCTGCCTGACTATAATAGTCGGCTGACATTTCGTTATATTGGGAAGCCTGATATGGGTCATCTGTTGCTGCAGCAAGTTTTTCATAACATTTACCAAGCAAAGATAAAGGCTTGTTTCCGCTGCTTGCCGCATCAAGTATGCTTTCTGTCTCAAATGCAGCATTATACAGCCACAACACAGCTTCTTCATAGTCTGTCTGGTTCATGTAAAATGTTCCGAGAATCAGACACATTTCAGCAGGAGGATTGTCGGCAACTGCTTTTAAAGTGGTCTTAAAGAATGCATTAGTGTCGCCTGCTGCCATATATATCCTGGCAAGAATACAGTTAATCTCTTTCATTAAATCATTGTTTCTGCCCTCTTTGGAAAGAACATTTTCAAAGATGTCCCTGAAAGCAATAAAGTCGGAATCTTCACCAGATATAAGAAGCTCTTTACAAAGCATGGTGACAACATAATCCTCAATGTGGATACCTTTTTCAAATGCTTTGAAATATGTGGAAAAGTCTCTCTTACTGTGGTCGCCTGCCTGCATGTGAAGAATCTCAATGTCACTGTCGTATACTATCGGAGTGAGCCTTACTGTCTCATGTATAGGCGAAATCCATTTGAATGGACGGAGTCTTTTGAAAAGCTTTGGACGGAGTTCCTTGTGAGCATTGTATACAGAATTGAATTCTGATGCATTGACATAATACATCTGTACAATGTCTATCTCTGGAAGAAGTATATGCTTTAATTCCCTGAGTGCATAGTTATTAGCGTCGTCAAGCACCTCGTCTGCGTCAGCACTGAATATGTAGTCACAGCCTGCTTTGGAAAATGCGAAGTTTCTTGCGGCTGAGAAATCATTTATCCATTCAAAATCATATATTTTATCGGTGTAGCGTGCGGCTATTTCTTTTGTATTGTCAGTTGAGCCTGTGTCTACAATAATCAGTTCATCATAAGTTCCTGTATATGAATCAAGACACCTTGCAAGAATGTCCTGCTCATTTTTTACAATCATGCACATGCTTATTGATATCATGTTTTTCTCCTGTTCTTAATTGGATTTATATGGGTTATATCGGTAAATGCCTTGATTTTTTTAGGTATTCGTAAGATACTTGATAGCAATGATAACATATATCTGATACGAGGTACACCATGCCAAAAAAGAAATCTGCAGCAGAACCAGTTGAATATATAGACAGTCAGGCTTTTGACGCGGCGAAAGAGAAGATAATCGGCAAGAGCCACAATGACAAGGGGATAGGCACTTTATCGGAAAAGACGCTGCATGCAGTATTAAAAATGTATTATGAACCCGATGAGGATAATCATGAGGTTGCAATAGATGGTTATTTTGCAGATATATATAACGAGCATGGGATAATTGAGATTCAGACAAGGCAGCTTAACAAGTTAAGGGATAAGCTGTCAGTGTTCCTGAATGAATATCAGGTAAGGGTTGTGTATCCGATGCCGTATGAGAAGTATTTAAGCTGGATTGAGCCGGAAACCGGGGACATTACTTCCAGAAGGAAGTCTCCGAAGCGATGTTCTATGTATGATGCGATGTTTGAACTGTATAAGATTAAAGCATTTTTAAAGAATCAGAATCTTAAGGTTACATTGCTGCTGATTGATATGGAAGAATATAAGCTTCTTAATGGCTGGAGTTACGATAAGAAGCGCGGAAGTGTGCGTTATGACCGCATTCCTGTTGGAATAAGAAAGATAGTTGAACTGGACTGTCCACAGGATTATATGCAGTTTGTACCGGAGGGGCTTGATAAGAACTTTACTTCAGCGGATTTTGCAAATGCAGCGCATATTGACAGGCAGACTGCTGCCAGTGTACTTGCAATGCTTAATTACATGGAACAGGTTAAAAGAGTCGGAAAGACAGGCAATGCCTATATATACGATATTGAAGAACATTATTGAATGGAGATAGTATGTACTCTGTAAATGGAAACTGCTTTCGAATATCTGTAAGAAATCTTGTGGAATTCATGTGTGCAGAAGGTGATATTGACAACAGGAATACAGGCAGCAATGATGTGAAAATCATGCAGGAGGGGGCTAGGATTCACAGGAAAATCCAGCACAGCATGGGAACTATGTATCATGCTGAAGTACCTTTAAAGATTGAGGTACCGCTTGTATCTGACTTAGGGATTGAGTATGTATTACAGGTTGAAGGCAGGGCTGACGGTATTATTGCAGATATTAATTATGATGAGGATGGCAATAAAGAGCCGGAGAGCGATGTAATAATTGATGAGATAAAGACTATGCAGGCAGATGTTTCCCTGCTGAAAGAACCTGTCTATGTGCATAAGGCGCAGGCACTGGTGTATGGCTATATATATGCAAGCCAGAAGAAGCTGTCAAAGATTGGAATTCAGATGACTTATGTTACTCCTGAGCCTGAGACAGTCAATAAGTTTCTGGAAGAATATACATTTGAACGTATTGAAGAGTGGTTTAATAAGCTGATTACAGGCTTTAAGAGATGGACTGATTATACATTTGATGAAAGACTAAAAAGGACGGAATCAATCAGAGAACTTAAGTTTCCTTATGAATACAGGGAGGGACAGAAGAATCTGTGCGTGAGTGTATACAGGGCTATTGAAGATAATACCAATCTGTATATTCAGGCACCTACAGGTGTTGGAAAAACGCTGTCTACTGTGTTTCCGGCTGTGCAGGCACTTGGCCAGCAGATGGCAGACAAGATATTTTACCTGACGTCAAAGACTATAACGAGGACTGTTGCGGAGGATACTTATGCCATTCTGAGGGATAACGGGCTTCATATGAGAACTGTTACTCTTACAGCGAAGGACAAAATATGTCCACTTGAGGAACGCAACTGCAACCCGGTGGCATGCCCATATGCCAAGGGGCATTTTGACAGAATTAATGATGCTGTGTATGACATTATAACGAGCCAAATGGTTATCGGAAGAGATAATGTCATGGAATATGCCAACAGGCATAATGTCTGCCCGTTCGAGATGTCGCTAGATGTTTCGTACTGGTGTGATGGAATTATATGTGATTATAATTATGTATTTGACCCGGATGCGTCGCTTAAGAGGTATTTTGGCAATGGCGCGAAGGGTGATTATGTGTTTCTTGTGGATGAAGCACACAATCTTGTGGACAGGGCAAGAGAAATGTACAGTGCAGTGTTGAAAAAAGAAGATTTTCTTGCAGCTAAGAAGCTTGTCAAGGAAATGGACAAACGGCTTGCAGGCGCACTTGATAAATGTAACAAGCAGTTGCTCGAATATAAAAGACAGTGTGATACATTCACGGTTGTGAGTGGTCTTGGAACATTTCCAGCCAGCCTTGAACGTGTCATGGGACTTATGCAGAAGTTTATGGAAAGACATAAGGGTGAGCCTGTGACCAACGAGCTGCTCGAGTTTTTCTTTGCAGTGAGACATTTTCTTAATATGTATGACTGTGCTGATGAAAAATATGTCTATTATAATGAGCATGATAATGATGGAAACTTTCTTGTACATCTGTACTGCGTTGACCCGTCAGGCAACATAAGTGAGAGACTTTCACAGGGCAGAAGCACGGTATTCTTCTCGGCAACGCTGCTTCCGGTTAATTATTTTAAGGAAATGCTTTCAGGTGATGTATCAGAAAGAGCGGTGTATGCACACTCTTCTTTTGAACCTGATAATAAGAGAATTGTCGTGGCAACTGATGTGACAAGCCGTTATACAAGAAGAAATGCAAGGGAATATGCAAAGGTACATGATTATATTATGCATATGATTTCTGGCAGAAGCGGCAGATATATGGTGTTCTTTCCGTCATATTCTTACATGGAGAGTGTTCTTGAGTGCTTCAGGTGGAAAAGCGGCATTAATGTAGCTGAATGTGGTGGAGAAGATACATTTTTACCAGAACAATGTATAAATGTGCTTGTACAGGGACGGTTTATGAAGGAGGCTGACAAGGAAAAATTCTTATCAGCATTTTACGAGGAACTGCCGGAGGGAGCTTCACTTGCAGGCTTTTGTGTGCTTGGAGGAATATTTTCCGAAGGAATTGACTTAAAGGATGAGAGCCTTATAGGTGCTGTCATAGTTGGAACGGGGATTCCGATGGTGTGCAGGGAGCGTAACATTTTAAGGGATTATTTTGATGAATTTGGCAAAAATGGATATTCATATGCTTATGTTATTCCGGGAATGAATAAGGTGCTTCAGGCAGCAGGAAGGGTTATAAGGACGGATACGGATAAGGGCGTTATTGCACTTCTGGATGACAGATTCATGACTGGTGAATATGAGCGTATGTATCCTAGGGAGTGGAACAGGATATTTCCAGTCAGTCTGGGTAATGCTTATAAATGTATTAAGGATTTCTGGACGGAACAGGATATGTAGAGCATTGATAAAAAATGTACAATGTTAGAACTTGTAGTCGGACTGTATGTGTGATAGAATTTAGACAGATATTATTAAGGTCCGGATATATGATGATTTGGTTTGATTATGGGAGATGGGCTTATGCAGAACGTGGAAGAGATTAATAAGAATATAGAAAGCAAAACTGTAGATAAGCAGGTCTGGCAGTCTCTTGGATTTGATGAATTACAGACTATTGAGATTATCAGAGGAATTGAGAATGGCATTGATGTGAGTGTGTATTGCAAAGAGGAATTCAATGCTGCCCAGATGAAAGCATTAAGACTTGGTCTGGAAGAAAAACTTGATGTAAGCAGATTTGCAGATGCACAGTATGATTATATGCAGATGGAAGAATTGAAGCAGGCTGTGCGTATTGGAATGAATATGGATGATATATGTAATCCTAAGTTCAGTCATTCTGTTATGAGAGAGATAAGGCTTGCGGCAGAGCTTAATTATGATCTGACCAGGTATGCGAAGCTTGGTTATTCAGGAGAGGTATTAAGACAGATAAGACTTGCAAGAAAAGAAGATATTGACATTACATTTTTTGTTGAGGATAATTATGATGAATATCAGCTCAATGAGATAAGGCTGGGAATACACAGCTGTGTCGACATAACGAAGTATCTGCTTCATGAGTATAATGGTAAACAGATGGAACAGATAAGACTTGGGCTTGAAGAAGGAATTGATGTTACTCCTTATAATATGGTTGGATTTTCATCGGGACAGATGAAGCAGATAAGACTTGGAATAGAGGAAGGAATTGATGTTTCTGAATATGCAGATCCGTTTATTGATGCGGTAAGCATGAAAGAGGCAAGACACAGAATTTCTGATAAATGGAATGACGAGAAGCCTTCACTTAATGAATTGCAGTCACAGGAAATTCTTATGGGACTTACAAGCGGTGTAGATGTTTCTTTATATGCTGATCCAAGATATACCTTTAAAGAGATGGAGAAGATAAGACTTGCACTTGAGAGAGGAAGTAATCTGGAGGGGCTGCTTAAGTATGGATGTTAAGATGCAGCTATTACAGTACAGTGTTTTGGCAATGAATGGATAAAACCTTCGGAAAGGGGGAACAGCATGAGCAATACAGAGATAGTTAATGAAACAGCTGATATAGATGATATCGCGTTACATGAGGTTTATGTATATATTGCAGATGATAATATGAGCGCATCAGTCAGGCTTGGCAAATGTGAAGAAGGATATACATATGATGAAGTCATGAATAAGCTATCGCTTAATGGAATTAAGGCGGGAATAGATGAAGAAAAAATTCGATGGATGATTTCACAAAAAATATATAACCAGCCTGTTGAAATTGCTGTTGGTAAGCCTGTAAATACAGGAAAAGACGGATATTATGAATTCTTTTTTGATACTGATAATATTAATAACAACAGACCAACAGTAAGAGAAGATGGTTCTATTGATTATTTTAACCAGAAGAGATTTGAAAAGGTTAATGAGGGGGATCTGCTGGCAAGATATCATGAGCCGACTAAAGGGGAATTTGGCTTTGACATATGCGGAAAGCTGCTTGTGCCTAAACCAGGAAAACCAAAGCCAAGACTGCATGGTAAGGGCTTTAAGACATCTGAGGATGGGAAAGAAACTTATGCTGCAATATCTGGAAAGATAGAATACTGCAACTATGATTTAAGTGTTGTTAATGTGTATGAGGTTAATGGTAATCTTGACATGAGTATGGGTAATATTGACTTTAACGGGGATGTTAATATTACAGGCAGTGTGAGAAGTGGTGTAACAGTTCATGCCATGGGAAGTATATATGTTGGAGGCTTCGTTGAGGGAGCAACACTTATTGCTGGGAAAGATATTGTATTAAAGGATGGCGTTAATACTAAGAATTCAGGAAAGATCGAGGCAGGGGGAAATATATCTGGCAGATTTTTTGAGAATACAGAGGTTATTGCCAAAGGAGACTTACAGTGTAATTATATTCTTAACTGCAGGGTGCTTACATATGGCAGGGTATTTGTTGAGGGACCAATAGGTTCTATTATAGGTGGTGATGTAACTGGTGTTATGGGAATCAGTACTACATCATGTGGACATGAAAGCAATGTAAAGACTTTGTTGAGGGTTGGTTCGACCAAAGAAATCAGAAAAGAATATGCAGAACTTATTATGGAGCTTAAGGAGGTGGACGAACAGATTGAAGCCTTTGAAATGGCTAATAAGAAGTTTGAGATGATTAAACAGAACATGCCTGAAAAGTATGATAGTAAAATGGCATTGAGGGTTACCCAGTCAAAGATTGTAAAGATGGCTCAGAAAGCTAAGCTTGAAGAAAAGAGCAAGGAATTATACAATCTTATAAGAGATTCAGAGAGGGCAGTTGTTAAAGTAAAGAGTCATATGTATCCGGGAAGCAGGGTATATATGGATGATAAGACTTATATGCCAAGTTCTGTATTTTCACATATTATTGTTAAGAAGACGCCAAGCACGATTATTCTTAGGGATTATGATGAATAAGTATATTACAGGGAGAGTATTATGATAGAAGAAGTTGTTTCGGTGGAATTGCCGGTGCATGAAAGGCTGGTAGTAAGAAAGAACAGACTTATGAATGAAGAAAACGGCATTGATATGCCAAGGATTTCTATAGTTACAGGCACTCATGGGGATGAACTTGACGGACAGTATATCTGCTATGAGGTTATCAGAAGGATTGAGAGAGAGAAGAATAAGCTTAAAGGAATTGTAGATATTTATCCAGATATTAATCCTCTTGGACTTGATACAGGTTCAAGAGGAATTCCTATGTTTGACCTTGATATGAACAGGGTTTTCCCTGGCGATAACAATGGTGCTATGGCTGAATATGTGGCAGCAGGTATTATTGAAGATATTATTGGAAGTGATCTGTGTATTGACATCCATTCAAGCAATATATTTGTAAATGAGATGCCACAGGTAAGAATTAATGATGATACGCAGGAAAAGCTTCTTCCTTATGCGAAGATGATGAATGCACAATTTGTGTGGATATATTCGTCTATTACTGTGCTTGATGCAACTCTTGCCTATAGTCTTAACCATCTTGGTGTGCCTACTCTTGTTACGGAGATGGGTGTTGGAAACAGAATTACGCCAAAGTATTGCAGGGATATTGTTGATGGTATATTTAACCTTATGTCTCATATGGGGATATGGGATGATGAGCCGAAAGAAGTGAATGAACCTATTATCTCTACAGAGGGTGAGGTTACATTTCTTACTGCTAAGGAAAGCGGAATATTCGTATCAGCAGTTGATTCTATGGGAAGGATTGGAATTGGAACGCATATAGGAGATATTATCGAACCTATTGAGGGAAGAATAATCCAGAGAATTGAATCGCCTACAGATGGAATTATATTTACATTAAGAGAGAATCCGGTAGTACATAAGGGGGCTCTTATAGCAAGAGTTTATGGTGGCAGATAATGAAGAAAGAGATTATTTATTCGTTAAAGGGTATATATAGAGAAGATTATCAGATAGAAGGCTACAGATTCGGCGGTGGTGAGAAGTCGGCATGTATTGTTGGTGCATTAAGAGGTAATGAGATACAGCAGCTGTATATATGTTCGCAGCTTGTTAAGGCACTTAAAGAGCTTGAGGCTCATGGTGCAATAACGCACAATCATGAGATTCTTGTTATCCCATCTGTTAACAGATTTTCCATGAATGTTGGAAAGAGATTCTGGCCTACAGATAATTCTGATATTAACAGGGCTTTTCCTGGGGATGTTAATGGAGATACAACCAAGCAGATAGCAGGAACACTTTTTGACAGAATTAAGGGTTACAGTTATGGCATACATTTTGCGAGCTTTTATATGCCGGGTGATTTTATTCCTCATGTAAAGATGATGGATACAGGATTTCAGAGTGCGAGTCTTGCCAATCTGTTCGGACTTCAGTACGTTGTTATTAGAAAGCCTAAGCCAATGGATACAGTGACACTTAATTATAACTGGCAGATGAATGGTACTAATGCGTTTTCAATATATACTAACAGCACAGATATGATTGATGAGAAATCTGCAAGACAAGCAGTGTCATCTGTTCTCAGGTTTTTAACCAGAATGGGTATTCTTAAGTACAACAATCACAGTGGATATATTGCAAGTGTTATCAATGAGTTTGATCTTATGGCAGTCAAGACTTATGATGCAGGATTTTACAAGAGACTTAAAGAGCCGGGTGATCCTGTATATCATGGTGAGCTTATAGCACAGATTCTTGACCCATGTGAGGGTACTGTTAAGAGTGAGATAATATCACAGACAGACGGTATTGTTTTCTTCGCACATACAGGACCTACCGTAATGGGGAATCAGGTTGTTTACAAGATAATAAGAAGAATGCATGAATAGTTGTTTGAAAATATGTTTTATTGTGATACAATGGTTAAATATTAATAATTAATATAACTAATCTCAGGAGGAAGATATGAGCGGCGTAAAGAGAGTTTTTGTCGAGAAAAAGAAACCATTTGCAGTTAATGCGAAAGAATTACTTGAGGAGATAGGAGGATATCTTGGAATAAAGACTATTACAGATGTAAGAGTTCTTATCCGTTATGATATTGAGAATCTTTCAGAAGAAACATATAAAAAAGCACTTACTACTGTTTTTTCTGAGCCACCGGTAGATGATGTTTATGAGGGAACATTTCCAGCAGGAAAGGACGATTTCGTGTTCTCTGTAGAGTATCTTCCAGGACAGTTCGACCAGAGAGCTGATTCTGCAGAACAGTGTGTTAAGTTCTTTAATGAGAATGAGACTCCGGTTATTAAGACTGCTGTAACTTATGTATTGACAGGAACTGTTACTGATGAGGAGAAGAACAGGATTAAGGAACACTGCATTAACCCTGTTGATTCAAGACAGGCAGCAGAGGATATTCCAGAAACTTTAGTTACTGAGTTCAAGACTCCTGCTGATGTTTTATATTTTGACGGATTCAAGGATATGCCAGAGGATAAGTTAAAGGAATTATATGATTCTTTAGGACTTGCCATGACATTTAAGGATTTTAAGTTCATTCAGGAGCATTTTGCTGGTGTTGAGAAGCGTGATCCTTCTATGACTGAAATCAGAGTACTTGATACATACTGGTCAGATCATTGCCGTCACACAACATTTGCAACAGAGCTTACAGATGTTAAGTTTAAGGACGGATTCTATAAAGCCCCTATGGAAGCTACATATAACAAGTATCTTTCAGACAGAGCAGAAATATATAAGGACCGTAAGGACAAGTTCGTATGCCTTATGGACCTTGCACTTATGGGTGCTAAGAAGTTAAAGGCTGAGGGCAAGTTAGCTGATCAGGAAGAATCTGATGAGATTAATGCCTGCTCAATTGTTGTTCCGGTTGAGATCGATGGAAAGACAGAGGAATGGCTTGTTAACTTTAAGAATGAGACACATAACCATCCAACAGAGATTGAGCCATTTGGTGGCGCAGCAACTTGTCTAGGTGGTGCTATAAGAGATCCATTGTCAGGACGTACATATGTATATCAGGCAATGAGAATTACAGGTGCAGCAGACCCTACTGTTCCGGTATCAGAGACAATTCATGGAAAGCTTCCACAGAGAAAGCTTGTCACAGGTGCTGCTCACGGATACAGCTCATATGGTAACCAGATCGGACTTGCTACAGGATATGTTAAGGAAATATATCATCCTGATTATGTTGCAAAGAGAATGGAGATTGGTGCAGTTATAGCAGCAGCTCCAAGAAGTGCAGTTAAGAGAGAGAATTCTGACCCGGGAGATATCATTATTCTTCTTGGTGGAAGAACAGGACGAGATGGATGTGGCGGAGCTACAGGTTCATCTAAGGTTCATACAGAGAAGTCTATTGAGGATTGTGGTGCTGAGGTTCAGAAGGGTAATGCGCCTACAGAGCGTAAGATGCAGAGACTCTTCAGAAGACCAGAGGTTACTAAGCTTATTAAGAAATGTAATGACTTTGGTGCAGGTGGTGTATCCGTTGCAATTGGTGAGCTTGCAGCAGGTCTTAAGGTAGATCTTGATAAAGTTCCTAAGAAGTATGAAGGTCTTGATGGAACAGAGCTTGCTATATCAGAGTCTCAGGAGAGAATGGCTGTTGTAGTTGATCCTAAGGATGTCAAGGAATTCCTTCAGTATGCTGCTGAGGAGAACTTAGAGGCAGTTGAGGTAGCTGTTGTAACAGAAGAACCAAGACTTGTTCTTAACTGGAGAGGCAAGGATATTGTTAATATTTCAAGAGCATTCCTTGATACTAATGGTGCTCATCAGGAGACTAAGGTTGTAGTTGATATTCCTTCACAGGAAGACGATTACCTTAAGCCGGTTAAGGTTACAGATGTACGCGGTAAGTGGTTAAAGACTTTAGCAGACCTTAACGAATGCTCACAGAAGGGACTTGTTGAGAGATTTGATGGTTCTATCGGAGCCGGTTCAGTATATATGCCATATGGTGGTAAATATCAGCTTACAGAGACACAGAGCATGGTTGCAAAGCTCCCAGTGCTTAAGGGTAAATGTGACACAGTAACTATGATGTCTTATGGATTTGATCCATATCTTTCATCATGGAGCCCATATCATGGAGCAATATATGCTGTTACAGATTCTGTAGCTAAGATTGTTGCTGCCGGTGGTGATTTCAGTAAGATCAGATTCACATATCAGGAATACTTCAGAAGAATGACAGAAGATCCAGAAAGATGGAGCCAGCCATTTGCTGCACTTCTTGGCGCATATGAAGCACAGATGGGATTCGGACTTCCATCAATCGGTGGTAAGGACAGTATGTCAGGAACATTTGAACATATTGATGTTCCACCAACACTCTGCTCATTTGCTATTGATGTAGCTAAGGAAGGAGATATTATTACTCCTGAACTTAAGAATGATGGTGATGTATTAGTCAGATTTGATATTAAGAAGAATCAGTATGATCTTCCAGATTTCGAACAGGTTAAGGCACTCTACAGTGCAATACATGAGCTTATCCAGAAGAAGGCAATCGTATCTGCATATGTTCTTGATGCTAACGGACTTGTGCCAGCACTCAGCAAGATGGCATTTGGTAATAAGTTAGGTTTTGAGATCAGCGCAGACGTTAAGGAAGATGACCTCTTTGCACCAGCTTATGGCTGTATCGTTGCAGAAGTTCCATCGGACAAGCTTAGTGAGATTACTACAGCTTATACTAAGGTTGGTACTGTTAAGGATAATGGTAAGTTCACATACAAGGAAGTTTCAATTAATGTAGAAGAAGCATTAAGCGTATGGGCTGATACCCTTGAGGGTGTATTCCCAACTAAGGCTTCTAAGGAAACTACACCGGTTGAAAGCAAGTTATATGAAGCACCAAGCGTACATGTATGCAAGAATAAGGTTGCCAAGCCAACAGTATTTATCCCGGTATTCCCAGGAACTAACTGTGAGTACGATAGTGCCAAGGCATTTGAAAGAGCCGGTGCTGATACAATCGTTAAGGTATTCAAGAACCTTGATGCTGAGAGTATCAGAGAGTCTGTAGATGAATTTGAGAAGGCTATTAACCAGGCACAGATTATTATGTTCCCTGGTGGATTCTCAGCAGGTGATGAACCAGATGGTTCTGCCAAGTTCTTTGCGACAGCATTCCGTAATGCCAAGATGAAGGAAGCAGTTGAGAAGCTACTTAATGAGAGAGATGGTCTTGCACTTGGTATCTGTAATGGATTCCAGGCACTTATCAAGCTTGGTCTTGTACCTAATGGTAAGATTACAGGACAGGATGCACAGTCACCTACACTTACATTTAATACAATTAACCGTCATATATCTAAGATGGTATATACTAAGGTTGTCAGCAATTTAAGTCCATGGCTTGCTAATGCTGAACTTGGCGGAGTATACTGCAACCCAGCTTCACATGGTGAAGGAAGATTTGTTGCTCCTAAGGAATGGCTTGATAAGCTCTTTGCTAACGGACAGGTTGCTACACAGTACTGTGACCTTGACGGTAATGTATCTATGGATGAAGAGTGGAATATCAATGGTTCATACATGGCTATTGAAGGTATCACAAGCCCAGACGGAAGATGCTTCGGTAAGATGGCACATTCTGAGAGACGCGGTGACAGTGTTGCTATTAATATATATGGTGAGCAGGATATCAAGATATTCGAATCAGGTGTTAAGTATTTCAAGTAATGCATAGAATATGTCAGCATTGTGCCATTAGAATTGGAGGGGGATATTATGGCAAGAGATAAAGTCAGTACAGATATATTATGGAAGGACAGGAAGAGAATTCTCTTCCTCGGTCTTCCGTGGTCATTTACAAGATACAGTGTTTCTAAGGACAGATTCTTTATAAGCAGAGGTTTTTTCAGCATTAAGGATGATGAAGTAAGATTGTATCGTATTATGGATATTTCATTGGAACGCTCATTCATGCAGAGACTTGTCGGAGTAGGAACTATTAAAGTATGCTCTGGAGACAAGACAATGGGTGACTTTGAGATTAAGAATATCAAGAGGCCTAAGGCTACTAAAGAGCTGTTATCGGATCTTGTGGAGAAGCAGAGAGATATCAAGAGAGTTGTCAACAGAGAGAATATGATTGACGGTCATGACCATTCAGATGGTAATGCGGATATTGATGACTTTGACAATAATGATGACGATGCACCATTTGACAGATAATTTGTAAAAATGTATTGACAGCTATATAGAAAGATGATATTTTAATAGTTAGTTAAAGCTAACTGATGTAACGGGTATCCAGTTAGGATATCCGTTATTTTATAAATACAAGTTAGACAAAGCTAACAAGAGTAAGACAAATGAAAGGACGAGAATATGAGCGTAGTTATTATTGGTGGAAATGAATGTATGGAACGCCAGTATCAGCAGATATGTAAGAAACACGGCTGCAAGGCGAAGGTATTTGTTAAGGAAAAAAGTGGATTTTCCAAGCAGATTGGAACACCGGATCTTATGATACTGTTTACTAATACGGTTTCTCATAAGATGGTTTTATCAGCTGTTACAGAGGCTAAGAAGAATGATGTAAATATAGTAAGAACACATTCAAGCAGTGCGGCATCGCTTACAAGTGTTTTAGAAACATATTTAAGCGAAAGCAGGGCATGCTGATAAAGAAGAGAATAAAGTGCAATATGGAAGGAAAAGAAAAATGGTCTGTACAGATGTATTGGGAAGAATTGAGCGGGAAGTTATAAAAGAGTGTTCTCCGACGCTTGCCGGATTAAAGACGGGCAATCTTTTTAATTACAGATATGATAACATATCTGATTTTAGGAGAGAGCTTGCAAGTGTTAACAGAAAACTTAACGCCAAAGGCGTGTATGTTACATTTTTAAAGAGAAATGAAAAGAGTGCACTTTTATATGTGTTCAGACCTGACAGATTAGAGAAGGATTTGTCACAGCCAGCAGTACAGAATGTACTGAAAGCATTTGGATATACAGATTATAAAGTTGGAGCAAGCATCAAGCATCTTAAACAGAGAGTGGAGGAGAACACATGCTTTCCACATGAAATAGGACTGTTCTTAAGTTACCCGGTGGAAGATGTAATCCAGTTTATAAGACAAAAGGGCTGTAATTACAAATGTTGTGGGGTATGGAAGGTGTATTGTGATGAGGCATTCAGCCAGAAGATGTTTGCACGTTACAGAAAATGCACAGAAGTATATTTAAGAGTCTTTGACCGAGGCAGAAGCATATCTGCATTAACGGTTTAAGCATATAAAAAGCAAAAAGGAGAGATTGGATAATGAGTAAAGTAGCAGTAGTTTATTGGAGTGGAACAGGTAATACAGAGACAATGGCTAACGCAGTTGCAGAAGGTGCTAAAGAAGCCGGAGCAGAGGTTGATGTACTTGTGGCAAATGATTTTAATTCAGGAAAGGTTGCTGAATATGATGGAATCGCATTCGGATGCCCGGCAATGGGAGCAGAGAATCTCGAAGAATCAGAGTTTGAACCAATGTTCACAGATGTAGAAGGAAGTCTTAGCGGTAAGAAAATTGCACTTTTTGGTTCATATGGATGGGGAAGCGGCGAATGGATGGCTGACTGGGAAGAAAGAAGCAAGGCTGCAGGGGCTGTTCTTGCAACAGACAGCGTAATCTGTCAGGAAGCACCAGATGATGATGCTGTTGAAAACTGCAAAAAACTTGGGGCAGCGTTAGCATAATTATTTATTGCCTGTAATATATTGAAAAGATTGCACATTTTGCCCCTGGTTGGTTATATCAATCAGGGGTTAATCTGTTCTAAAAAATATTATAAAAATATAACAAAAGTTGTTGACATCTAATGACCATTAGAATATACTAACCAAGGTGGTAATGAAAAACATTATCAATATGCTAAAAAGAGGAGATGAGCTTATGCCATTAACTATGATTGATGAAGGAACTCCATACACAATCCAGCGGATTGGTGGAAAGGAAGAAATAAGACGTTTTCTTGAGAATCTTGGATTCGTTCCGGGAGCAGTGGTAACAGTTGTTTCTAAAGCTGGCGGTAATGTCATTGTTAACATTAAGGAATCAAGAGTTGCCATAGGAAAAGATATGGCTAATAAAATTATGGTATAAAGGACTGAATATGCCAGTTCTTATATAAAACTAAAATAAGAAGGAGATAAACTATGACTTTAAGAGATGTATCTGTAGGCCAGACTGTTAAAGTTACCAGGTTAAATGGTGATGGTCCGGTTAAGAGAAGAATTATGGATATGGGAATTACTAAAGGAGTTGAAGTCTATGTAAGAAAGGTAGCACCTTTAGGAGATCCTGTAGAGGTTACAGTAAGAGGCTATGAATTATCGCTTCGTAAAGCCGATGCCGAGATGATAGAAGTCGGCTGATTTTTTTTACACAAGGGTTAGTAGAATCTAATTAATGTAAGAATGGTCGAATGTTTGTTAGCAAATGCATAAACATTTATATAAAAGAAATGAGGTAGTCAAATGTCAATTAAAATTGCATTAGCAGGTAATCCAAACTGCGGTAAAACAACATTGTTTAATGCTTTGACCGGTTCTAATCAGTTCGTTGGTAACTGGCCAGGTGTTACAGTTGAGAAAAAGGAAGGTAAATTAAAGGGACATAAAGATGTAACTATCATGGATTTACCAGGTATTTATTCACTTTCTCCTTATACTCTTGAGGAGGTAGTAGCAAGAAATTATCTTATTAACGAAAGACCTGATGCAATCATCAATATTGTTGATGGTACTAACATTGAAAGAAACCTTTATCTTTCAACACAGATTATGGAACTGGGTATTCCGGTTATCATGGCTGTTAACATGGTTGATATCATGGAAAAGAACGGGGATAAGGTTGACCTTGCCAAGTTAGGAAAGAGCCTTGGCTGTGAAGCTGTTGAGATATCAGCACTTAAGGGAACTGGCATTAAGGAAGCAGCAGAAAAGGCTGTTAAGCTTGCAGAGAGCAAGAAACTCAATACAATTGCTCACAAGTTTGACGATAAGGTTGAGGCAGCAATATCAGCAGTAGAAGATAAGCTTGGTCTTGATATTGTTGAAGAACAGAAGAGATTCTTTGCTATCAAGCTTCTTGAGAAGGATGATAAGATTAAAGTTCTTATGAAGAATGTTCCGGATGTTTCAGCTGAGATTGAGACTCTTGAAAAAGAATTTGATGATGATACAGAAAGTATTATCACTAATGAAAGATATACATATATATCTTCAATTATCAGTGGATGTTTTGCAAAGAAGTCTGAGAAGAAGCTTTCTACATCAGATAAGATTGATAGAATAGTTACTAACAGATTCTTAGCACTTCCAATATTTGCAGTTGTAATGTTCATCGTATACTATGTATCAGTTACAACAGTTGGTACATGGGCAACAGACTGGGCTAACGATGGTGTGTTCGGTGATGGCTGGCATCTCTTCGGAATTGGCACTTCAGCTTACGAAGAAGTAGCTGATGAGTATGGTGATTCAGATGCAATCATCGGGGCATATATCGACAGCCTTGGTGATAAAGGTGAAGAGTATGCAGATGCTATTGATACAGAAGCTGATGATTATGATTCAGATGCAGCAGTAGCAGCATTAAAGAAACTTGAAAACACAGTTCCAGCTAATCTTACATTAGATTATGATGTAGAAGATGAGGAAAATCTTAGTGTAACAACAGAGACAACAGATGCAGCTGGTGTTAAGGAAGCTATTGAACAGTGTATAGACAATGATGGTGCAGCTCCAGATCCTGCTAATTATGGTGTATGGGTTCCTGGTATCCCAGTGCTTCTTGAGTCAGGACTTGATGCAATTGGTTGTGTAGACTGGTTAAAGGGTCTTATCCTTGATGGTATTGTAGCCGGTGTTGGTGCAGTACTTGGCTTCGTTCCACAGATGCTTGTATTATTCATATTCCTTGCATTCCTTGAGTCTTGCGGTTATATGGCACGTATAGCATTCATTATGGATAGAATTTTCCGTAAGTTCGGTCTTTCAGGTAAGTCATTCATTCCAATGCTTATCGGTTCAGGTTGTGGTGTTCCTGGTATCATGGCTTCACGTACAATTGAGAACGACAGAGACCGTAAGATGACAATTATGACAACAACATTTATTCCTTGTGGAGCTAAGCTTCCATTCATAGCAATGGTTGCCGGAGCTATCTTTGATGGTGCTCCATGGGTTGCTCCATCAGCATACTTCCTTGGAATATTCTCAATTATCTGCTCAGGTATCATCTTAAAGAAGACAAAGTTATTCGTTGGAGATCCGGCACCATTCGTTATGGAGCTTCCAGCATACCATCTTCCAACAGTTGGTACAGTATTAAGAAGCATGTGGGAGCGTGGATGGTCATTCATCAAGAAGGCTGGAACAATCATCACACTTTCAACAATCATTATCTGGTTCACAACATACTTCGGATTTGTTGATGGAACATTTACAATGCTTGCAGATGATCAGATTGACTTCTCTATTCTTGGCAGAATTGGTAAAGCAATCGCATGGATATTTGCTCCTTTAGGATTTGGTAACTGGCAGGCAACAGTTGCTTCTATTACTGGTCTTGTAGCTAAGGAGAATATCGTTGGTACAATGGGTATTCTTTATTCAGCAGGTGAGGGAACAGTATATGCTAACATGGCAGCTACATTTACAGTAGTAAGCGGATATGCATTCCTTGCATTCAATCTTCTCTGTGCTCCTTGCTTCGCAGCAATGGGTGCTATTAAGAGAGAGATGAACAACACTAAGTGGTTCTGGATTGCAATCGGATACCAGTGTGGATATGCTTACCTTGTAGGTCTTGTAATTAACCAGATTGCTGGTCTTATTACTGGTGACACAGCATTTAATGTATTCACAGTAATCGCAATTCTTATAATTGTTGGTTTCATCTATCTGTTATTCAGACCATATAAGGAAAGTAAGACATTAAAGGTTGATTCTAAGAAGCTTTTAAATGCAACAAAGTAATTAAATGATATATTATCGGAGGTGTAATTATGCTGGGAACAATTATAGTAGGAGTTATATTAGTGATTATAGTTGCGCTTATTGTACGCAGTATGGTACACGACAAGAGAAACGGTAAATCGTTCACATGTGGTGGCGACTGCGGTAAATGCAAAGGTCACTGCCATTAAAAGGAGGTAACGGGTGGTCAGAAATCCTGATAAAGACAAAGACATTATTATTTCTCGTCTCAAGCAGCAGGGTTGCAGGATAACTAAACAGAGGCTTATGCTTCTTGATGTAATTCTTGAAGAGGACTGCTCAAGCTGTAAAGAGATTTATTACAAGGCAGTAAAAAAGGATCCTAAGATTGGGGCTGCAACTGTATATAGAATGGTTAATACACTTGAAGAGATAGGTGCAATTAACCGTAAGAATATGTACAGAATAACTTGTGATGAAAACGATAATGGCGGTTATACTGTAAGATTAAACGATGATTCGTCAATTAATTTATCAGAAAGCAAATGGAGTAAAATTATTGAGTCAGGGCTGGAAGCCTGCGGATACATTAAGAATCAGAAGGTAACAAGTGTAGTTGACAGGAAAAAGTCAGTTTCAGTTAAATAATATTTGCTAACAATGGAGAGATGAAACTGTTTCATCTCTCCATTTTGCTATATTGAGAAGATTTCTCAATAAGTGGATTTATGTAGAAATGTTACATAATGTGTAATATAATAACCGTCAAACTTAAGAAACATTTATTGTCCAATATGGACAGAGAGGAGCACAGTATGAAAATTGATAACTTAAAGAAACCAGGACTTTTCGCAGCAGGTGTATTATTTGGAACAGCAGGAATTAAGATTCTTACAAGCAAGGACGCAAAGAAGCTTTACACTAACTGTACAGCAGCAGTTTTAAGAGCTAAATCATGTATAATGAAGACAGCTACAACTGTTCAGGAAAACTGTGAGGATATATATGCTGATGCTAAGACAATCAATGAGACAAAGTATAACACAGAAGAAGTTGTACTTGATTCAGTAGATGAAGATGAGGAAGCGTAACAGAGTATGAAATTCATAATAAAGCATGATGTGCCCGGAAGAATCCGTGTTCACATGGATGCTTCTGGCATGACTTTTGCACAGGCAGATACCTTGCAGTATTATCTTAAGAATCTGCAGGGCGTCACGAATGCCAAAGTGTATGAGAGAACTGCTGATGCAGTTGTTGAGTACAGATGTTCAAGAAAAACCGTGATTGAAGCTATTGCTAAGTTCAGATACAGCAATGTAGAGGTTCCTGAAGATGTTCTTGCAACATCAGGAAGAGCAATCAATTCTCATTATACTGAAAAGCTGGCAGATCAGGTGTTGTGGAGAATGACTAAGAAATTGTTTATTCCGGCACCGGTATGTGCGGTATTAACAACGGTATCTTCAATGAAGTACATTTATAAAGGAATCAGGACACTGCTTGCAAGAAAACTTGAAGTGCCAGTTCTTGATGCAACTGCAATAGGAGTTTCTATCTTAAGAAGAGACTTTAATACAGCTGGTTCAGTAATGTTTCTTCTTGGTATAGGTGAGATAATAGAGGACTGGACACACAAGAAGTCGGTTGACGACCTTGCAAGAACGATGTCACTTAACGTTAATAAGGTCTGGTTAAAGACAGATGATGCAGAAGTACAGGTATCTGTGAAAGATGTTAAAGACGGAGATAATGTAATAATCCGGATGGGTAATGTAATCCCATTTGATGGAACTGTTATCAGTGGTGAGGCTATGGTTAATCAGGCTTCACTTACAGGAGAATCTGAGCCTGTAAGAAGAGGTGAGGGAACTTCTGTGTTTGCAGGAACTGTAGTAGAAGAGGGCGAGATAGTATTCAGAGTTAAGCGTGCTGGAGGCTCAAGCAAATATGACAAGATTGTCAGGATGATTGAAGAATCTGAGAAGTTAAAATCAGGTCTTGAGTCAAAAGCAGAGCATCTTGCAGATAAGCTTGTACCTTATTCACTTGGCGGAACTGCACTTACATATCTGTTAACACGAAATACTACTAAGGCATTGTCAATACTTATGGTTGATTTCTCATGTGCATTGAAGCTTGCTATGCCTATTACGGTACTTGCAGCAATAAGACAGGCAAGTCAGGCGAGTGCAACAGTCAAGGGCGGTAAGTTCTTAGAGGCAATTGCTGAAGCGGATACTATCGTATTTGATAAGACAGGTACACTTACAAAGGCTAAGCCAACAGTAAGCAGGGTATATTCATTTAACGGAATGCCGGAAGATGAGCTGTTAAGAATAGCTGCGTGTCTTGAGGAACATTTTCCACATTCAATGGCTAAGGCTGTTGTTAATGAAGCTGGCAGAAGAAACCTTATGCACGAAGAGATGCATTCTAAGGTTGAATATATTGTTGCACATGGAATATCAACGTTTATCAATACAAGCAAGGTTATCATAGGAAGCCATCACTTTGTATTTGAGGATGAGGCATGTGTAATTCCAGTAGGAAAGCAGGAGTTATTTGACAGTCTTCCAGATGACTGCTCACATCTTTATATGGCAATTAACGGTCAGCTTGCAGCAGTTATATGCATAATTGATCCATTAAGAGAAGAAGCACCGGAGGTTATTGAAGGGCTTAAGAAGGCTGGAATATCGAAGGTTGTCATGATGACCGGAGACAATGAAAGAACAGCCGCCTCTATTGCCAGAAAGGTTGGAGTTACTGAATATTATTCAGAAGTTCTTCCAGAAGACAAGGCTAAGTTCGTAGAGAAAGAGCGGGCAGCCGGACGAAAGGTAATTATGATTGGTGATGGAATTAATGACTCACCAGCGCTTTCAGCAGCAGATGTAGGTATTGCCATAAGTGATGGTGCTGAGATTGCAAGAGAGATTGCAGATATCACTGTTGGCGCAGATGATCTTAACCAGATACTTATGCTTAAGAAATTAAGTGACAGTCTGATTAAGAAGATTAACAGAAATTACCGTGTGATTGTCGGATTCAATTCCGCACTTATTGCACTTGGTGTAACGGGCGTCATACAGCCCACAACTTCAGCACTTCTTCATAATACATCAACACTTGTTATAAGTCTTGAGAGTATGAAGAATCTGCCGGTTTAAGACTATGAAACGGACTCATCTTCGGGTGGGTTCGTTTTTTTATTTGAAGGCAAAAAAGTTTTGATTGGATAAATATATACTATACCCATAAGGTACAACCCAAATTAATAATCGCAGGATATTATTTCATTACAAGAAAATGAAATTAAGTAACAAAAGAAAATTGACTAAGCCGTACGGCTAATATTATACTATATTTATCAAGATAAAGCCGCTCGGCTTTATTTGTGAGAAAATATGTATAATAAAGCCGTACGGCTTGTTTTTGCGTTGAGGTGAATATTATGAAAATAACTGATTCAGAGGGGCTTGGAAATATAATCAGGAACAGGAGAAAAGAATTAAAGTATACGCAGGCATTTTTGTCAGAATATACTGGTCTTAGTGTAAGTTTTATATCAGATGTAGAAAGAGGTAAAACAACTGTTGAGATTGGCAAAGTAATGCAGTTAATTTCAATTTTGGGACTTGATATCAATATTGATGTAAGGGGGAGATAATGAGAAATTTAGAGGTATATATTGAATGTAATGGAAATATGATTAATGTTGGCAGTATTACAGGGCATAATTCTGACGATGCTGTATTTTCATATTCAGAGGAATATATAGGAGATAAATCTTCAAGAGCAATATCAATCAGTTTACCGCTTGATGAAAGAATCTTTTCACCAGAAAGAACACGATGCTTTTTTGAAAGTCTTTTACCAGAAGGATATACAAGAAGGTGTGTTGCGGGTTGGCTTCATGTTGATGAAAATGATTATATATCAGTTCTTTCAGAATTAGGAAGCGAGTGTCTGGGAGCAATAAGAATAGTAGAAGGTGATATGAATATAACAGAATCTTCTTACAGATTATTATCACATGAAGAATTGCTGGAATTTGCAAGAGAAGGTGCAACTAAGTCAGCGGAACTGGTTATTAAATCACATTTATCATTGGCTGGGGCATCAGGAAAGACCGGATTATATTATGACAGGAATAATAATGAATGGTATCAGCCAGCGGGACTGGCACCAAGTACACATATATTAAAGCAGAGCCATGTAAGGTTAAAAAAGATTGTTGCTAATGAACAGTTATGTTTGCTGACAGCAAGAAAACTAGGAATTAGGACACCAGATAGTTTTATTATTAATCTTAATGATAAAGAAGATGATTTTTTATTTGCAACTGAAAGATATGACAGAAAGATTTTAGATACATCCAAAGAATTAATGGGGAAGAAAGTTCCATTAAGACTTCATCAGGAGGATTTTGCACAGGCACTTGGAATTACAGCGTCACGAAAATACGAGAAAAACGGGAAAGATTATTTAGCAGATGCATTTGAACTAATAAAAAATTATTCAAGCAATCCAATTGAAGATCAGATAAGGCTATGGGATTTATGTATATTTAATTATCTTATAGGTAATACAGATAATCATGTTAAAAATATTGCTCTTTTATATAGTGAGGATTTAAAAGGAATAAGATTAGCTCCGGCATATGATTTATTAAGTACTGTTATATATGACAGCAGCACAGAGAAAATGTCGCTTAACATAGATGGCGAATATGATATAAGGAATATAAATCAGAAGTCGTTTGAGAATGAGGCAAAGAAACTTGGTCTTGGAAAAGGAATAGCAACGCAGCATTTTTTAAGTATGGTTGAAAAATTTGAGATGGCACTTGAACAATCAACATATGAACTTGAGGAGCAGGGATATGGAGTTGCAGTCGATATACAGAAACAAATATTAAAAAAAGCAGGAATTCACAACTTTAAATTGACTAATCCGTAATTTAATTATATCATAAGTAATTAGGGACACTTTGTTTCACTAAAGTATAATGGGAGGAAGTTATATGTATTCATTTGATGAAGTATTAAACTATGATCCAGACCTTGCTAAGGCTATGGATGATGAACTTGGAAGACAGAGAAGCCACATCGAGCTTATCGCTTCTGAGAACCTTGTAAGTAAGGCAGTTATGGCTGCTATGGGAAGCCCTCTTACTAATAAGTATGCAGAAGGATATCCTGGAAAGAGATATTACGGCGGCTGTGAGTATGTCGATGTTGTTGAGACACTTGCAATTGAAAGGGCCAAGAAGCTTTTTGGCTGTGAATATGCAAATGTACAGCCACATTCAGGAGCACAGGCTAACTTAGCTGTATTCTTCGCACTTGTTAATCCTGGAGATACAGTTATGGGTATGAGCCTTGACTGTGGTGGACATTTATCACACGGTTCACCAGTTAATATTTCTGGAAAATACTTTAACATCGTTCCTTATGGTGTTACAGCAGACGGATTTATTGATTATGATGAAGTATTAAGAATTGCCAAGGAATGCAAGCCTAAGATGATTATTGCAGGAGCTTCTGCTTATGCAAGAACAATCGACTTCAAGAAGTTCAGAGAAATCTGTGATGAAGTTGGCGCATTACTTATGGTAGATATGGCACATATTGCAGGTCTTGTAGCCGGTGGTGCACACCCAAGCCCAATTCCATATGCAGATGTTACAACAACAACAACACATAAGACACTCCGTGGACCAAGAGGAGGTATGATTCTTGCTTCAGCAGAGGCAGCAGAGAAGTTCAAGCTTAACAAGGCTGTATTCCCTGGAATCCAGGGCGGACCTCTTATGCATGTTATTGCTGGTAAGGCAGTGTGCTTAAAGGAAGCGCTTGACCCAAGCTTTAAGGTATATGCTGAAAATGTTGTTAAGAATGCATCAGCACTTGCTAACGGACTTATGAACAGAGGTTTTGATATCGTATCTGGTGGTACAGATAACCACCTTATGCTTGTTAACCTCTTAAGCAAGGGAAAGACTGGTAAGGAAGTTGAGAAGCTTCTGGATGCAGCTAACATTACATGTAACAAGAATACAATTCCTAATGACCCAGCTTCTCCATTCGTAACAAGCGGTATCAGACTTGGTACAGCAGCCGTTACAACAAGAGGCTTCAATGAGGCTGATATGGATGTTGTTGCAGAAGCAATTGCTATGCTTGTTGATGATGTAGATGCTAACCAGGCTAAGGCAATGGAGCTTGTTAAGGGACTTACAGATAAGTACCCACTTTATGAATAAAGATTTTTTCTTGAAAATTCCTTAAGAATAAAAGAAAAAATGCATATTTTTATTATTGCAATTTCAGGCACTTGGTACTATAGTTAATGACGAAGTGCAAAGGGGCACGAAGGTGAAAGCTTTCGTGTCCTTTTTTGCATTCAGGAAACTAAGAAAGGTGCGTGGCGTTATGGGAAAGTTAGAAGGAAAAGTTGCAGTAATTACCGGAGCATCAAAAGGCATCGGTGAAGGAATCGCCAAAGTGTATGCAAAGTATGGTGCAAAATGTGTGCTTGCAGCAAGAGGACCTAAGGTACTTGAACTTGCAGAGCAGTTGAAAAGCGAAGGGTATGAGGCAACAGGTGTTCAGGTTGATGTATCTGATTACAAGAGTGTTGAAAAGCTTGTCGAGGTTGCAGAGAATACATATGGAAAGATAGATGTGCTTGTATGTAACGCAGGTGTATGTGTTCTTGAAGACTTTCTTGAAGATGACACATTTGAAAATAGAGACTTGCATCTTGATATTAATGTCAAAGGTGCATGGAATGTTGCAAAAGCTGTTATTCCAAGCATGATAGCAAATGGTGGTGGTGCAATCGTAGTTACAAGCTCTGTAACAGGAGATATGGTTGCTGATCCTGGAGAGGTTGCATATGCAACATCTAAGGCGGCACTGGTAGGATTTACGAAGGCACTTGCAAGAGAATTTGCGGATAAGAATATAAGAGTTAATGCAATATGTCCGGGATATGTAAGGACACCGCTTGTTGAAGGAATGGCAAAGCAGTCAGACCCGGAGAATCCGGAGAGAGCAATACAGGCAATTGCAGATGCAGTTCCTTTGAAGAGGCTGGCTGACCCTGAGGAGGTTGGAGAGCTTGCAGCATTCCTTGGTTGTTATGAATCAAGCTACATAACCGGAACACAGATAGTTATTGATGGCGGAAGCACATTGCCGGAAACAACATCTATGGGACAGTAATTAAATATAAGAAAAGTACAAAGGCGTACATGAATCGGATAGATTTGTGTACGCCTTTTCTGATTGGAGGATAATGACATGGCATTTGAAAATGTTGATTTATTTGATGCGGTTGCAAATGCTTCGCTTGAAAAATACGGATGGCAGGACAGATGTGAGGCGAAACTCATAGTGCTGTCGGAGAATGCAACCTATATGGTCAAGAACAAAGAAACAGGTGAAAAAGAGGGAGTGCTTAGAATAAGCAGACCGGGTTATCACACATTGGATGAGCTTAATTCAGAGATGAAGTGGTTAAGACAGATTAATGACTACACACCGCTTCTTGTAGCTAATCCTATAAAAGGGCTTGATGGTAAGAATATACAGGAGATTATAGGACCGGATGGAAATGTATATTTCTGCGTTATATGTGATTTTCTTCCGGGAGAAGCACCCGATGAGAATAATGAGGAGCAGATGGTAAAGCAGTTCAGATATCTCGGCGAGACAACAGCTTATCTTCACCGTCAGACAGAGATATGGAACGGAACAGACAGGCTTGACCGTATGGTATGGACTTACGACACAATAATAGGTGAACATGCTGCATGGGGTGACTGGAGAGCATTTCCTGATATGACACCTGAGGCAGAAAATATATTGTCAGAGGTTTCAAGAATTATTAAGAGAAGACTTGAAAGATATGGAACTAATGAGAATAATTTTGGACTCATACATGCAGATTTAAGATTAGCCAATCTGCTTATCGATGGCGACCAGATTAAGGTTATTGATTTTGATGACTGCGGATTTGGCTGGCATCTGCATGACCTTGCGTCAGCACTTAGTTTTATTGAGGACAAGCCAATAGTTCCAAAGCTTGTAAATGCATGGCTTGCAGGATATAAGAAGGTTCTTCCGTTCACTGATACGGATTTTGAAGAAATAGACACATTTATAATGATGAGAAGATTACAGCTTACTGCATGGCTTGCATCTCATCAGGAATCAGGTCCGGTAGCAGAATTAAGTGTTGGCTGGATGGACGGAACCATGGAATTAGCCGAAAGGTATCTTAGATTATTCGGCTAGGCACATAAGAAATCTTCGTGACAACAAATCATGAACAACAATAAGGGAGGAAGCTATTATGGGCGAAAAGAAAACAAATGCATTATCTAAATCAATGAAGCTGATTTATGTATATGCGATGGCAACGGGAGCAATATTTACATTTATGTGTTACTGGGATGGTATATTCATGTCATATACAGGTCCTGGAACATTCCTGGCATTTGCACTTATGACACTGGCAGTACTGCCAACGGCATTTGTGTATGCTGAATTTTCAACAATGTTACCAAGTACAGGTTCGTGTCTGGTATTCAATACGGTAGGTATTAACAAGCATGCAGGTTTCTGGTCAGCGTGGCTTATCATGTGTGCATGGATAGCCGTTCCTGCAGCAGGTGTACTTGGAATTATCGAATGGTTAAATCATCAGTTTGGCTTAGGACTTACAGGCGGCAAGGCAGTTATTGTCGGTTCATTAGTACTGTGCTTCTGGTGTGTACTCAGTCTTTATAAAAATGTTGTAGCAGGCAAGGTTCAGTCATTCATGCTTATGGCCGGTATCGCAGGTATTCTTATCTGTTCATTACTTTTCCTGTTCAGCGGACACTGGAGCATTGCTAATTTCGCAGATTTCTTTACAAGCAGCAATGAAAAGCAGTGGGGTGGTAACTTTGCAACCGGTATTGCATGGGTTGTCGGATGTTCATTTATGATAACACCATACTTTGGATTCGAGACAGTACCGGCAATGGTTGAGGAGGGTGACTTCCCAATTAAGGACCAGAAGAAAGCTATTCTTGGTTCAGTTATAACATGTGGTGCTATATATACAATTTTCTACTTCTGTCTTGCAGGTGCAATGCCTTGGGCAGAGCTTACTAATGGCGGTGACTGCCACCCATTCATCACATTTGAAGCATTACACTACTGCTTCGGTGATAAGATTGCATGGTTTGTCCTTATAATGGGTATTGTCGGAGTTGTATTCCCAATTGGTACATCAGTACTTGGTTTCTGGTATTCAGGTGTCCGTATGATATACGCTATGGGTCGTCAGAATTTCCTTCCAAAGCAGTTCTCGTACACTAATAAGTACAATCAGCCAACACTTCCTAACATACTTATTCTTGTTGTAAGTATTGGATTTATTGCAATGCAGAGTATTACAGCATTCTTTGACCTGATGGCATTCGCGTGTGCATTGTGTTATGTGATCACTTCAATATCTTCACTTGTTCTTTTAAAGAAGCACCCTGAATGGGAGAGACCATACAAATGTGCAACAGGACTTAAGATTGCATCTCTTATAATTATGGCAATTATCGCATTCTTCTGTACTATCGGTATCGGAAAGGCAACATGGTTAGGATTTGCGGGATATATGGGTGTAGGTCTTATCCTCTGGCTGTATATGATTCTTATTAAGTGGAAGCATGAAAAGGTATGGATGAAGACACCTGATGGTGATAAGGAATATTAAAATGTGAAGAAAAGAGGTTATGGATTATGAAAGAATTAGAGATAGTTATAAAGCCTGAGAAGCTTGAGAATCTTAAAAGGATTCTTGACAGTGAGGGTGCAAGAGGTGTAATGATTACAACAATATTTGGCTACGGTCACCAGAAGGGCGCAGGTCAGGTATATACAAGAGATGAAACACCGGGTATCAATCTTTTACCTAAATTAAGTGTAAGAACTGTCGTAAAAGACGAGATAGTCGAGGGCATAATTAACAAGGTATTGGAAGAACTTAATACTAACAGTTTTGGTGATGGTAAGATATTCATCAAGGATATTGAGGGAGCAGTCAAGATAAGAACCGGTGAAACCGGTAATGACGCTCTGTGATAAAGCTTTCTTACTTCCCTAATCTTTTTATAGAGGCAGCCGTCCTGTTTGATTAACAGGGCGGCTGCCATTTTTATGGAGAGAGTCAGTGTTTTATAATGTGGCTGTGAGCTACGAACAGTGGATTGGACATGGGAGGGGAGAGGAGATTTCAGAAAGTCCAAAAGAAGATGTATGAAACTGGGAAAAAGTGAATAGAATATAGTCGTCTATAATAAAAGGAAGGACAGAAAAGTAAATGAAAAAAAGACTGTTTAAAGTGGCAGCAATACTGACGATAATTATAGCTTTGATTTCCAGTTTAATTGGAAGCATAAAGACAGAGAACACATTTGCAAAAGAAAACACTGGTTCAGAGGGGGTTACAGTAGCTATTAAGGATGAATACGACAAGAAGAAATGGCAGTACAATTATTATTTTGAATATACCATACCGGAAGATTATGATGAAAAAACTATTAAAATAGACCTTATAGGTGATCTTATGAAGTATTATGAGGCTGGAACTTATGTGCCGGGGGATGGAGAAAATTTTTATGTTAATATAATTAATCTGTCTAAAAATGAGTATGTATACAGTAATGGTTCAATGAAGATTACAGATGGTAATTATGTTGAAGAAAAGGATGCAGATATGGCATACACATATGATAATACTGAAGCAGAATATATTAAGGGAGCGTACACATCCTTAAGCAATCGTCCGATAGCGGTAAAGAGTACTGTCTGGAGGACAAGCAACTCAGCGTTAAAGGAATTGCTTGGTATTACAAGTAATTCTTCTAAGAATTATACTAATGAGTTAATTACAAATGCATTGATTGAAGCTGGGTATGAGAATGGTCTGGACGATATTGATGATTATTATGTCGATTATATGAATAAAAAATACGATAAAAATAAAGCAAAACTTGATGAATTCAGTGTTAAGGAGATATGTGAGTCAATATTTAACGGCTATATAGTTGGTGTACGTGAGGCTGATAAGAATATTGCCAGCCTTGGATACAATATGTTTTATAACAATCTTTTGATGCTTACGCTTGATGATGATACTGTAACTAATGATGACTGTGTGGCAGGAAGATTTTCTTTAGGAAGCTGGATGAGAAATGAGAATAATGTTGATTCATATATGAATGAAAAGACTGGAACACTTGGAGCCGGAATGAAGGAGACAAGAAATATTCTTAATGCACATCTTCATATCAGTGGACCTTATATGACTAATCCATACCAGAATACATCATGGGGAATGGAATTTACATTTTCTCTTGATAAGGTTGAACCTCCGACAGAACCACCAACAGAGCAGGAGCCAACGACAGAGCAGGAGCCGACAACAGAGCAGGAGCCAACGACAAAGCAGGAGCCGACAACAGAAAGACCAACAGAACACGAATCTACAACACAACAGCCAACAACTATGAGTGCTACATCAAGTGTTGCTGAAAGCAGTGCAACACAGCGTGCAGGAGAGGTTGCCGCTGATGAGGAATCAGTTAAAACAGGAGACAGCAGAAAGGCTGTGATGTATATTTCAATAATTGTTGCTGCTGGATTAGTTTCTGCGGTAGTTATTATTGTTAATATAAAGAAGAGAAATTTATAAAAAGTAAAATTTGGAAGTGAAAATATCAGTCATAGGTGATATAATCTACGATAGTTTAAATGAAAAGGAATTAAATATTATGAGACATTTTTCGAGAACAGAATTAAAGGCAGCAATTAATATGCTTAAGGAGTTTACTGCGAAGGGAAATTTTGCAGTACTTATGTATATGGGTGATACTGATAAGCTTGAGGTATCACAGACTCTGAATTCGGATATGAGCTGCTTTTTATTATATGGAAGCATCCAGCCACTCGCATTTTTCTTTGCAGAAAATATTCCTATGACTGCGGGTGAGTTAGAAGAGATTATTAACAAGCAGTCAGCAGTGTATGAAGAAGAGATGGACAATTATAGAAATGCACTAAAGGAAAGCGGTGCAGATAATGGATTGTTTATTACTAAATATGAGAGTATGATTCATACATTTATTGCATATGATCCTGACCAGAGTGGTGACAGAGACTGTTATGCACCATTTATTGAGGGCTCATTCAATGTTGAACCGGGTAAGGGACAGCTTGTTAATGAAGTTATGAGACTTGAAGTGTATGATGATGAATATGAGGATGACTGCGTAATCCAGAAGAAGCATTTTGTATATCTTCCATCAGTGAAATTCATGGGAGCATTCAATATGCGAATGATGATGAGCATGGTTGATGCACAGTATAACTAACATTTTACAATTCTTAAATTTATATAATATGTTTGAATCCCGGACTTCTGTATAGTATATTAGAAATATCTTTAAAGAGTGGAGGGGTTGTATGAACAAAGGACATTTTAAAGACAGTCAGGTTGTTAAGGGAATTACGATTGGTGCAGTGCTAATTGTAATATATCTTGCCCTTAACAATGTGACTGGAATTCTTGATTCTATATCATATCTTGCAGGACTTGTAATGCCATTTATAATTGGCGCAGTCATCGCATTTGTATTCAATGTACCTATGAAAGCAATTGAAAAAGGACTTAACAGGCTGTTTGACAAGCGTTGTAAGAAGAAGCATCCCAGACTTATAAGAGTGCTTGCTTATATGCTTACATTAATAGCTATTCTTGCGGTTATTGCAGGTGTACTTTTCGTGGTTGTGCCTGAACTGGTGAATACAATAGCTGACCTTATAGGACAGGTTCCAACAGCTGTTAATAATCTTATCAACTGGCTGCAGGTCAAGCTGTCTGCATATCCTGAGTATGAGCAAAAGCTAAGCAGCATATCAATCAACTGGGATTCTGTTCTTTCAAATGTTATGAATTTCCTTTCAATAGGAACTAAAGGAATTATCAATGGAGGAATTGGTGCAATAAGCGGATTTTTCTCAGGAGTCGCTAATTTCTTTATTGGATTTGTCTTTTCTGTGTATGTGCTGTTTCAGAAAGAGAGGCTTACAGCACAATGCAAGAAGCTTATGTATGTGTGCATGCCTGAGAACAGGGCAGATAAAATTGTTGAAGTGTTAAGACTTACCAACACTACATTCTCTAATTTCCTGTCAGGACAGTGCCTTGAAGCATGTATTCTTGGAACGATGTTTGTTATTACATTGTCTATATTGAGAATGCCTTATGCACTTCTTATAGGAATTATTATTGCGGTTACTGCACTTATTCCGATTGTCGGTGCATTTATCGGATGTATAGTCGGTGTGATTCTTATAATGATGACAAGCCCGTTAAAGGCACTTATATTCGTGGGAGTATTCCTTATATTACAACAGATTGAAGGAAATCTTATATATCCTCATGTTGTCGGAAGTTCAGTTGGACTGCCGGGAATATGGGTGCTTGTTGCTGTTACAATCGGTGGCAATCTGTTTGGTATAATGGGTATGCTTACATTTATTCCAATCAGCTCAGTGTGTTATGCGCTGCTTCGGACATACGTTAACAGAAAAGTTGAAGAAAAAGAAATTGACATATCTAAAATAACAATTAAATAATACATCGTCTGAATATTGCCCCTGATTCCAAAAGATTAGCTATATATATGTTCCGGTAAACCATGATGTCTATGGTTGATTTAAAATATCGTTTATGTTATTATGAATATAATTATAACGAACAACTTAATATAAAGGAGCATTAATATGAAAAAAGGGGTAGCAAGAAGACTGTGTACTCTGGGATTACTTTTTGCTGTTGTTTTGTTGGGATGTAGCACATCCGGAAATAATGGTAATGGTAGTGAATCGTCAGGAGAAAAGTCGGAAGATGTTGTAACATTAAAAGTGTGGGCAGAAAAAGATGGCATTGATACTGTGGCTAAGATGGTAGACAGCTTCAAGGAACATTATAAAGATGAAGCTGAGTTTGACATTACAATTGAAATTCAGGCAGATGCTAAGGTACGAGACACTATGCTTACGGATGTACATAATGGTGCGGATGTATTTTCGTTTCCAGATGATCAGATTATATCTTTAGCTGCTGGAGGGGTTCTGATGCCAGTGCCTAATGCAGACGAGGTTGCGTCTGCAAATATTCAGGAAGCAGTAGAAGCAGCTACGTTAAATGATACGCTATATGGATATCCGATGACAGCAGATAATGGATATTTTATGTATTATAATAAGAATTATTTCTCTGATGATGATGTGAAGTCATTGGATAAGATGCTGTCAATAGCTGCGGCTAATGATAAAAAGGTAGCTATGGAATTTAACTCTGGATGGTATTTATATACATTTTTTGGAAATACCGGACTTAATTTGTCAATTAAATCTGATGGCGTAACTAATGACTGTAACTGGAATTCAGAATCAGGTGATATAACAGGAGTGGCAATTAAGCAGGCATTAAGTGATATTGTTTCTAATCCGGGATTTGCCAACATGCCTAATGGTGATATAGCAACAGAGATTAAGAATGGAAATGTTATTGCAGGAATAAGTGGTGTATGGGATGTTATGAATGTTAAGGAAGCATGGGGTGATGATTATGGAGCATGTAAGCTTCCGACGTATACAGTTTCTGGAAAAGAAGTCCAGATGGCATCGTTTACAGGTTATAAGATGATGGGCGTGAATGCTTATTCTCAAAACAAGGAATGGGCATGTAAACTGGCTGACTGGATGACTAATCAGGAAAATCAGGAACTTAGATTTACAGAAAGAAATCAGGGACCTTCCAATAGTCAGGCTGCATCATCTGAAGAAATTAAAAAGGTTGTAGCAATTCAGGCAATAATAACACAGTCTCAATACGGAACATTGCAGAGAGTGGGAAACAGTTATTGGGATGCATGTACAAAATTTGCTAATACAGTACTTAGCGGAAGTAACAGTGGACTATCGGATCAGGAAGTTATGGATTCGTTTGTCAGCGAGATAACTGCCTCTACTGTAAAGTAGTGTTTTGCACAGTACTTCAGAAAAGAAATGGAGAACGAGAATGAATAATAAAAAAAGGACGAGCCTGAAGATACTAATACTATTGCCAGTGTTTATACTTGGAGCTTTATCTATAATATGTAATGTAATGGCTATAAATAATATAAGGACAGTGAATTCTAATGCATCAGATATTGCAGATAACAGTATGAAGAGCGTTTCAGATCTTGGAGAGATAAAAAATGAAATTCAGTCTATTCATAACCTGGGGTTATCTCATATTATTGCAACAGATCTTAATACTATGATATCAGTAGTTGGCGAGATTAATGATGAGCAGGAAGAATTGGAACAGAAACTGACGGAGTATAAAAAATATGTTAGTGAAGATGATGAGGATATATATGATTCGTTAGTAGATAATTACCAGACCATGAAATATGAACTTGGGAATCTTATGGCATATAGTGCATTAGGCAAAAACGAAGAGGCTTATGCCATTGCTAATGGAGCAGTAAATGATAGCAGTACAGCTATTCAGAAGGATATAGGAGTATTAAGCGAACATGCTAATGAATCAGCAGCTAATGCAAGACAGAGATTATCAAAGGTGTATTTCAGCTCGCTTGTTAGCAATGGTATAGTAATTGTCGTTAGTGTGATTCTGATTATTGTGGCAATATACTGCGTTATGAAATATATAATCAAACCAATCACCGCAACTAATAAAGATATCAGGGATATTGTCAAAGGAATAGATGAAGGAGAAGGTGATCTTACAAAACGAGTCAGTATAATTTCTAATGATGAAATAGCAGATCTTGGTAATGGTATCAACCTTTTTATGGATAAGTTGCAACATATTTTAAAACTTATTATTGAGAACACTAATTACATGGAGAATGTTGTTGCAGATGTTGATGTCAGCGTTACACAATCTAATGATAGTGCGTCTGATTTATCAGCTATGACAGAAGAGTTGTCAGCTACAATGCAGGATGTTGGACTTTCAGTTAATGCTATTAATAATAATGCGGAAGATATACGTAATGATGTAGAACTTATAGCATCTAAGTCAGATGACATTAACCAATTCTCAAAGGAAATGAAATCTAATGCGGAAAAGATTGAGAGTGATGCCAGATACAATATGAGTCAGACAAGTGAGAAGGTTGGAAATATTCTGGATGTGCTTAATAAGGCGATAGAGGATAGTAAGAGTGTAGATCAGGTTAATAATCTTACTAATGATATCCTTAATATATCAAGCCAGACTAACCTTCTTGCACTCAATGCCTCAATTGAAGCGGCAAGAGCAGGTGAAGCGGGTAAAGGTTTTGCTGTTGTAGCTGACGAAATACGTCAGTTGGCAGATTCAAGCCGCGAAACAGCTAATAAGATACAAAGTATTAATTTGATTGTTGTTACAGCTGTTAATAATTTATCGGATAATGCCAATAATCTGGTATCTTATATGCAGCAGACTATTCTTCCAGAATTTGAGATGTTTGTAGACAGTGGTGTAAAGTACAAAGAAAATGCTTCTTATATAGAGAGTGCAATGAATGAATTTGCTGAGAAAACAGATGTTTTAAAGAGAAATATGGATGAAATAACTGGCTCAATCAACACAATAACAACAGCCGTAGATGATGGAGCAGCCGGGGTAAATAATGCCGCAATAAGCACACAGAGTCTTGTTGAGGATATTGTTAATATAAGTAATAAGATGACAGAGAATAAAAATATAGCCCAGAATCTTAAGGATAGTACTAATATATTTGCGAAATTCTGATAATAAAACTAAAAGAGACATCTCACTAATTTCGTAGTGAGATGTCCCTTTTTAGGTATATTATTTGTTATTCTTTTTCTCGTTTTCAAGCTTCTTCATAGCTCTTACTTTAAGTGAAAGACCGAAGAGGTTGATGAATCCGTCAGCGTCATGATGATCATACATATCACCTGTCTTGAATGATGCAATTGACTCATTGTAAAGTGAATATGGAGATGTTGTTCCAGCCTTGATGATGTTACCCTTGTAAAGTCTGAACTTAACTTCACCTGTTACATATTCCTGAGTCTTCTCAACGAATGCCTGAAGTGCTTCACGAAGAGGTGTCTCCCACTTTCCTTCGTAAACAACCTGTGCAAACTTGTTTCCAACATCCATCTTGAATGTTGTTGTATCTCTGTCGAGAACTAATTCCTCAAGCTGCTGATGAGCTTCGTAAAGAATTGTTCCACCAGGAGTCTCATATACACCACGAGACTTCATACCAACAACACGGTTCTCAACGATATCAATGATACCGATACCATGCTTAGCACCAAGTCTGTTAAGTTCTCTGATAATATCAGAAACCTTCATAGCCTTGCCGTTAACTGACTTTGGAACACCTTTTTCAAATGTCATAGTAACATATTCTGGTTCATCCGGAGCTTCCTCAGGAGTGCATCCAAGAACTAATAAATGCTTGTAGTTAGGCTCGTTAGCTGGATCTTCAAGCTCAAGACCTTCATGGCTGATATGCCAGATGTTACGGTCACGGCTGTAGCTGCAGTCTGTGCTGAATGGAAGATGAATACCATGCTGTCTGCAGTATTCAATCTCATCTTCACGAGACTGAAGCTTCCAGTTAGAATCTCTCCAAGGAGCGATAATCTTGATATCTGGAGCTAAAGCCTTGATTGTAAGCTCGAATCTGATCTGGTCATTACCCTTACCAGTAGCACCGTGGCAGATAGCAACAGCACCTTCCTTACGGGCAATCTCAACAAGTCTCTTAGCGATAAGAGGTCTTGCCATTGAAGTACCAAGTAAATATTTATTTTCATAAACAGCGTGTGCCTGAACACATGGAACGATGTAGTTGTCGCAGAACTCATCAGTGATATCTTCTATATATAACTTGGCAGCACCACATGAGAGAGCTCTCTGCTCAAGTCCGTCCAACTCCTCTTCCTGACCACAGTCTGCACATACGCAGACAACATCATAGTTGTATGTTTCCTTTAACCAAGGGATGATGGCAGTTGTGTCAAGTCCGCCAGAATAAGCAAGAATAACTTTTTCTTTCATTATATATTCCTCCGTATATTATTAAGTTTACATAGTAAAACACATATGCTATGCACCTGCAGATTATAATAAACTACTTTATTTAAAAATGCAACAACAAATTATGCATATTATACATCGATATGCAACAAAAATGTATAAATATAAAATTTCTTTAAAATATCCTTTACATAAGAAAAAAAGTTGCTATAATGTAGGTTATCAATTTACATTTTGCGTTATTTTATGCATAAATGTTGAATATATGCATTATGCTTCGCAAAAGAGAGAGCCACAAGGAGGAGTTATGATTAAAGTAGGTATTATCGGTGCGACAGGTTACGCAGGTAACGAGCTTGTCAGATTATTATTAGGACATAAGGATGCAGAGATTGTATGGCTCGGTTCGAGAAGTTACATAGATCAGAATTATTCAGATGTATATAGAAATATGTTTAAGCTTGTAGATGCAAAATGTATGGACGACAATATGGAACAGCTTGCTAACGAGGTTGATGTTATATTTACAGCAACACCACAGGGCTTATGTGCGTCACTCGTTAATGATGAGATACTTTCAAAGACTAAGATTATTGATCTGAGTGCAGATTTCAGACTTAAGGATGTTAATGTATATGAACAGTGGTATAAGCTTGAGCATAAAGCACCACAGTATATTGATGAAGCTGTTTATGGCTTATGTGAGATTAACAGAGATAAGGTAAGCAAAGACACAAGAATTATTGCAAATCCGGGCTGCTATACAACAACATCAATTCTTACACTTTACCCAATGGTTAAGGAAGGAATAATTAATCCTGATACAATTATAATTGATGCCAAGAGTGGAACTTCAGGTGCAGGACGTGGAGCTAAGGTTGCCAACCTTTTCTGTGAAGTTAATGAGAGCATGAAAGCTTATGGTGTCGGAACTCACAGACACACACCTGAGATTGAGGAACAGTTAGGTTATGCATGTGGAAGAGATGATTTAAAGCTTATCTTCACACCACATTTGGTTCCAATGAACAGAGGAATTCTTGTAACAGCATATGCCAGCCTTGCCAAAGATGTTACATACGAAGATGTCAAGGCAGCATATGACAAGTACTATGATAAGGAATATTTCGTAAGAGTACTTCCTAAAGATGTATGTCCTGAAACACGCTGGGTTGAGGGAAGCAACTTTGTTGATATAGGATTTAAGATTGAGCCAAGAACTAACAGACTTATAATGATGGGTGCGTTAGATAATCTTGTTAAGGGTGCAGCAGGTCAGGCAGTACAGAATATGAACCTTCTCTTCGGACTTCCAGAGAATGAGGGATTACAGCTTGCGCCAATGTTTCCATAATAAATGTACAATAGGAGGATGTTATGAATATAATTAAAGGCGGTGTTACAGCAGCTAAAGGATTCAAGGCTGCCGGATGTGAAGCACAGATTAAATATAAGAACGGAAAGAAAGATATGGCACTTGTATACAGTGAGAAGCCATGTGTTACAGCAGGAACATTTACAACTAACAAAGTATTTGCAGCTCCTGTTAAATGGGACAGAAACATTGTATATAATGAAGACTTTGCACAGGCTGTAGTTGTAAACAGCGGTGTTGCCAACGCATGTACAGGCATTGAAGGAGATAACGCATGTGCAGAAGAAGCAAAGGCAGTTGCAAAGGTTCTTAATGTACCAGAGAATGCAGTACTTATCGGTTCAACAGGTGTTATCGGAATGCAGCTTCCTGTTGACAGAATATGTGCAGGAATTGAAAAGCTTGCTCCAATGCTTGATGATTCATTAGAAGCAGGAACACAGGCAGCAGAGGCAATTATGACTACAGATACAAGAAGCAAGCAGGTTGCTGTAGAAGTAGAAGTTGCAGGTACTAAGGTAACAATCGGTGGTATGTGCAAGGGTGCAGGAATGATTCATCCTAACATGGCAACAATGCTCTGCTACATAACAACAGACTGTGATATCGACAAGGCACTTCTTCAGAAGATGACAAGTGCAATTGTTGATGATTCATTTAACATGATATCAGTTGATGGAGATACATCAACTAATGATACAGCTCTTGTTCTTGCTAATGGAATGGCTGGCAATAAGAAGATTACAGAAGAGGGTGCTGATTATAATGCTTTCTATGAAGGCTTAAGCTATGTATTTACAGAGCTTTCCAAGATGATTGCAGGCGACGGCGAAGGCTGTACATGTCTTTTCGAGGTTCAGGTAAAGGGTGCGACAACTAAGGCAGAAGCCAAGACACTCGCTAAGTCAATTGTTACATCAAGTCTTACTAAGGCAGCAATATTCGGACATGACGCCAACTGGGGAAGAATCCTCTGTGCAATGGGATATTCTGGTGCAGACTTTGACCCTGAAAAGGTTGATATATTCTTTAAGAGTTCAGCAGGTGAACTTCAGATTGTTAAAGATGGAACTGCTACAGATTACAGCGAGGAGAAAGCAACGGAAATACTTTCACAGAATCCTGTAATTGCTATTGCGGATGTTAAGCAGGGCGATGCAAGCGCTACAGCATGGGGCTGTGACCTTACATTTGATTATGTCAAGATAAATGCTGATTACAGAAGTTAATCTGACACAGCATTTTAAAGCAAATATATCTGAATAAATATGAAATGGAGATTATTATGAGCGCAAAAGATATGACAGAGGAACTTATGAAGGCACAGGTGCTTGTTGAGGCACTTCCTTATATCCAGAAATTTAACAGAAAGATAATTGTAGTTAAGTACGGCGGAAGTGCCATGGTAGATGAAGAGCTTAAGAGAAAAGTAATTCAGGATGTAGTTCTTCTTAAACTTGTTGGTTTTAAGCCAATCATCGTTCACGGCGGTGGCAAGGAAATCAGCAAATGGGTTGAAAAGTCAGGCATGACACCTGAATTCAAGAATGGTTTAAGAGTTACAGACGAGCCAACAATGGAGATTGCCGAGATGGTTCTTAACAAGGTTAATAAGAGCCTTGTTTCAATGATTGAGCAGCTTGGCGTCAAGGCATGTGGTATCAGTGGTAAGGATGGCGGCATGTTAAAGGTTGAGAAGAAGTATTCTAAGGGTGAGGATATAGGATATGTTGGTGAAGTGACAGATGTTGATACAACACTTCTTGATTCATTGCTTAAGGACGATTTCCTCCCAGTAATATGCCCTATCGGATATGATGATGATTTTCATGCATACAACATTAATGCAGATGACGCAGCATGTGCAATTGCAAGAGCTGTCAATGCTGAGAAGCTTGCATTCTTAACAGATATCGAAGGTGTATATAAGGATTTTGACGATAAGGATTCACTTATATCTGAGCTTTCTACTTCAGAGGCGAGAACACTTTTGGAGAGCGGAACAATCGGCGGCGGTATGCTTCCTAAGCTTAATAACTGTATAGATGCTATTGAACATGGTGTATCAAGAGTACATATTCTTGATGGAAGAATTCCACACTGCCTTCTGCTTGAAATATTTACTAACAAGGGTGTTGGTACAGCTATTCTTTCAGACGATGCAGAAAAATTCTTTGATTCAGATAAATAATTGCGAACCGTAAGCTTTGAGGTTATAATATTATATTGGCTCATGTGAAAATGTGTGCTCATAAGAATAGGAAAGTGAGAGTAATCATGAATACACAGCAGATTATAGAAACAGCAGAAGAGAAGCTGATTCATACATACAACCGTTACCAGATAGTACTTGATAAGGGTGACGGAGTAAGACTTTACGATACAGATGGTAAAGAATATCTTGATTTTGGAGCAGGTATAGCAGTATTTGCACTTGGTTATAACAATAAAGAATATAATGATGCATTAAAGGCACAGATTGATAAGCTTATACACACATCTAATTATTTCTATAATGAACCGGCTGTAGAGGCTGCAACAGCACTTACAAAGGCTTCAGGAATGGACAGAGTATTCTTTACTAACAGTGGTACAGAGGCTATTGAAGGTGCAGTCAAGCTTGCAAAGAAATATTATTATGTCAAGAACGGAAAGGCTGATGCAGAGATTATTGCAATGCAGCATTCATTCCATGGAAGAAGTATGGGAGCACTTGCTGTAACTGGTAATAAGCATTATCAGGAAGCATTTGGTCCTATGATACCGGGAATTAAGTTTGCACAGTATAATGACCTTGACAGTGTAAAGGAACTTGTTAATGACAAAACTTGTGCTATAATATTTGAGACAGTACAGGGTGAAGGCGGAATTTATCCTGCTACTAAAGAATTTATTGAAGGTGTAAGAAAGCTATGTGATGAGAAGGGAATCCTTCTTATACTTGATGAGATTCAGTGCGGAATGGGAAGAACAGGAAGTATGTTCGCATTCCAGCAGTATGGCGTTAAGCCGGATATCCTTACAGTTGCCAAGGCTCTTGGATGTGGTGTTCCTGTAGGTGCATTTGCAGCGACAGAGGAAGTTGCGAAGGCATTAGTTCCAGGAGACCATGGAACAACATATGGTGGCAATCCGCTTGCATGTGCAGCAGCAACCAAGGTATTCGAACTTTTTGAGAAGCAGCATGTATTAGATAATGTCAAGGAAGTATCTGCTTACTTTGAAGAAAAGCTTGATGAGCTTGTTGAGACAATAGATGTTGTTGTCGAGAGACGAGGAATGGGACTTATGCAGGGACTTGAGTTATCAGTTAATCCGAAGGATGTAATTGCCAAAGCACTTGATAACGGACTTATTCTGTTCTCAGCAGGAACTAATGTTATAAGATTTGTTCCACCACTTGTAATTACTAAGGCAGATGTAGATGAATGCATAGCTAAGCTTAAGAAATCCTTCTAGAATCAGGAGTTTACTTTATGAAATTAAGAAGATTTATCAGTATGATGCTGATTGTTACCATGCTGACAGTCTTTGCAGGCTGTGGTAATAAAGATGACAGGACACAGGCTGCGAAGACTCTTAATCTTGATGGACCCATAACAGTTAATGTATGGTTTAATAATAGTGATTATGAGCCTTATCTTGAATTTGTTGCCAAGCAGTTTAAGCAGGCTAATGAACTTGTTACCATCAGTCCTGTATATGTTGAAGCAGATTCATATATTAATTATATATATGATGAATCTGTCCGTAATGATAATGCATGTGATTTGTATTTTCTGACATCTGAAGAGATAGAGAAAGCATATCTTATGGGGCTTATGTCCGAAAATGATATGTACCCTCAGGTGTACAATGAGGATGTGTTTGGAAAGGCTGCAATGACAGCCTGTTCATATAATGGCAAATTATATGGATATCCGGTATCATTTAATACATCATTTCTTGTATATAATAAGAAGTATGCTGAACCTGTAGAAACAATTGACCAGATTAGACAGATTAGTGATAATTACCAGGTGACTGATGAGAATCAGGATGTATCAATGGTATTTCAATGGGCACCGGGTTCGATGTTTCTTAATTATCCGGCTTGTGGAAAATATATTAATATAGGCGGCAATAATTCAGAGGACAGTTCTTCAGTTTCTGTTGATGGAGATTCTATAAAGAAAGTGCTTAACAAATATGCTGAGTTAAACAGTGCATTTGGAATAGACAGAAATAATACAAGCCTTGAGACATGTGTAGATTTGTTTTCAACAGGAAATCTGTTATATACAATTCTTGATGCAGACAGTATATCTAAGATTGATTTATCAGCAGTAGATTATGGCATATGTAAATATCCTTCAATGGGGAATGATGTTGAATCAAAAGCAATGTCAGTTACTACTATGGCTGTTGTTAATCCATACACTAAGAATGTAGATGCATCAAAGGCTGTAGCAAGAGCCATTTCTTATGATTATGCAGGCTATATGGAGAGTACTGCCAAGAAAAGCTGCGCCAGAGCTGATATTAAAGTTAAGAGAAATGTAGAAAACTATAAAGCAATGCATGATATTTATTCAGACTCTGTGGTCAAAGCTAAATATATTGGTGTTGGTGAAGTGTATATGAGATATGAAATTATGCTTCATCAGGTATATGACGGTACAAAAGTCGATGAAGCATATAATTCATTTGCAGCATGCATAGACAGAATGGCAAAACAGACGGAAGCTTCTCCAGTCAGTTCAGGAAACAGTTCTTCAAAATAATGTATAATATTCCTGCTATTAACTTATAATTATTCTATAGAAAACTTATGGAGGTTATAAGCTGATGGCAGGTTTTTTAATTGCAATAATATCAGGTGCACTTATGAGTTTACAGGGTGCGTTTAATACAAATGTTACAAAAGCAAGCAGTGTGTGGGTTACAGCAATGTTTGTGCAGTTGACAGCACTGGCGACTTGTGCGATTATGTGGGTAATTGACGGAAGACCTGATATCATGAAGCTGTTTAAGGTTGATAATAAGGTTACACTTCTTGGAGGTGTGATAGGTGCATTTATAACATTTACAGTTATTAAAAGCATAAGTGGTCTTGGAATTGCTAAAGCGGAGGTTACAATTGTAGTTGCACAGATAATAGTGTCATATCTGCTTGGGATTTTCGGATTATTTGGAAGCGAGAAGACAGCATTTTCATGGATTAAGCTCGTGTCGCTTCTTATTACGGTTGCAGGAGTATGTATGTTTTATTTTCTTGGTAATCCGTCAACGGATTAACTATTATTAAGAATTACGATAAATGTCAGAAATATCTGGCAGGAAGGAACAGAATGGAAGATTTATTCAGCGTATGTGGAGATATACGATTAAGAAAAGGTGAAGGAAGAACATTAAAGGCAGGCGGTGCCTGGGTATATGATAATGAAATTGAATGGATGTCTGACGGAATAATTGACGGACATCTTGTTAAAGTGCTCGATTTTGATGATTATTTTATGGGAATCGGCTTTATTAACAGAAAATCCAAGATTACAGTAAGAATGCTGACCAGACACACTGATGTTGTTGATGAGGCATTTATTGAGAAAAGAGTAAGGGTTGCGGTTGAATACAGATTTGACACAGTAGATACCTCTGCCTGCCGTCTTATATTCGGAGAGGCAGATTTTCTGCCGGGGCTTGTTATAGATAAGTACTCAGATGTGCTTGTTGTAGAATCGCTTGCTTTAGGAATTGACAGATTTAAGTCGCTTATTGTCGAAAAGGTGAAGGAAATCCTTCACGAAAAAGGAATCGATATCCGTGGCGTATATGAAAGAAGCGATGCCAAAGTCCGTACCCTTGAAGGAATGGAGAGAGTAAAGGGCTTTATTGGTGATGAATTTGACACTAATGTTGAGATAGTTGAGAATGGTGTCCACTACATGATAGATGTTGTGAATGGACAGAAGACCGGGTTCTTCCTTGACCAGAAGTACAACAGACTTGCAATGCAGAAGCTGTGCAGGGACAAGAGGGTATTAGACTGCTTCACACACATGGGTACATTTGCATTAAATGCAGGAATTGCAGGGGCAAAGGAAGTTACTGGACTTGATATATCAGAATTTGCTGTTGAACAGGCTAGAGCCAATGCCAAGCTTAACGGACTTGAGAATACAGTACATTTTAAATGTGCAAATGTATTGGATGAGCTGCCGAAGCTTAACGAAGCAGGTGAAAAATATGATGTTGTAATACTTGACCCACCGGCATTTACCAAATCAAGGGAAGCTACAAAGAACGCAATTAAGGGCTACAGGGAAATTAATATGAAGGGACTTAAGCTTGTCAAAGACGGAGGCTATCTTGCAAGCTGCTCATGCTCACACTTCATGACACAGGAACTTCTTACTAAAACTATTAAGGAGGCTGCCAAGGCAGTACATAAGAGACTCCGTCAGGTTGAGTTCAGGACACAGTCACCTGACCACCCAATACTGTGGGAGGCGCAGGAGAGCTATTATCTGAAGTTCTACATCTTCCAGGTTGTGGATGAAAAATGATACAGGCATTAATTTAAACTATCCAGGACCGTTAATGTGAGTCTTTTATAATCTTTTATGATGTTTTGTTATAATTAATTATATGTATCCGCAAACTATTCCGAGTATTGCGGATACGCATATAATTAAAATTGGATTTATTTTTTTGAATGCTAAAACTACGGATATCAGAAATATAATTAATGTTGTATAAAAAGAAATATCAGTAAAAACAGTAGTATTAAACCCATCTGGTATGAAAACGGTTGAACTCATCGAAATTACAGCAAAACCAATCAAACCAACTACAGCAGGTTTTAATCCTGACATACATCCCTTTATGACTATACTTTTTTGAAATTGCATAAAACATTTTGCAACAATAAGAATGATAATAAAGGATGGGAGTATCACTCCGAGAGTTGCACAAAAAGAACCGAAAATACCGCCAACCTCTGCCCCTACATATGTTGCTATATTTACAGCAAATGGTCCGGGTGTACTTTCACTAACTGCTATAAAATCAATCAGTGATTGTGAATCTATCCAATTATGAGCAATAACTTCATCCTGAATCAATGGTAACATAGCATAACCACCGCCAAAGGTAAATGCACCGATTTTTAAGAAAATATAAAAAAGCTCAAGATAAATCATTAACATTTCCTCCTGGATGTTGCAATATATGTTACTAAGCCCAATATTGTACAGCTGATAATTACAATAAGCACATTTACATTAAGTAAGGCAGTAAAAACAAAAGAACATGCCATAATTATATAGGAAATAACATTCTTAGGACATTGAATATACATTGACCAGAGAGCTTTGATAATCAGAGCAAGTACACCAGCTCTGATACCATTAAAGGCATATTGTATGATTTTTATGCTTTGGAATTCTTTAAGTACAAAAGATATAATAAGAATAATCAGGTAGGATGGTATCACAACTCCAAGTGTTGCAAATAGTGCACCCCAAAAACCACAGATACGAAAGCCAACAAAAGTAGCCGCATTAATTGCAATTGGTCCGGGAGTTGACTCGGAGACAGCCACTATTTCAAGAATATCATTATCAGTTATCCAATGCTTCTTCTCAACAATTTCTTTTTGAATCAGTGGTAACATAGCATAACCGCCTCCAAAAGTAAATGCACCTATTTTTATGAAAGTTAAAAAGAGCTGTATGGTTTTTGGAATTTTATTATTCATCGTAAGTCTCCTTCTGTGTGTTGGTGATTGGCAAGGAATCTCTCATCTTATCAAGCAGTTCATAAGGAACAAATAAATGTCCCATACCGGTACCAATCTGGATATGCGGTTTATTCTTACCGTGATAATCAGAACCGCCGGATATCAGCAGATTTCTTTCAGAAGCAATCCGTCGGATTGATAATTCATCACCCATCTTGTAAGTTGAATATATGGCTTCAATTCCGTCAAGTCCGGCAGAGCATATATGGTCAAGCAATTTGTTCATCTGGGCTTTGCCAAGATGATAAAGAACCGGATGTGCCAGGATTGCAATACCACCGGCTTTGTGAATTCTGTCAATAGCTTCTGCAGGGTCAACTTTGGCTCTTGGCACAAAACAAGGCTTTCCCTGGCCTAAATATCTGTCAAATGCTTCATTTCTGTCTCCAACAGCTCCAATTGCAACAAGCCTGTCTGCAAAATGTGCTCTTGTAATAACAGCATCGCCATAAGTCTTTATCATATCTTCATATGTGATATTAATTCCGATATTCTGGAAACGTTCACATACCCGCTTATTTCTTTCATCTCTTGAGCTTAACTGCTTATTAAGGAATGAATTGAATTCATTGTCGTTATAATCTATAAAAAGCCCGACAACATGTATCTCGGTATTAACAAAATTAGTACTTATCTCAACTCCGGGAATAACTTCAAGTTCATAGCCTTTGTTATTAACATTTTCACATGCTAAAAGAGCTTCCTTAACTCCTTTAGTGGTGTCATGGTCAGTAAGTGCAAATGCAGCGAGTCCCTTTTCAACAGCCTTATCAACCAGAACAGCAGGAGAATCTGTTCCGTCAGAGCATGTTGAATGAACATGTAAATCTATCTGTCTCATAATAATCTCCTCTTGTAAAATATAAATATATTTTACCACTCTCAGACAACTTATTAAAGTGTAAAACAATTAGCAAAGTGCCTAAAAAATGTTGTAAGAAACAGTCATGTGCGATAAAATAACAGTATATTTTTGGAGGGAGGTTTACTGATGGAAAGACAGTTAGTACCAGGTGGATTTTATAAGCATTTTAAGAATAAGCTTTATCAGGTAAAGTGTGTTGCATATCATTCAGAAACCAAAGAGAAAATGGTGGTATATCAGGCTATGTATGGTGAATATGCTGTGTATGTAAGGCCATATGATATGTTCATGAGCGAAGTGGACCATGTAAAATACCCGGATGTAACGCAGAAGTATAGATTTGAGCAGGTAGATCCTTTGACGATGCAGGAGATATCTGACAATTTACAGTCTGACAATTCACAGGCAGTAAGAGTTAATTCAGATAATAGAACTGATGAAGCATACACATTAAAAGAGGATAGTGTACTTGATAAGTTCTTAGATGCGAGAGGTTATGAAGAAAAGCTGGATGTACTTATAAGATACAAGAGCAGATTCACCAATCCAATGATAGATATTATGGCTGAATCACTGGAGATAGTTGTTCCGGAAGGCGAACTTTCTGGAAGAATTGATTCTTTAAGAAAGGTTTTACAGGCACATACAAAGTATGAAGGAAGCCATTTAAGACCGTAATAATTCGCACAGATTCTGCATAAGAATATGTGGATTATATAAATATATTACAATTATCTGACAATTTTACAGAAAATTTACAATTGACGAAAAATGTGAATAACTATGTGGATATTGTGGAAAAGTTCAGGAATAAAGGAGAAATTATGAGAATAGTAGTTTTAGCAGGTGGAACAAGTACAGAAAGAGACGTTTCATTAGTTACAGGATACAGAGTATGTGAGAGTCTTAGAAGAAACGGACATGAAGCAAATATGCTTGATATCTTCTTAGGCGTTGATGACAATGAAGCTGAGACATTTTTTACAGAAAAGAATGATTTGGGAGAACTGTCTGACAATTTAAAGAAGAAAACAGCGGACATTCCGGCAGAGGTTAAGAGAAGAACAGAGGCTAGAGAAAGCTTTTTCGGACGTAATGTATTAGAATTGTGTAAAGAAGCAGATATGGTATTCATGGGACTTCATGGAAGTAATGGTGAGGACGGTAAGGTTCAGGCTACATTTGATTTGTTAGGAATCAGATACACAGGTACAGATTATTTAAGCAGTGCTATATCAATGAGCAAGGAACTTGCTAAGAAGGTACTTGTACCAGAGGGAATTCCTATGCCTAAGGGTGTGACATTACATAAGGGACATAAGATTGAGTATGTTCCATTCCCATGTGTTGTTAAGCCTTGTTGTGGTGGTTCAAGTGTTGGTGTTTCAATAGCACATAACGAGAAAGAGTTTGAAGAGGCCCTCAATGAAGCATTTTCTTATGAGGATACTGTACTTGTTGAAGAATTTGTTGATGGAAGGGAATTCTCAGTTGCAGTGCTTGACGGAAAGGCACTTCCTGTAATTGAGATTGAACCGCTTGAAGGCTTTTATGATTATAAGAATAAGTATAAAGCTGGCTCTACAAAAGATACATGCCCTGCTAATATTCCGGAAGATATTGCAAGCCAGATGCAGTTCTGGGCAGAAAAATGCTGTCAGGCAGCAGGCGTTACAACATACGCAAGAGTTGATGAGCTCCTTGACAAGAATAATAATATATTCTGTCTAGAGATTAACACACTTCCAGGAATGACTGACACAAGCCTTATTCCTCAGGAGGCTGCAGCAGTAGGTATATCGTATGATGAACTTACAGAGAAGATTATCGAGATATCTCTTGCAAAGTATGAATAGAAGAAGTGCAAATGCATAATAATTCATTTTTATAAAACGAGGTTAGTTAAGTTATGATTAAGGAACTTGTTAAGAAAAACAGATCATACAGAAGATTCTATCAGGATAAGAAGCTGACAAAGCAGCAGCTTATGGAGCTTGTTGAGGTTGCCAGACTTACTCCGTCAGCAGCTAACAGACAGCCATTTAAGTATAGAATTGTGTGTGATGACGAAGAGAATGAGAAAGTTTTCAGACTATTAGGATTTGCAGGATATTTAAAGGACTGGGATGGACCATCTGAGGGTGAAAAACCAACAGGATACATTGTTATAACCTGTCCTGAGAATATCAATGGTGAAGTTGATGCGGGAATTGTCGGTCAGACAATGCTGCTTGCAGCTACAGAAGCCGGATTTGGCGGATGTTTCTTTGGCAATGTTAAAAGAGATGAGTTAAAGGCACAGCTAAATATACCGTCTGAATTAAAGATTGTGTATGTCATCGCATTTGGCTATCCTAAAGAAGAAGTGGTGCTTGAGGATATTCCTGCGGATGGAGATATCAAGTATTACAGAGATGAGAATCAGGTACATCATGTGCCTAAGAAAAGAATTGAGGATATTGTGTTATGAAGGGAATGACCTTGAGAGCCATGACAGAAGCTGTTAACGGCATATATCATGGCAATGGAGAAGATTATGATAAAGAGATTACTGCAATTACAATCGACAGCAGAAATATAGCTGAGGGCGGGCTTTTTATTGCCATTAAAGGTGAGAGAAGTGATGGCCATGATTTTATAGCACAGTGCTTTGAGAAGGGCGCTGCATGCGTTATTTCTGAGAAGGAGCTGCCGGATGAAGAACATTCGTATATACAGGTTGAATCAAGTCTTCAGGCATTAAAGGACCTTGCACTTCTTTACAGAAATAATCTGGATGTCAAAGTTGTAGGAATCACAGGAAGTGTTGGCAAAACAAGTACCAAGGAAACAATAAGCTCTGTTTTATCTGAAAAATACAGGGTGTTAAAGACACTTGGTAATTTCAATAATGAGATTGGGCTTCCACTTACTGTTTTCAGACTGACAGAAGATGATGAAGTTGCTGTTCTTGAGATGGGAATCAGTGATTTTGGTGAGATGGACAGATTATCTAAGATTGCACAGCCTGACATATGTGTTATTACTAATATCGGTCTTTGCCATCTTGAGAATCTTGGAACAAGAGATGGAATTCTTAAGGCTAAGACAGAGATATTTAATCATATGAATCCGGATGGAATTGTTATTCTTAACGGAGATGACGACAAATTATCAACAATCAGCCAGGTGCATGGCAAGCGTCCGCTTGTGTTCGGAATAAGCAACAAAGATGGGGTATATGCAGATAATATAAAGAGTCTTGGACTTGATGGAACAAGCTTTACAATTCATGGCCTTGATACAGCAGATAAATATTCAACGTTTGACATGACAGTACCGGTACCCGGACATCATATGGTATATAATGCGATGGCTGCTGCACTTGTTGGTTCTGTGCTTGGTCTTTCATCTCTTGAAATTGAGCGTGGTGTAAGAAATTTAAAGACAATTGCAGGAAGAAACAATATTATTAAGGAAAATGGCTTCACAATAATAGATGACTGCTACAATGCCAATCCGGTTTCAATGAAAGCATCTCTTGATGTTCTTGACACTGCTATTGGAAGAAAAGTTGCTATTCTTGGAAGTATGTTTGAGCTTGGTGAGAACGAGAAACAGATGCATTACGATGTTGGGATGTATCTTGGAACTAAGGATATTGATGTACTTATAACAGCAGGTGACCTTGCTGCACAGATTGCGGCAGGAACAAGAGCATATATTGATACTAATTACAATGCGCATGGTTGTGAAGTACATGATTTTGAAACAAGAGATGATATGTTAAAATGTATTGGACATATTCTGCAAACAGGTGATAATATACTTATAAAGGCTTCTCATGGAATGGAGTTTACCAAAGTTGTAGAAGCTGTTAAAACAATTAATGTATAAAGGAGAATTATGAGCAGAGTAGTAAGAAGAATAGGGATAATTGCGGTACTTGTACTTGTTGTGGGAGTATTTGCCGGATGTGGAAAGAAAGATTCAGTTGTAGGAACATGGGAAGGTGATGATTATACATATACCTTCAATGCAGATGGAACAGGAACACAGCAGATTGGCGGTATCAATGTTAATATTTCATCATACGAGGCTAAGGATGGAAAGCTAAGCATAACTGTTACATATCTTGGAACAGATGATACAACAGAATTTACTTACACATTGAAAAAAGATGTGCTGACACTGACAAGCGGTGATGACACAATTACACTTAACAGAAAATAATATTTTAAAAAGGCTTTTGTACCTGAAATATGGTGCAAAAGCCTTTTTTTAAAATAAATATATTTTATATCTTTACAAACACTATCTATCGTGATATTATGCATAGTATAAAAAGCGCTTTTTAAATAAAATAAATGTAGAGGAGAATAAGTATATGCATGATATTATTGAACATTATGGGAAAGTGGTGATAGCACTTGCGGGAGTGCTTGCAGCGGTATTGCTTACAGCTGCGGTTGTAACTATTGTAACTGACAGAACTAAAGGCGCTGTCAGTGATATATCATATAAGGAACATATATATGATGCTATAGATGCAAGTAAATCACAGTAAAACAGGATAGGAGAATGTATGGAGAAAGAACAGCTTCAGCAACTGATAGAAAACAATAAGGATGATCTTTTTTCAGAAATTCAGGATGAGATATCAGATGAATCTGTTACTGATATTGAGTGGGATGGATATAATCTATGGATAACCCAGTTGGGAAGAGGATGCTATATTGCCATGAAAGAACTAAGTGATAGATATATGGATAATCTGTCAATAAGACTTGCTAATATTATGGGGGTACCTTTTAACAGGGTACACCCGATATTGGAAGCGAACACCGAAACCCTGAGAATTTCAATATGGCATGAATCGCGTTGTGGAAAGAAAAGCATGGCTATAAGAAAAATACCGGGAAAGCTTCGTTTCGGACATGCTGATCTGATTCAGTCTGACTATGCACCAGAGAGCATTATCACATTACTTGAGAATTGTGTAACTGCACATTTGTCAACAGTTATAGGTGGACAGCCGCATGCAGGAAAGACAGAGCTTCTCAAGTATCTTGCAACATTTATTCCGGCAGAAGAGAAGGTTGGAGTATATGAAGATAATCAGGAAATTCATTACCGGCAGATTAATCCGCACAGCAAATGTGTTGAGTTTTTTGTCGATTCCAAAGTATCTTATCAGGATATTATTAAAGCAGGACTGAGACATAATATAGATTGGGTTTTGTTATCAGAATCAAGAGGACCAGAGGTTATGGAGCTGCTTAACAGCCTGTCTACAGGCGCATACTGTATGACGACAATGCACCTGGATGATATAAGGGATATGCCGGACAGAATGTATTCAATGCTTGGAAAGGGAGAATCCTCAGAAAGATTTATTAACAGTATATATAAGTATATAGATCTGGTGGTATTGGTGGATTGTGACAGATTTGAAAAAAGAAAGATAAGGCAGGTTGGGTTTCTTAGCAGGAATAATGGCAGTAACAGCTGTACTGTTATATATGAAGACGGGGAATTTAAGGATACTCATATTCCAGAAGATATTAAAGATAAATTTGTAAGATTTGGAATAGACAATCCGTATGTATGGAGGCATGATTGAGAAGAGTATTAAAGTATTTATCGGTTAATCAGATTATAAAGGATATATCTGATGTTAATGGTGTGATGTCGGTAAAGAGATTTGTTATCACTACAATAATGGCAGGAGGTGCGGTATTTGGAGCGTGTATGTTGTATCGGATTAATTATATACTGTCATTGCTGGTCATGGTTATGGCATTACTTTTGATACCAGGACTTGTACGAGGGTATTTTAAGGAACGATATGACGCTGCAAGATTTTCTGATGTTGATATATATCTTCATCAGATTTCATATTCGTTTATGAGAACACCAAAGATTAATCAGGCGTTAAAGGATGTATATGAGATAAGCAGTGGAAGCCTTAAGCAGTGTATCGGAAGGGCGTTAGATGAACTTCAATATGGAATGGGAGACAAAGTGTATAATGATGCACTAAAGATTATTGAAGAAGAATATGGATGTGCAAGAATAAGAACTCTTCATAAGTTTATTATAAGCGTTGAAGAAAAGGGTGGAAGATATGCCGGTGCTATGGAGGTGCTTCTTGAGGACTTTGACAGATGGGTTAATAATGTGTACAGGTATCAGGAAGAAATCCGAAAGATAAAAAGAGATATATCTGCAGGCATAATTATAAGCATGGTACTGGCTATGCTGACAACAATAATATGTAATATGCTTAATATGTTTTCAGATAAAACGGTCAGTATTACTGATTCTGTTGCATATCAGAGTGCAGCAGTGGTTTTTGTAATATTATGCATGTCGTTTTTTACATACACAAGGAAGCATTACAGGTTTGACTGGCTTGGTAAAAGCAGAACAGATAAACAGATAACGTATGATTATAATATTGTGTTTAAGTCAGATGTGTGGAGGCTGACAATTAAACTTCTGCCAGTCTGGCTGATATTAATAATTGCTATGGCAGTGTTGTTTATATTTGATATGAAACTGCCTGCAGTATGTATGCTGGCAATAATTATTGTTCTTGTGAGCACGCCTTTTTTACAGAAAAAAGGTGCCCAAAGAAGAGTGAAAAATGATTTATATCTTGGATTTACAGAATGGTTAAGAGAACTGTCTGTTAATCTTGAGAACAAGCCTTTATTGTCTGCTGTAGAGGATACTTATGACTGCTGTCCGGTTATAATGAAAGAACCATTGGAGAAGTTTATTTGTGACATTGAGAATAATCCGTCAGATGTAATGCCGTATTATGGCTTTCTTAAAGAATTTGGTGTTACAGATATTCAGGCAGCAGTAAGAATGCTTTATTCAATAGGGGAGCTTGAACAGGATAGTATGTCAGCAACAATTAATAATATAGTCAGGAGAAATTATGAATTATCGGATAAGGCGGAAATTACACGATATATGGACAGTACAAGCATGATGAGGTTTTCGGAATATTTTCCTACATTTTTCGTGGCATTTAAGATGGCTGTGGATATGATGCTTGTAGTTACAATGTATCTGTAAGCTGGATCATGAATTAATAATTAGAGCGGGAGGCATTCAATGGAAAGTCTTATTGAAGAATACGCAGGAATAATAATTGCAGTAATAACAATATATTCTATGATATTGATATTCATGATGATCCTTATGGGGGAAATGGGTGTATGAAAGAAATTATAGAGAATTATACAGATGTTATAGTAGGGGCGTCAATGGTTATAGCCATGGCTGCTATGCTTGGATATGCTGTTACTGCGTACAGGGAAATATTATTTAATGTTATAAAAGCGTGTATTGGACAGGGAGGATTATGAAAGGTATTATTGAAGCGTCTGTTTATCTGGTGTTATTTGCAATTATATGCATGTTCAGCATAGATTTTATAAGAATTAATAAAGATGTGTCAGATGCCAGTGAAGTGAGTCAATATGTAGAGAATTATATAGAGGCATGTTGTGGGGATGGATTTGACAACGTACTTACAGAAACACAGAGAAATGCCAGACTTGCTGCACTGAAAAATTCTATTGATAATAATAATGCTGTGCTGAGTTATGGGGAAAGAAAGAGAACAGGGGATTATGAATATATTGAATATACATTTTCATACAAATTAAATGCAGCAATGTTTGGATATTCATCATGGCATGAATATAAAGGACTGGCAAGATACAGTGTAACAGGATAGAAATATGGCATCAGAAAATGGAGGATACAGTTGAGAGGGGTTGTTACATGCAGCGGGTTTATGGTTGCATTTGCAATAGTAATAATTATACATGCTACTATAACCGGCAATAATATAAGATATCAGGAAGTTAAACACAGTCTGGATTCAGCAATGGATTATGCATTTGACAGGCTTGGGGATGTGTATGCTGATGTTGATTTTACATCATATGGAGATGAAAAAAGGCATGAGATATTAACAGATTTAATGAAAGAATTCTGCAATGTATTATACAAAGAAATTACTTCTGATGGAAATATAGAAGTCGCACTGATATATGCAGATATGGATAAAGGATTATTTCAGATAGGAGTAACTGAGGAGTACGCACACCCGTTTGGGGGCAGGACTGGTAAATGTTACTATGAAAAAACATATTCCTTTAATTGACAAATGTTTTCTTATATCATAGAATAATCTGGTGTGCCTGAAAAGGAGCTTACTAGAATAATATGATAAGGAGACTATTATGGAACTTCAGATTTTACACTGGTTTGAGTCATTACATAATCCTGTAACAGATCCGGTTATGTATGCTATAACCTGTCTTGGGAATGCTGGAATATTCTGGATATTATTATGTGCAGTATTCTTATTTATTCCGGTATTTAAGAAAGACAGAAAGTTAGGGCTTAGTATGGCAATTGGACTTATTCTTTCACTTATTATGTGCAATGGAATTATGAAGAATCTGTCAGCAAGAATAAGACCATTCAATGCAGATCCGACATTTGAGAATCTGTATGGAATATTTAATGGTATTAAAGACTGGTCTTTTCCATCAGGACATACATCAGCTTCTTTTGCAGCGGCATTAGCTATTATATTGTGGGACAGAAAGAAAGGAATTCCTGCAGTTATACTTGCAGCTCTGATTGCAGTTTCAAGATTATATCTTACAGTTCATTATCCGACAGATGTACTTGCGAGTCTGTTACTTGGATCACTGTATGGAGTAATAGGTTATTTTGTTACAAAGCTTATTATGAACAGATCAGAGAAAGCAAGAAAGGTGTTTTCGGGAGAAGAACCTTATAAGAAGCTTTTTGCCAAGGCATAATGAATATGTAACTATGTGACTGTTTTTAAGAAAGGACGATTGTATATCATGATGGATGTGGTATTTGATACTATTATTGATAGTGTTAAACTGTTGCCGTTTCTTTTTCTGACTTATCTTGCTATGGAGTATCTTGAACATAAGACAAGTGCCAGGACGAAGAAGTTTGTCAAGGATTCTGGCAAGGCTGGGCCTGTTATAGGAGCTTTACTTGGAGCTGTTCCACAGTGTGGTTTTTCTACAGCAGCATCTAACCTGTATGCAGGTAAAGTAATTACTATGGGAACACTTATTGCCATCTTTATGTCTACTTCAGACGAGATGATACCAGTATTTTTATCAGAACAGGTAGATGTATTAGTGCTTGTCAAGCTTATACTCATTAAGGTTTTTATAGGTCTTATAATGGGTGTTGTAATTGATCTGATAGTGAGAAGAAGCAAGAAAAGTTATAATATGGTAGAAAAGATTGGACATGTATGTGATCATGACCACTGTGGCTGTGAGACAAGCATATTTAAGTCAGCGTTAAGACATACAATAACTATATTTGCATTTATTGTTGTTATATCTTTTGCACTTAATACTTTAATTCACTTTGTTGGTGAAGAGACTTTGGGAAATCTTATACTTAATAAGCCTGTCATTGGACCGTTGATAGCGGGAATTATAGGTCTTATTCCTAACTGTGCATCATCAGTAGTATTAACACAGCTTTATATTGAAGGCGTACTTGGACTTGGCTCTCTTATGGCAGGACTGCTTGCCGGTTCGGGAGTAGGTATTCTTGTGCTGTTCAGAGAGAACGATGATATGAAGGATAATTTTAGAATTCTTGCGATTCTTTATGTGAGTGGTGTAGCATGGGGAATTATAATTGATGCATTATCAAAGATTATATTGTAAGATTGGCAATTTAACAGATTAATATTAATCTCCGGTTATTGGGAGTGTATCTTTCAGGATACATTTTTGATAATCGGAGATTTTTTTATTGAATTAGAAATAAAACAGTGATAGAATGACTTTTAGAAAGATACTTTATAAAAGTTTAACATGAGTTGAAAAAGGAGGTAGTGTTTTTGCAGAGTGTATTGGATGCTGGATTTAAGAAATATGGCAGAGTTATTGCTGATATTGATACCAGTGAAATAGTGAAACTTATGGATTCGTATGATATGCCTGAAGATGTTGTATATGTTGCAGGTGATGAAAAGCTTGAAAATACACAGATTCATAAGGTAATGGAAGAGAGTATATATGGTGGATGTCCTGTACAGACAGGGTATTGTAATGGACATAACCAGAAACTTAATGCACTGGAATATCACAGAAGTTCAGAAGTTAATATTGCGGCAACAGATATGATTCTGCTGCTTGGCAAAAGAGAAGATGTGGAAGATGATTTTACATATGATACATCTAAGGTTGAAGGATTCTTTGTGCCAAAGGGTACTGCCATTGAGGTGTATGCTACAACTCTGCATTATGCACCATGTGGTGTGAACGGACAGGGCTTTAAGTGTGTAGTTGTACTTCCCAAGGGAACTAATCTTGATGTAGTTAATGTTCATGCAACAGCAGAGGATAAGCTGCTTGCGGCATCTAATAAATGGCTTATAGCCCATGAAGATGCACATATAGATGGAGCATTTAACGGTTTAAGAGGAGATAACATAACAGTATAAAAATTATAAGAGTCAGGGATATCAAAAAAAGGAGATAATTATGAATAATACACCAGTTATGAAAATCGGTATTGTTGCAGTTTCAAGAGACTGCTTTCCAGAATCACTTTCAGTTACAAGAAGACAGAATCTTGTAAAGGCATATGAAGCAAAGTACGGCAAGGGAGATATCTACGAATGTCCGGTATGTATTGTTGAGAGTGAGATACATATGATGCAGGCACTTGAGGATATCAAAAATGCAGGTTGTAATGCACTATGTGTATATCTTGGCAACTTCGGACCTGAGATTGCTGAGACAATGCTTGCAAAAAATTTCAACGGACCTAAGATGTTCATTGCGGCAGCAGAGGAGACATCAGCTAATGGCGGTCTTGTTCAGGGACGAGGCGATGCTTATTGTGGAATGCTTAATGCAAGCTATAATCTTAAGCTTCGTGGAGTTAAGGCATATATCCCAGAGTATCCTGTTGGAACGGCAGAAGAATGTGCAGATATGATTCATGAATTTATACCTGTAGCAAAGGCGGTATACGCATTAAGCAATCTTAAGATTATCAGCTTTGGTCCAAGACCTAACAATTTCCTTGCATGTAATGCACCAATCGCAGGTTTATATAATCTTGGTGTTGAGATTGAGGAAAATTCAGAGCTTGACCTGTTTGAGAGCTTTAATAAGCATGCAGGAGATGAAAGAATTCCTGATGTTGTAAGGGATATGGAAAAAGAGCTTGGTACAGGAAATAAAAAGCCTGAAATCTTAAGCAGACTCGCACAGTATGAGCTTACATTAACTGACTGGGTTGAATCACATAAAGGTTCAAGAAAATATGTTGCAGTAGCAGGTAAATGCTGGCCGGCATTCCAGACACAGTTCGGATGTGTTCCTTGTTATGTCAATTCAAGACTTACATCAAGAGGAATACCTGTATCTTGCGAGGTCGATATATATGGTGCATTGAGCGAATTCATTGGAGAAGTTGTAAGTGATGATATTGTTACACTTCTTGATATTAATAATACAGTTCCAGCAGACATCTACAATGAGGATATCGCAGGCAGATATGCTTATACACAGAAGGATACATTTATGGGATTCCATTGTGGTAACACTGCATCAAGCAAATTGTCATTCTGTGAGATGAGAAACCAGATGATTATGGCACGTTCACTTCCTGAAGAAGTTACTAATGGTACACTTGAAGGAGACATCGTTCCAGGAGATATCACATTTTTCAGACTCCAGAATTCATCAGATAACAAGCTTTCTGCTTACATAGCACAGGGTGAAGTTCTTCCGGTAAGAACGCGTTCATTTGGTGCAATAGGTATATTTGCTATTCCAGAGATGGGAAGATTCTACAGACATGTGCTTATTGAAGGCAATTTTCCACATCATGGTGCAGTTGCATTCGGACATTTTGGAAAGACACTTTTTGATGTGTTTAAGTATATCGGTGTTGAGAATGTGTCATTCAACCAGCCTAAGGGCATGCTTTACAAGAGCGAGAACCCATTTGCATAAACAGATGCGGTTATAGATATATGATTGCGGAAAGGAGTCTGGTATGAATTATATAGGAATTGACCTTGGAACTTCGTCGGTCAAGCTTGTTCTTATGGACACAGCAGGAAATATCATTGCAAATGTGTCAAAGAGTTATCCGATTGATTATCCTAAGGCTGGCTGGTCAGAGCAGAATCCTTATGACTGGTATGATGCCTGTATAGAAGGCTTGAAGGAGCTGCTTGACGGACAGGATGAATCAACAGTTGGCGGTATCAGCTTTGGCGGACAGATGCATGGTCTTGTTATTCTTGATAAGAATGATGAGGTTATCAGACCGGCTATTTTATGGAATGATGGAAGAACAACGAAGCAGTGTGAGTACCTTAATGAAGTGATAGGCAGGGATAAGTTATCAGAATATACGGCAAATATTGCATTTGCGGGTTTCACAGCACCTAAGATATTATGGGTGAAGGAGAATGAACCGGATAATTTTGCTAAGATAGACAAGATAATGCTTCCAAAGGATTATATTGCATATCGTCTTACAGGTGTGCATTGCACAGATGTTTCAGATGCTTCGGGCATGCTGCTATTTGATGTGAAGAACAGGCGTTGGTCGCGCCAGATGCTTGATATATGTGGCGTGACAGAAGCACAGATGCCACGCATCTTTGAAAGCAGTGAGTGTGTTGGTACTGTAAAGAAGGATATTGCTGATGAACTTGGAATAGGAAGTAAAGTAATTGTTGCGGCTGGTGCAGGCGATAACGCAGCTGCTGCAGTAGGCACTGGTACTGTCGGTGACGGACATTGTAATGTTTCTTTGGGAACAAGCGGTACAATATTCATTTCAAGCAAGGAGTTCGGGGTGGATTCCAACAATGCACTTCATTCTTTCGCACATGCGGATGGAAAATATCATCTTATGGGCTGTATATTAAGTGCAGCTTCGGCTAATGGATGGTGGATGGACAAGATACTTGGAACTAATGATTACACGGGCGAACAGTCACAGATAACAGATGATGACCTTGGTAATAACAATGTGTATTTCCTTCCATATCTGATGGGTGAGAGGTCACCGCATAATGACGAATTTGCAAGAGGCACATTTACAGGAATGACAATGGATACAGAGCGTAAGGATATGACACAGGCAGTTCTGGAAGGCGTTGCATTTGCAATAAGGGACTGCTTCGAGGTTGCTAAGAGTCTCGGTATTAAGGTGGAGTCAACCCGTATGTGCGGTGGTGGCGCTAAGTCAGAACTGTGGTGTAAGATTATGGCTAATGTACTTGGAATTCCTGTGGAACTGTTAGAGTCAGAGGAAGGTCCTGCTATGGGTGCGGCAATGCTTGCCATGGTTGCAGCCGGGGAGTATAATTGCGCTGAAGATGCGTCTAATGCTCTCGTTAAAGTACGAAAGACAATAAGACCAGACGAGAAGATAATAGAAAGATACGAGGATAAGTACAATAAGTTCAGATGTATCTATCCTGCAATTAAGAATGTATTCAGAACAATTAATAAGTGATTAACAAGGAGAATTTTATTATGAAGTTTTTTATTGATACTGCAAATGTTGAGGATATCCGTAAGGCTAATGACATGGGAGTTATCTGTGGAGTAACCACTAATCCATCCCTTATTGCCAAAGAAGGAAGAGATTTTAAGGAAGTTATCAAGGAGATTACTTCTATTGTTGACGGACCTATAAGTGGCGAGGTTAAGGCTACTACTGAGGATGCAGAAGGAATGATTAAAGAGGGAAGAGAGATTGCAGCAATCCATCCTAACATGGTTGTTAAGATTCCAATGACAGTTGAAGGCCTTAAGGCTACTAAGGTGTTATCATCTGAGGGAATAAAGGTTAATGTTACATTAATATTCTCAGCTAATCAGGCACTTTTAGCTGCAAGAGCAGGTGCTGCATATGTATCACCATTCCTTGGAAGACTTGATGATATATCACAGCCTGGAATTAATCTTATTCAGGATATTGCAGATATATTTGCTAACTATGATCTTAAGACAGAGATTATCTGTGCAAGCGTAAGAAATCCAATACATATTACAGACTGCGCACTTGCAGGAGCTGATATTGCAACAGTACCATATAAGGTAATTGAGCAGATGGTTCATCATCCGCTTACAGATGCAGGAATTGAAAAGTTCAAGAAAGATTATATTGCTGTATTTGGCGAATAATATAACTGACACACAAGTTAACCGGAATCAGGCGAGAGGTAATGGATGGATTCATCACAGAAACTAACGAACACGGATGTAAAAAAACTTAATAAAAACCGTATATTCAGACTGATATATAATTCAGATAAGATTTCAAGGCAGGAGATAGCAGACCAGTTAGGTCTGTCGCTGCCGACGGTCAATCAGAATCTTAAGATGCTCATGGAAGATGGACTCATAGAATATGTTGGCAATTTCACTTCAACAGGTGGAAGAAGGGCACAGGCAATTACTATTGATAATAATGCAAGAAAAGCCATCAGCGTGAATATCAAAGCTGACTATATTAATGTAGATGTAGTCGGGCTCAAAGGCCAGATTATATACAGTATGGCTGTTAAAGCAAATTTTAGCAAAAGCAGTGCATATATTGAGAAGCTTACTGATGCGGTAAGACATGCAGTGGATTATGTTGGGGCAGACGCAGATGACATTCTGGGAGTTGGCATTACAGTTCCGGGAATACTTGATGATGAAAAGCAGATTCTTATCTCAGCACCACCATTAAAAGCTAAGAACTATGATTTTACAAGGCTTATATCAGCTATTGATTATCCGGTCGTAGTGATGAACGATGCGAGGGCAGAGGCATACGCAGACCACTGGTTTAATGGAAAGCCTGAAGATGAAAAAATATATATTATGCTTGGGGAAGGTGTCGGAGGTGCATATATTAATGCTTCCGCAATCAGAAATGGTGTTCATAACCGTGGTGGTGAATTTGGCCATATGGTTATCCACCCTGGAGGAAAGCAGTGTCTGTGTGGTAAGAAGGGCTGTTTTGAAGCATATGTATCAGAGAAAGTATTATCATCAGAGCTTGATATGACACTTGACAATTTCTTTGAACTGGCAGCGCAGGGAAATAAGAATAGTTCTAATGTGTTAGATGAATATATGGACAATCTGGCTCTTGGAATTAATAACATATACACAATGATGGACTGTGATATTGTTCTTGGCGGAACAGTTGCACCATATCTTAAGCAATATGAGAATAGTATTAAAGAACGTCTTGTTAATGATTATTCCTTTGAAACTGATGCGGATTATTTAAGAATATCAGATGGCGGTGGCAGAAAATCAGGGCTTGGTGCAGCATTAAGCTTTGTTGCCAGATTTATTGATGGTGTGGAAACCTGACTGTTAAGATAGATATAAAATAATGCTTAAAATACCTATAAGGAGTCGATAAAAGACTTCTTATAGGTGTTTTTTTGCTTTGAAGAAGAATTTTTGCTGAAATTAGCTGGAAAACTCCTATAAATTAGTTCAAATAATGATTCTTATAGGTTCATTCCATGGGGAAAAGGTACTTACGGTCTGAAAAAGCGTGAATTATATGAAAAGTTACCTATAAATCAACAGATAAAAGAATTCTTATAGGACAGAAGCGGAAATTATAATATACACATAAATAAAGCAGAAGTTACTTGACAAATGCGTGCATACACTGTATATATGTATATATACAGTGTATGCACAAAAATATTACATCAGGTGTACAGCTGTTATGCGCAAGATCGTGTTTAGGGAGGTGACAGCATGATTTCTTTGAACGGAGTTAATAAGAGATTAGGGAATTTTAAGTTAAAGGATATTTCAGTGGATATTCCAGATGGCTACATATGTGCGTTGGTGGGACAGAATGCTTCAGGAAAGACTACTCTTATTAAGACAATACTGGGACTTTGCAGACCAGATGAGGGTAAAGTTTTCATTGATGGCATGAGCTATCAGGAGGCAGAGAGCGAGAAACGGATTCGTGATATGACAGGAATAGTGCCTGTAAATGAACTTATGAACAGAGAACTTTCACTTGTTGAGAATGGAAGATGCTATGGCAGGTTTTATAGCAGATTCGATGAAAACATTTATATAAAATATCTTGAACAGTTTGGACTTAATGCAAAGATGAAGTTTGGAAAATTGTCAAAGGGACAGAAGATAAAAGCACAGTTTGCATTTGCACTGGCGACAGACCCTAAGTACCTGATACTTGATGAGCCAACAGCTAATTTTGATCCTGAATTCAAGAAAGATTTCCTGGATGTAATAATGAAGTTCACGGAAGACGGAAAGAAGAGTGTTGTACTTGCGTCACATGTTATGGATGAATTGGATAGGATTGCTGATTATCTTATATATATGGAGAATGGCGGACTTGTTTATTCAGGAGATATAGAGAGTTTCAGGGATAAGTACAGGATAGTGTCGGGAGAGCGGTACAAGGTAAATCTTCTAAAGCAGGACATTATTCATGCAGAGGACAGGAAATACGGAACTAAGGCACTTGTGATTAATCATGGATATTCCAGGTATGATGATTCACTCACGGTAACTGTTCCAACACTTGAAGAATTTATGTATCATTACAGCAAAAGAGGTGAGTAGGCATATGAAATATTTAATCAGAGATTATATATACGGCTGGCGGTTGGAGAACTTTAAGGAAATCTACAAAAATGGAAAGCTGGCAGGAATAATGTTCTTATATGCATTTGTTATTAATGTCACAGCTACTGGTAACATAACCCTGCTGGGATATTATGTACCGGTGGCCATCGTGTATTTATCAATATTTATCCACCCTGTATCACTGAGAAAAATGTATTATGTATGTCCTCTCACGCCTGATGAACGGGAAAAGCTGGTGAGGGATTCTTATATATTCAGAATTGTGATGCATATGCTGATACTGACATTTGGAAATATATTTATAATGACGGTAACAAGGTTCAGTATGCCAGTATTTATATATGTAACCATAAATGCATTAATAACCAGCACTATACTGCCATACGGTAATAAAGATGGTTTGTCAGCCTATGTTATTGCTCTTCTGGTAATATGTGTTGTAACTAACAGCTGGCAGTTTGATATATTACAGAGAGCATCATACAATCCGGTAATTGAGCAGAGACTTTTATATGCAATAATGGTGTTTGTTGAATTTACAATATGCATAGGTTATGCAAGGCAGGTAAGAAGAAAGATTAAGTCAGCGGCAGTTTATGAAGAGGTGGTTTTATGAGTATCAATATAAATATACTTCCGCAGGGAACGCTTGCGATATACGAGCAGATTATTATGCAGTTGAAAAATGCGATAGTAACCGGGGAACTGAAATCCGGAGAGGCACTTCCTTCAATAAGGGCGCTGGCAGCAGATTTGCAGGTAAGTGTGATAACAACCAAGAGAGCTTATGAAGAACTTGAAAAAGAGGGGCTTATTCGCTCGGTTGCAGGAAAAGGTTTTTATGTGTGTGAATACAACACAGATTATCTGAAAGAAAAGCAGCTTATGATGATAGAAAAGAGAACGCAGGAAATTATATATGAAGCAAAAAATGCGGGACTTTCCTGTGATGATTTAGTGGATATGATTCGCACTTTGTATGAGGAGAAATAGAAATGGATAATATTGCATTGGAGTTTAAAGATGTAACAGGAAAAGGCTTTGGATTTAAGCTTAAGAATGTCAGTATGACACTGGGAAACGGCTACATATATGCGGTCACAGGAAAGAACGGAGCAGGCAAAACAACATTGTTTAACTACATTTTAACAGAGAAACAAAGATATACAGGCAGCATAAGGCTGTACAGTTACGAGCTTGCCAGAAATCATGCAAAAGCAATGGAAATCACCGGACTTGTGTCAGAGGATAATACATTTTTTGAGAACCGCACCGGCAGGCAGAATGCAGAAATACTGGGGCTTGTGTATGATAACTTTGACATGGAATTGTTTGACAAATGTATGAAAAAAATGAATGTCAGCGGTCAGACAACATTGTGGCGCATGTCGAGAGGCGAGCGGATGAAATTTCAGCTTGCATTTGCAATCGCACATCACAGCAGGCTTTATCTTCTTGATGAGGCAACGGCGGGAATGGACGCAGTATTTAAAATAGAATTATTTGATATGTTAAGGCAGCTTATAGCAGGGGAGGACTGCTGCGTGCTTATGACAACACATGATATGTCAGAGATTGCAAAGAATACGGATTATGTGTCAATTATGGATAATGGCACATTAGGGGAGTTTGTGGAAAGTATAGAGGTGTGAAATGAGTATAAAAACAGATGCTAAACAGCAGGAGAAGCTGGATAAATTCTTCGCGGAAGAAAATACATGGTTTCCAGACAATGTTGGAGAAAAATTTCTGGCAATATTCTTTTTAATAATATCTGGAATTCTTTTATGTATTCCGAATAGAATTATTACTTTCAGTGATTTCCATGAAGATATAAAAATGATACTTATCGGTTACATGTTTTATTCTGTTGGAGTTTCATATATGGTCATGAAATACAAATCATATATGGAATCATACAGCACAAACAGAAAAAGAACGGCAATAAAAGACCTGTTAAAAAATATGCCAATAGACCGAATGCAGCTATGGATATACATAACAAAAAAGAAGATAAAACCTTGCTCAATAATGACAGCGATAATAATAGCACTAAAAGTCACAATATCACTGGCAGCTTTTAAAACCATCTACCCTCTGGATTTACTAATGGCACTGGTATTTAATTTAATAGTACCTGTTCTGATAGCGTAGCGGCTGTGCCGCTGCGCTATGCAAGCCTGCTTTTATCACTACTTTTCATCTTCATTGCCCTGATAAGTCCTCTCGCTGATAATAAACCGGGGTCTATTCTTGACCTCCATATATATCTTTCCGATGTATTCCCCGATAACGCCAAGGCACATAAGCTGTATTCCGCCCATGAAGCAAACGATACAAACAGTACTTGCCCAGCCGGTTACTGTGTTGCCGAGCAGGTTGTCAATGACAGCCCATATAACACCGATAAAGCTGATGATTGAAACGATAATGCCAAGAGACATAACAAGACGGAGAGGTTTAACACTAAGGCTTGTTATGCCGTTTAGGGCAAGGTTAAGCATTTTGCTGAAAGGATAGTGGGACTTTCCGGCAAGACGTTCACTTCTTGAATAATATACGCTTGTACTCTTAAAACCTACAAGCGGGATAAGCCCACGAAGGTACAGATTAGTTTCTTTGAATTGAGCCAGTTCATTAATCACACGCTTTGATAAAAGCCTGTAATCGGCATGGTTATAAACAGTTTCTGCACCAAGCTTTGCCATGATTTTATAGAAGCCTTTAGCGGTGTTTCTTTTAAAAAATGTATCAGTAGAACGGTCATTTCTTACACCATAGACGATATCACAGCCATCGTGGTAAGCGTCAACCATATATTCCATTGCATTAATATCATCCTGTCCGTCACAATCTATAGATATAGTCATATCAGCATACTGCGAAGCTTCAATAAGCCCTGCAAGAACACTGCTCTGATGTCCGCGGTTGCGGCTCTGGCTGATTCCAATGAAATGATTATCTTTCTTTGATAAATCCGTAATGATATCCCATGTACTGTCAGAACTTCCATCATTGACAAACATTATTCTGCTGTCAGAACTGATTTTGCCAGCTTTGATAAGATGGTTAAGTTCATCAAGAAACATACCTGAAGTAACAGGCAGAACCTGTTCCTCGTTGTAGCATGGAATTACAATATATAAACAATCAGGTCTGTTCATAAAAACCTCCCGTTAAAGTTTTTGCTGTTCAATAGTGTATTCCCTGTACTGCCTGTAACTTTTATTATCCTGATTAAGAATAATAAAACGGTTGAATATAATTGCTATGAATAAAAGAATTACAGCGAATACACCACATTTGTATAAATGCTTCTTTGTGACTGAGCACAGCTTCTTTGCCATGCTGTAAAAACCAATAATACTAAGAGGCAGTAACAGCATGAAATAAGGAAGAGTGTACTGGCATTTGCCTTCCCAGAACAGGTGGAATATAAAACCGCCTATAAAAGTAAGAGGAAGCACAGCAGCACCTGCGAAAGTACCTTCAATAAGTGTATTAACAGCATAAAGCATACTTCCAAATAAAATAATACTCTGCATTATATTAAGAAAAGCGATAAATGGTGTACTTCCCTTTAGTGAAAGAATATCCGAGATAACAGGGCTTTTCTCAATATCGCTGCTACGGACATTGGTTATCCAGAAACACTGGAATTCAGGGTTATTCCACTGAGAGGCAACCTTCTTTGAAAGAAATGATGTAAATGCTTTGTGGTCGCTTTTATATGTGTCAATATAACCTTTAATCTCTGCTTTTGAAACCTCGGCTTCTTTCTTGGTATCGTAACCGTTATTCTCGTAAAATGCAGCAATACGTACGCTGTACCAGCCGTCTGCATAAACATTGCCGTCAGATGGGTGAAGTCCCATGGCAATCCATGTCCAGCTTGAAGCACCGCTTCCAAGATTGCAGCCGGAAATCTTTTCAATAACAAGCTTTGGAACAACAGCCTGAATTGCAAATCCTGCAATTACGGCACATGTAACAAGAATAATCTGTATATTTCTGTGTCTTAGTGCTTCTGCAACCGTATAGATTATGAGCGCAATCATGAATATAAGATAATTATTCTTAACCATAACGCTTAACATCATGGAAACAGCGCTTATAACAATATATGAAATCTTAAAGCTGTTAAGTTCTTTAAGGCTGTCAATAAAAAGCATTGTGTATTTGAAAGCGGCAGTGGCAAAGAATAATCCTGCAACATTGCCATATATGAATACGCTGTAGAGAGTCCATGGGAAAAACAGAATTCCCAGTATAATAGTGGACAGGCTTGCAATCCGCGGAAGCTTTAAAAGCACAAGTATGTCAGAAAACATCTTGTAAGTGAATACTATCATTACAACATTGAGAAGCTGCCAGAATAAGTAATTATAGTCACCAACTATGAAACCTATAATGTATTCAATGAACAGAAGCCCAATCTGGTTAGTGTATTTTGCTATATAGCCATTGTACTGGAATGCCGAATAATCACCGTTTCTAAGTCCTCTTGCAGCATCAAGAACATAATACTGGTCAGCGCCTGCATTGCTCTGTGTAAGAAGAACCCAGGCAGCACCGCTTATACCAATTATAATAAGACATATATTGCGGATTCGTATAAATGTTTTCTCGTTATTGGTAAGATAACTGTTAATTCTGGTGAAAATGTTATTTCTCACAAGATAAAAGACTGCAGCAATAAGAACTACAAGTATGATTATATGAAGCCATGCATGGTCTCCTGTGTAATAAGTGAGTTCACTTGCATCAGCTGTCAGTCTGCTCGTACTGAAAATGCTTAGCAGAAACAGCCATATGTTAATAATAAGAAACAGACCTAAAACAATATATCTGTATACTGAATAAAGAGTTTTAGACATAATATTCTTTTCCCCCCAGTTGGAATTAATGAAATACTAATCTAAATAATAACATATGATTACATCTATTGAAAGTTGTAAAATCAAATGATTTTGATTATAATGTAGTCATATTTTTTTTGGAGGATATAAACAATGATAGCTGATTCAATGGTTTCTTTAGTAAAAAACAGTTCGGTAATCCGTGCAATGTTCGAGGAAGGCAACAGACTTGCCAAGTTATACGGAGCAGAGAATGTGTATGATTTCTCACTTGGTAATCCGAATGTTCCAGCACCTGCAGAGGTTAATGAAGCGGTTAAGGATATAGTAGATAATGAAGAATCAACATTTATACATGGCTATATGAGTAATGCAGGATATGAGGATGTGAGACAGACTATAGCTGAGTCACTTAATAGAAGATTTGGAACACATTTTAACCATACTAATATTGTAATGACTGTTGGAGCAGCAGGCGGACTTAACACAATATTCAAGACATTACTTAATCCGGGCGAAGAGGTTATGACATTTGCACCATTCTTTGGTGAATACAGGAATTATGTAAGCAATTTTGGTGGAAAACTAGTGGTTGTTTCACCTAATACTGTGGATTTCCAGCCTAAGCTTGACGAGTTTGAAGCTAAGATAACACCTAAGACAAGAGCCGTTATCGTTAATAATCCTAACAACCCGACAGGAGTTGTATATTCAGAGGATACTATAAAGAAGATGGCTGCTATTATGGATAAGAAGCAGAAGGAGTACGGAACAGAGATTTACTTAATAGCAGATGAACCATACAGAGAGTTAGCTTATGATGGTGTTGATGTTCCATATCTTACAAAATATTACGACAATACCATTGTTGGTTATTCTTACAGTAAGTCACTTTCTCTTCCAGGTGAGCGAATCGGATATCTTGTTATTCCTGATGAGGTTACAGATTCAGAAGATGTTAAGTCAGCAGCTTCTGTAGCAACAAGAATTTTAGGATTCGTTAATGCACCTTCGCTTATGCAGAGAGTTGTTGCAAAATGTGTTGATGCACAGGTTAATCTTGAGGCATATGACAAGAACAGAAAGGCAATATACGAAGGACTCACAAAGTTAGGCTTTGAATGTGTAAAGCCAGAGGGTGCTTTCTATCTTTTCGTAAAGTCACCTGTTGAAGATGAAACTGTTTTCTGTGAGGCAGCCAAGAAACACAATATTCTTATGGTTCCTGCATCATCATTTGGATGCCCTGGATATGTTAGAATTGCATACTGTGTATCTTATGAGACAATTGTTAATTCATTACCACATTTTGCAGAAGTTGCTAAAGAGATGGGATTATAATTATTCGTGAAAGAAGAGGACTTATATATGAAGACATGGGAAAAGAATATCAGAAGAGTTGAGCCATATGTGCCGGGAGAGCAGCCTAAGGTTAAAGATGTTGTAAAGCTTAATACCAACGAGAATCCATATCCTCCAACACCTAAGGTGCTTGAGGCAGCAGAGAGAATGAATATCAGTGATTTAAGACTTTATCCGGATCCTGAGGTTACAGACCTTGTTCATGCAATTGCAGCTTATTATGGAATGAATGATAATCAGGTGTTCGTAGGAGTTGGTTCTGATGATGTATTGTCAATGTGTTTCCTGACATTCTTTAATTCAGATAAGCCAATATTGTTTCCTAATATCTCATATTCTTTCTACAGTGTATGGGCTGACCTTTACAGAATTCCATATGAGAAGCAGCCTCTTGATAAGGATTTTAATATTGTTCCAGAAAATTATTACAAGGAGAATGGTGGTGTGGTATTCCCTAACCCTAATGCTCCAACAGCACTTTATATGGAACTTGATAAGATTGAGGATATTATTAAACATAACCAGGATGTAGTTGTTATTGTTGATGAGGCTTATATTGATTTTGGCGGAAAGTCAGCAATGGAGCTTGTCAACAAGTATGAAAATGTGCTGGTTGTCCAGACATTTTCTAAGTCACGCTCAATGGCTGGCATGAGAATAGGTTACTGTTTTGGTAATCCTGAGCTTATAAAGGCACTTAATGATGTTAAATTCTCATTTAATTCATACACAATGAACAGAACTTCAATAAGCTATGGTATTGAGTCTGTCAATGATAAGGAATACTTTGAAGAGTGCGTGGGTAAGATAGTTAAGACCAGAGAGAATGCTAAGGAGAGATTATCACAGTTAGGCTTCTCATTCCCTGACTCTAAGGCTAACTTTATATTTGCAACACACAAGAGTGTTCCAGCTAAAGAAATATTTGAAAAGCTTAAGGAAAAGAACATATTTGTCAGATATTTTAACCAGCCGCTTATTGATAATTACTTAAGAATTACAATAGGAACTGATGAGCAGATGGAAAAGCTTTATGCAGCATTAGAAGAGATAACAGGACAGGTTAAGTAATATGGGAATATCTTTTGAACAGAGAAATTTTCAGAAAGAGCTTGATAAGAAGATAGCGGGCTTCCAGAAGGACGGAATTGTACCGACACTGCTGCTTCACAGCTGTTGTGCACCGTGCAGCAGCCATTGCATAGAGTATCTTTCTGATTATTTCCATATAACTGTATTTTACTATAATCCGAATATATCTGCTGAGGAAGAGTACAGAAAAAGAGTTGAAGAACAGAAGAGATTCATCAGTGAATTTCCGGCAAAGTATAAGGTTTCTTTCATAGAAGGCGATTATGATACTAAAGAATTCTATGACATAGCTAAAGGATATGAACAGTGCAAAGAGGGCGGGGAGAGATGTTTCCGCTGTTATGAGCTGAGACTGCGAAAGACATGTGAGACTGCAAAGGCTGGTGGATTTGATTATTTTACGACAACGCTTACAATAAGTCCTCTAAAGAACAGCGTCAGGCTTAATGAAATAGGTTTAAAGCTTTCAGAGGAATATGATATACCATATCTTTTATCTGATTTTAAGAAAAAAGAGGGATATAAGCGTTCTATAGAACTTTCGCATGAGTATAATCTATACAGACAGAATTATTGTGGATGTGTGTATTCGCGTTGATTTTTTGATGTGTAATATGGTATACTGAAGCCAGATTTTGTGGGGAGAGAGCAGATAGTATATTAATGTGTGAACAAGGAGGATTTAATACTATGGCAAAGAAACATGGATTGGCTAAGGTTGTTTTAGGAGTAGGCGCTGCTGCTGTAGCAGGCAAGGTTGCTTTTGATAAGTTCAAGCAGACTAAGGAAAGATTTGCTAAAGAAGAGAATGATAGTTTTGATGATGAAATCCGTAAGTATAATGCTATCGGAGAGAAGAAGGTTATAGAAGTTGAAGACGAGGTATTTGCTGGCTGCGAGCTTAAAGCAGTGGCCTCTAAGACAGTACTTGACCTCGGTCTTGCAGTGTTTGAGAAGGATGTATATATTAATTTCTCAAGTAATGCAAGTTCAGTAACTATCATTCTTCCAGAAGGTGTCAATGCAACATGTGATATATCAAGAAAGATAGCAGGAGTTAAGAATCTTGTTGATAATGTTGATGAGGAAGGAATCCATACAGTATATATTATTGGTAAGGCTGTATGCAGTAATGTAGAAGTTATTCCTGTTAATTTCTATGTCGATGAAGAAGATGAGGAAGATTCTGATTTTGTTGATGAAGATGACTGCCTTGCATCAGATGATGATTTTGATGATGATGTTATATTTGATGAGAAAGACGGAGATGTTGAGGTTGAAGTCAAGGTAATTAATGGAAAAGTATCTGATAATGAGCAGAAAAAACCAGAAGCATCTGAAACAAATACAGATAAGGAAGAAGCAGAAGAAACTGAAAAGGAAGAATCTGCTGATGATACAGAAGAAACAGAGACAATCGATATTGAAGAAGTATAACAGCTTCATTTGTGCTAAAGATTATGAAGAACAGAGATAAGATATTAGATTACTTTGATAATGTGGCAGATGGCACGATTGTGTCGGCTAATGACATGTATGAGCATGGATTTGGGCGGATGAATCAGGAAGCATTCTTCCGGGCAGTCGAAAGGCTCTCTGACGAGGGAGAGATAATCCGTGTTGGAAGAGGTATGTATATTAAGAAATCAGACGCGCAGGGAGATATTACAGAGCTTTTACTGAATTATTTCTTTGGAGAGGATAATTCAAGCGGAATGTTTACCGGAATACACCTGTATAACAAATATTCGCTTACGAATGTCAAGTCTGATAATATAAGCCTGTATTCTAACGTGTGTAAGCAGTCTGTATGTCATATTGGTAATATAGAGGTGAAAAGACCTTCAGTAGAACTTGATTTTAATAATACAAGAATTATTGAGGCAATGGAGATATTCCAGAATTACTTTGAAATTCCTGAACTTGATAAAACTAAATTTGCAAGATATGCAAAGCAGTTTGCAAGGGGTTATGATGATGAGGCGGCTGTAACTGTACTGCGAAGTATGAAGTATAAGAAAAGATCAATTGCTTTTATGAAGAAGATACTTGATACATACAAGGTTCCTAATACTTTATCTCAGTTTTTAAGTAATGCTTCACATTATAAAGT
>ERZ1034713.47-NODE-47-length-75595-cov-29.244519_pt1 | contig 75595 bp, 48 predicted proteins | sample MGYA00520692_ERZ1034713 | MGnify/ENA primary metagenome ERZ1034713 (study PRJEB33766, sample SAMN09781717) | gut metagenome | biome: gut microbiome | host: Homo sapiens | place: Madagascar | study: EMG produced TPA metagenomics assembly of the PRJNA485056 data set... | reverse complement strand
GCTCTTCCTTTTGCTTCTCCTTTTATTATTCCTTTTTCCTCTGCATGCTTATATACAGCATAATTGTCCCACATGACCATCATGCTGTTGTCGTATTTCTCCTGCTCTTCTTTTGTCAGGGTCTTTGAGTCTGCTATTTCTGCCAGTCTCTTGAATATTTTGTGCTGAGCCTCAAAAGGCATTTTCTCTAAAGTCTCCATATGCTTCAAATTATAAATCCAACAATCTAAAAACGTATTACACTCCTCTTCTTTCTTTTTGAAAAGGGGCATCACCAAGTAGATGAAACGGATTTTGTTAGAATAAACTTCTCCGCTTTCTTTGTCTGCCAGCACAACGTCTGTTCTAAACTTCTTTGGTGTGTTTTCGTCTACATCGAAGTTCATGAAGCAGATTACGTAAACAGGCGTAAGATGGTAGTCCCATTGTCCTTTTACGCCTTGGTCAACTATCGTTTTAGAAGCATAAAACAGAGAGCGGTCTATGAAATAAGCCTGACTTTTGTTTTGCATCTCGACGATAATGTGCTCGCCAGTGTCAGTTGTACAAAAGACATCGTATATGATTCCTCTTTGGTCTTTTGTTTCCGGCAACATCTCCTTGTCCTTAAACTTGACATTAGTAATGTGTTGTTCTCCTAAGAGAAGTTGGTTTAAGAATTCTATCAGCAAGTCTTTGCTGTATTCTTGACCGAAGATTCTCTTGAACGACCAGTCTGAGAAAGGGTTGATGTATCTTGCCATATCTTAACTATTTTAATACCTCGCTGCAAAGATACATTTTTTCTTGATAACTTCCAAGTGAAATAATAAAAAAAGTGCAATGCCCGATGTGAGCATTGCACTTCCTTTATAGTTTGTTATAGCGAAGCATCTTGTGGATGCTTGCTATTTGCTTATTCTGCTTTGTACCAGCGTGGGTCACCGATACGGTCGTCTATCTTCATTGTGAAGTTGTGGTTGGCAGGATCAGTGAAGATCTCATCTGATGTCAAGCTGCCTGCAGCGAACTCCTTGATGTCGTTAGAACCGTAAACACAATCCTTTGCACGCATAGATTCGTTGATAACAATAGAACCTGTAGTGCGGACACCTCTTGCTGCTGCATCCATGGACATACCAAGAACAGTTCTGATGATAGTCAGGTTGGTGCTCAACTTGTTGGAATCCATGAAATACTTACTACCGGCAACGTTGTTGTAGAAGGTACAGTCGCTGATAGTCACGCCGCCAGAGATAGCAGCCTTCAACTGGATGAAGTTGTGGCTTGTAGTATCGAATGTAGAATTCTTCAATTCCAACTTACCTACATTTGTGTTGACATGACCGATGTAGAATACTGGGTAACCACCACCAGTAGACATGTTAGTCATCACGCAGTTGTCAACCAAAATCTTATCAACGCTAACTACACCACCCTTTGTACGGAATACAGAACTTTCGAAGCCAGAGAATGTACAATCTGTGAATGACAATTCACCTACTGCAGCATCTTTATCCTGATTGATGAGGTATTGGCAACCAGTATCCTTCATACTTACGTTCTGGAAACGGATGTAAGCGTGTGAGCCTGCGATGTCGAGGCACTTCTTCCAGTTCAAAACAGGTTTGCTCTCGCCTGCTAAGCCGAAGAATGTAACTGAAGCACCCTCAGGAATCTTTACGTTGGCATCTGTACCATCCTCTGCTGTAGAAACCATGGTGTAAGTCTGACCAGCCTGCAAACCGATGGTAATAGCAACATTGGTCTTACCAGTCTTCTCCTGAGCAGCAGTTACGATGTTTGCAATCACGTCGTTGTTGATGGTTGTGATAGATGGATCCAACTCTACCTTCTCGTCACCAGCAGGCATTGCAGCAGCAGTGCTTGCTGTAACAGAACCACGCTTTGTGTCATTGTAATAGATGTTGATGGTGTAATTGGTTGAAGGTGTCAAACCTGTAATGGTATAGCGGCCTGCAGCCTTTGCCTCGTCATCCAACTCGATGGTGCGTGGCTCCTGTCCTTCCTCTTCTGTACCATCTGATACAGTCAACTTGGTAACAGCCTTGCTTGCGTCCCAAGATACGGTGATGAAGTCTTCGCCACGATCAGCGTTTGCTACAGCATTCATGATCTGTTCTGACTTGGTCTTGAAGGTAGTCTTTGTGCTTGAAGCATAGTGTACCCAATGGCTGGCAGTCTTCTGAGAAGAGAGCGCACGCATACGGAGTGAGTACTCTGTATCGCCGATAAGACCAGTGATGGTATAAGGACTGTTATCAGTCTCAAAAGTAAGCACCTCGTCAGAATTGTCCCATGCCTCATCGTTTTCCAAAGTTGCAGTAGTCACTTGAATCTCAAATTTCTCTGCACCATTTGCCTTCATCATGCCGGCATCGAAAGTAACTTCAGCCTCAGTGTCTGTTGGATCTACTGACACAGATGTTGCGCTAAAGCAGCGGTCTAAGGTTGGGTCGATGTCCCAGTCCATCTTGTCAGTACAAGAGACCAATGTTGCAGCGAGCAACATGATGGCCCAAACTGAATATTTTATTGTTTTCATTGTTGTCTTTTGTTAATGATTAGAAACCATAAGAGTTTGCCAAAGCGTTTCTTGAGTCAGCAATGGTCTTGGTGTAGATAGGCAAGATGTAACGGTTCTTCACACCATGGTCTGGTGTACCTACAGTTCCGTCGATGCTTGTACCTACAAGACCTGCACTGATGGTCTTCAAGTTCAAGGTATACTGAGAGTTTGCCTTGTCTCTTGCTTCCTCGTTTTCGTAACCGCAACCAGTAGCTGAGCCTGTATAGTCATCCGCAGTCTTGCCATCCTCTAAGCCATACCATGCGATAGAACTTTCGTCGATGCGAGTCTGTGTGGCATCGGTATAGTTGAAGTAGATAGTGGTAGGCCACTCCATACATTTCTGAGCATACTCAGCCTTAGCTTCTGCTATCTTACTTGCCAACATACCCCAGCGTACGAGGTCCCACTTGCGTGCATTCTCACCAGTCAACTCCCAAGCATTCTCCTGAGCGATATCGTTCAAGAACTGCTCCTTGTTGTGGTTGGCAGCAGCCTGCAAGAAGTCACCGTCGATAGAAGTATCGTTGTTGCTTTCTTTCACACCACGGTTATGAACCATAGCCAAAGCCTGAAGTGCTGTCATGCCAGCATCGCCCTGATAGTTGCCATTGGCACCAGCCAACTCGTTCATAACCTCAGCATACATCAACAGAACCTGAGAGTAACGCATCTTTACTACGTTGACACCAGTACAAACTTTTCCAGTAGAAGCCTTAGCGGCAGCCTTCCACTCTTCGCCCATCCATTCAGGACGCCACTTACCAATGGTGATGCTGAATGGCTTGACACTCTGCTTGTCTCGCTTCACATCTCCTATTCCTTCTACGGTTTGGCCGTTTAATTCTCCGTACTGCACAGGACAGCAAGTTATGTTGCGGCGAGTGTCATCCTTTTCATATGAGTAGAGAAGAGTGGCTGTAGTATTCAACTTACCTGTAGAGTTTCCTTTTTCACCAAACTCAGTAGTTCTTTTATTGATACGCTTACCCACGGTATAACCAAGTTCACCAGAAACATTCAGCAACATTGGGAGTTCAAAGATATTCTCTTTGTAGGTCTGGTCGAGCTGACGAGCACAGAGAAGTTGCCATTCGTTCTTGAAGCTTGGGTTCATGCTGTGTTTACCACTGTTGATAACTTCAGACAATTTAGCCAAAGCCTTCTCGTAATATGCCTTACGGGTTGCCTCGTCAGGACGCTGTGTAGGATAAGTAGGATCAGAGTACTCAGGGAGAGTCTCGTAACCTTCCTTGGCACTTTCACGGATGGCATAGCCAGCACGTGTCAAGGCTACTTGTGCATAAAGTGCCAGTGCATAACCCTTGGTAGCATGCTCTGTAGTATAGTTGCCTGTGCCTGCCCATGGGAGCAGGTTGGAAGCCTCTTCCAAATCTACGAGCAGACCATCGAGAATCACATCGCGGTCAGTCTTTCCCTCGTAGGCATCGCTCAAGTCTGGCTTGGTAGCTGCAGTCTTGTAAGGTACATCACCCCAAAGACGAACCAAATCGAGGTACAGCATGGCACGAAGTGTCAGTACCTCGCCCAAATAGCGCTTCATGTCAGTTTCTTCTGCGATAGAGCTGTTGCGGATACCTTCGATGGCTTTGTTGCAATACTCAATACAACCATAGATGTTGGTCCAAGTGAGACCTAATTTATCCCAACCGCCTGCGGTACAATTGTAGTTCATAAAACCTCGTTCGGAGGCCTCTGTTGAGCCCGATCCTAAACCATCAATTAACTCGGTGTCGGTATTGGCACCGTATGAGATGGTCAGACGGTTGGCGTACATATTGTCCTGTCCGAAATCACCATAAATCTTATTGATTTCAAGACCAGTGAAATAGCTTGAGTTGAACACATTCTTCTGATCCAGAGCCGAATCTGCTTTTTGGTCAAGGAAGTCGGAGCAACTTGTCAGCATGACACTCATAGAGAGTGCTACTATTCCTAATATCTTTTTCATATTTTGTTTTCTCCTTTGTCTAAGTTAGAATGTCACGTTAATACCAGCTACGAATGAACGGCTCTTTGGATAAGCTGCGTAGTCGATACCTGGTGTCATAGGATTGTCCTTTGAAGATGTGTCCACTTCTGGGTCGTAACCGCTATAGTTGGTGAAGCAGTAAACGTTGTAAGCAGTGAAGTAAACACGAACGCTCTCAAGCCAAGCCTTCTTTACCCAGTTCTTTGGCAATGTGTAACCAACGGTGATGTTGTTGATACGCAAGAAAGAAGCATCCTCCAAATAAGTATCAAGGATCACCATCTTACTGTTGGCTGCAGGGTTCCATACGGTAGCATTGGCGTTGATTTCGTTCAGACGATTCATCAAACCTTCGGCACCGCCATAAACATTTACTGTTGTAGATGATGGCTTACCGAGGTTCAGACCATTTGCAGGGTCAACCCATGTGTAACGTTTGCTTAAATTATAATCATTGATGATGTTCCAGCCTGATTGGGTATCAGATAGGAAAGAGGCACCCTGAGCAGTGGCATTGTAGATCTTGTTGCCCAAAGAGTAGTTGCAGAAGATGTTGAAGTCGAAGTTACCAAAGTTGGTCTTCCACATACCATCAAATCCGAAACCACCAGTTACCTCAGGAACGGTATTGCCCAAGCGCTGGAAAAGAGGAGTGCCATCCTCGGCACATTCCACTTTTGCTCCACCAGGATGCAGTTCCCCACCAAAAATCTTAGAAGAGTTGTTCTTTACGTCACCACCTACATGGCCGTCAGCCTCTGTAGCCAAGCGCCATGAAGTGCCGTTAAGGATAAGGTCACCAGTGCCTGTTGCTGGGTCGAAAACAGTATAGAAACCTTGCTGCTTGTAGCCCCAAAGCTCACCTAAGCGGCCACCTTCCTCGAGCAGGAAGTCACCATTACCCTTAGTTATCTTTGTGCCACCCCAGTCTGATGTCTCAAAGTGCTCGCCACCTTCCAACTTGTCAATCTTGTTCTTGTTGTAAGAGATGTTGAAGTTGAAGTTGAGGTTGAACTTCTTGCTGTCTACGATAGCAGCGTTCAGCGCCCACTCGATACCCTTGTTGGATGTAGTACCTACGTTCTGGTACTGACGCTCATAACCTGTAGCTGTAGGTAAAGACTGAAGCATCAGCAAGTTCTTGGTTGTATTCCAATAGAAATCTAAAGTACCATAGATGCGGCCACGGAGGAAACCATAGTCGATACCGAAGTTACGGGTTGTAGTAGTTTCCCACTTCAAGTCAGGATTGTAGAGTACGGTCTTTTTGTTAACCTCATAGTTCTCGAGCATACCTGTGTACACCTCATTGAAGCCTGGGTGTTTACCTTCAGCTTTAGCTACGCTATAGGTTGGAGAAAGCATACCTGAAGGGATGCGGTTGTTACCTGCTGTACCCAAAGATAGACGAAGTTTCAAGTTAGAGAGCCACTTGTCGGCGCCCTTCATGAACTTCTCGTCAGACAGACGCCAAGCCAAAGCCAATGATGGGAACAAGCCCCAGCGGTTTCCCTTGCCAAACTTAGAAGAACCATCCTCACGAAGAGTGAAGGTCATCAAATACTTGTCTGCCAGAGTATAGTTGATACGACCGAAGAAAGAAAGCATGTTGTCCTTAGCCTTGATGTCAGCCTCGTTACCCAGCGTGCTTTCTGCAGTATTGGTGAAAGAAAGAATCTGGTCGATAGTGAAATCTACAGGGAAGTCTACTGATGTGCTGGTACGTGTAGTCTGCATATCCGAACTCCACTCATGACCAATCAAAACGTTCAGGTGATCGCGGCCACCGAAGAGCTTGTTGTTGTCATAAGTCAAGGTGTTGGCGTTACGCCAAGACTTGTATGTGTCGCGAACAAACTGAGCCTGTGGGCGACCATTGTGTTGAAACTTTGAGTTGGTTACTGCCAAAGCTATCCATGCCTGGTCTGTGTCATAGTATTTCCAGCCATAACCAAACTCAGTCTTGGCAGTCCAGCTCTTGAAGGGTTTCCATGTAAGGGCAGCATTGTAGTTCTGCTGGAAACGTGTCTGCAATTTGTAAGTACCATCCAGACGCTCCATTGGTGAACGGCGGGTAGAAGATGAGTTGTCCTCGTCTTCGTCTGCAGTTTCCAACTCCTGCACAGGAGCGAAGGTGATGGTCTGAGCCACTGTTGAATTGGACGCATTGGTGTCGTTAGTATCTTTACCACCGCTAAGACCCTTGATCTTCTGATATGCCATACGTGCATTGAAATCAAAAGTAAGCCACTTGTTGAGCTTAGCCTGCAACTTGGCACCGATGTTGTCCTTGTTGTAGCCAGACTTCTCCATGATGCTGTTCTCCTGGTTGTGAGCATAGCTTACATTGTACTTGAAGTCTTTGCTACCACCACTTACGTTGGCATTGTAGATAGCCTGTGTACCTGTGCGGCCGAATACCTCATCCTGGAAGTTGTGACCAGTTCTTGATTTCCAGATGTCATAGTCTGCATAGTTACCATAGTTGGTACCACCCAGGTTGTTGGGGTTGTTGCTCTTACTTGTTTTTTCATATTGGTAGAGAACGTATTCATAAGGATTGAGAACATCAATCTCTTTGACGTTCTTCTTCCAGCCATAAGAAGCATTGAAGTTTACCTGAGTCTTACCCTCAGAACCACTCTTGGTAGTAATGATGATAACACCATTAGCACCACGGGCACCATAGATAGCGGTAGAAGAAGCATCCTTCAATACATCGATGGTCTGGATCTCGCTTGGAGCGATATCGCTGATAGAGCTTACAGGGAAGCCATCGACAATGTAAAGAGGAGAGTTGTCCTGTGACAGAGAACCACCACCACGTACACGAATCTTCACATCAGCATCAGGTGAACCTTCAGTTGTGGTGATGTTCACACCAGCCAACTTACCGGTCATTGCCTCGCTGACGTTAGAAACAGGAACGTTGGCGATTTCCTTAGAAGAAATGGAAGACACAGAACCTGTCAAGTCCTTCTTCTTTACGGTACCGTAACCGATAACGACAACGTCGTTGAGGCTGTTGGACTCGTCCTCGAGCTTAACGGAAACGGTTGATTTACCTGCAACATTTACGACCTGAGTCTTCATACCGATGTATGAAATCTTCAGTTTCTTACTGTTGCCTTTCAATGTTAAGGTGAAATTACCATCAATATCGGTAGCAACGCCATTGCTCTGCACACCCTGCTCGAAGACAGAGGCGCCGATAACTGGCTCGCCCGTATTGTCGATAACTGTACCCTTTACGGTTTGCGCAGATAGGCTTGCTGCAAAAAACAGCATGATGCTAACCAACGCAATTCTAATTTGTTTTAAATTACCAGACATACATTTATTTGGTTAGATTAGTAAAAAAATATATTTCTTAGCTGCAAAGATACTATCTTTTTTGGTTTTTTAATAAATATGGTGTGTTAAAATCTACGTAAACGTTTTCAATGTTTGCGTAAAAAAATTTTTTTTCGTATTAAAAACAAAAGGTGCAACACCCACGAACGGGTATTGCACCTTTTTTATTTATTCTGAAGTTTCTTTTACTTCAGTACCACTTTGCTGGTCTTCTTGCTACCATCAGTCATGGTCTTTACGATGATGTTGATGCCACGCTGCAGCTTGCTTACCTGAACACCATCGGCAGAGTAGATCTTGGTGCTCAAAACATCGGAAGAAGTTGCGATGTTCTCAATGCCGGTGCTGGTGCTTGCTACTGTAGCCTCGCCAAGACCGCCCATCTCGTTGGCTGCACGGACACTCCATGTTGCAGAAGCATCGTCAACGGCGTAGGTAGGCTCAACGGTGAAGTCAACCACCTTGCCGTCTTTGCATACTGCCCAGAGCAGAGCATAGCTGCTGTTGTCCCATGTCAGGTTGTTTCCAGCGATCTTCACATTGGTAGGAGCAGAAGCCTGTTCGGTAGCAGCTGTTGGATCCCAGTCATCATCACCGCCCATAACGGTTTCGAGGGTATAGAATGCTGCTTCCTCTGCTGTGAGAACAGGATTTTCAGCTGTTTCGTTGCGACGGTTGGTATAGTTATTTCCATCCTTTGCATCGTAGGCATCATAAACCTGTTTTCTTCCACTCAGATCTACTGCAGTTCCTGTAGTTGTGGTAGAGTTGTACTCAGCAAAGCGCTTAGGATAACCACCGCTCATCTCGTCCCAACCAGCTGCTGTAGGAATCACTTCCATCTTGGTGTCGATGAAGAGAGCGATAGGAGTGCCCTTGCCCCAAGGACGACCGAGCTTGTACTTGCCGTTGATACCTGCGGTTGATCCGTCCTTGATGGTACAATCCTTGAAGATGTAGCCATACTTGGTAGGCTGTGAAGGTACGGCGAGATAGCCGGTGCCACACATCAAGAGATCTACATTATTATAATATACGTCACCCTTACCGCAGAGGTAGTCGGTATTACCACGCAGGATACCACCCTCGAAGTAGAAACGACCCTTCTGGTTGTTGGATACGTAGGTGTCCTGATAAGCCCAGAGGTTTACGTTCTTGCAGATGGTCTTATTACTCTTGTCGTTGAGTACGATATCACGACCCTTGCCGTCGCCCATGCTGCTGTACATCTTGATGTCCTGGAAGTAGGTGTTTGTCGCACCGCTTTCCAAACTCAAAACATCACCACGTCCAATTCCTTCCAATACGTTTGCGATATTGTAGCCATTGCTGCTTTCTACTGCTGGTACGGTATTGGTGATAGAAGTATTCTCATTGCTTTCACCAATGATAGATACATTAGGGGTATTCATATAGGTGGTAGCACTTGGATACTGCTTGCCATCAATACCAGTTACCATGCTGTTCTGGTTGGCAGGAATCTTATAGTCGCCCTGCTTGATGAAGATGCGGAAACGCTTGCTGGTATCTGTACGCTTGGCTGCAGCAGCGAGAGCCTCGGTGAAAGAACCATCTGTTGGTACGATGAAATCATACAGAGCCTTGGTCACTGCAGGCTTCTCCTTGGTGGTGAAGCTGAAGGTGATATCGCTCTTGATGGCATTGTCGGTCAAGTCGGCTACTGAACCTGCAGCGAGTGCGAAGGTATATTCTGTAGCGTAGCTCAATCCCTTGTAGGCAAAGGTGATGGTCTTGCCAGATACGGTGCCGGTCAAAACCTGACCATTGAGGGTTGCCTTGGCACTTTCAGTCAGTTTTACCTTCTCATCGAAGGTCAATACAATCTTACCATTAGCTGATGCGTTAGTAGCACCTATTGCAGGTACCTGGCTCTGGAGAACAGGAGCTGTGCCGTCATCGAAGAGCTTGGCTGTACCTGTGATATAGATCTGAGCGAGAGCGATACCGTCGTTGGTTCCTGTTGTTCCCTTGACAGATGAAGTCTTGTCGGCAATCCAGCGAACAAATACTGCAGCCTGGTTGTTGGCATCGGCAGGGAGAGTGAACTCACCTACAGTCCAAGCCTTGGCTCCTGGCATCGTGATGGCGCCAACCTTGGTCCATTTCTCGCCATCAAGAGAGTACTCTACATTGTAGGTCTCGTAAGCATTATAATTGTAGAGCATGCTGCTCTTTACCTTGATGTCGGTGAATGCTGTGGCGTTGAACTTGGTCTGCCAGTAGGTTTCACCCAGAGCCTTTGTTGAAGTCTTGGTCCAGTTGACAGCTGCATTCTTGCCTTCGTAACCACCAGCCGTGTTGCTCTTGTCGAGCCAGCCGTATGAGTTGCCTTCTGCATCACGGAGTACGAGCTGTACAGCGTCATTGTCGGCTGCAGCAAAGTCGGCAGTGCGACCTTCCTTGCCTTCCTGATAGAAGTCCCATGCCACGATGTAGTCCTTGGCCGAGAATGTGGCAGTGAAAGTCTGGTCTGCATTCATCGTCGTCTTGATTTCTGCTGTAGTCTCACCATTGCTCCAGTTGTTGAAGTCTATGATGTCGTTTCCTGTTGCGGTAAGAGTTACCTCTGTACCTTCCTCATACATCTTCTTGCCATCTACCATCTCTGGGGCAGGAGAGAGAGTCACCATATAGTCCTTGGCTCCGCCTTCTACGTTTACGTCGAGTGCATAGGTGTTTACCTTCTTATAGTTGGCAGTGAGAGTCTGGTCTTCTGTCACAGTGTATTTGAATTTGCTCTCAGTAGAAAGCACTGTGCCGTTCTTGTCTGTCCAGTTGACAAAATTATAACCGAATTTATCGGCTGCAGTCAGTGTTACCTCGTCGTTCTCTTGATATTCGTCAGACTTAGGATAGACGGTAACGTCTGCGATGCCTTTAGGGTTGGCAACGGCAGAGAGTTTGTATTTGTTCACTGCTACGAGTGTTCCGTTGACGGTGCCTTCGATAGTAACAGGACCGAAAACAGCCTGCTTGTTAGAAGCTACACCGATAGTAGATGTCAGATAGAAGCCATCTGTACCAGCCAAGGCTGCCTGCTGCTCTGCTGTCAGTGTGATTTCAAACTGATGGATAGCGGTGTTATCATATGGTTGTTTTGATGTAGCCTTTCCTTGGCGCCATGCGGTATAGGTGCCCAGTGTTACCATTTCTCCGTTTGCCTTATGGGCGCTAATAACGATTCCGTTTTCTACATCCGTGCCACAGCGGTTTACATAACCGCTCACCTTGGTTGGGGTGAAAGTAAGTCCTGCAGCAGGACGAACAAACCAGTTGATTTCTGTTTCCTTCTTTCCTGAGTCGTTACCAATTTTGAGACCTTTGATACCTGATGCGGTACCATCCGCCTTGGTAATTTCGAGAAGTCCTTTCAAAGATAAGTTTGCTCCGTAATCAAATGCAATGGTGCTGAAAGCATCAGTAGGAGCTGTTGTGTTGGCACTTGCATTACTGAGGTCGTTCATTGCAAATACGACATTGGCAGCCTCGTTGTTGAAAGTCTTGCCAGCAGGTTCGCTTGCAATGACAGGAAGGGTAATCTTCAAATAGCTATAGTATGAACCATCGCCAATGACGATGTTCACAGTTTCAGCACTTGACGCAATGGCCTGGCTGATGACTTTACCTGAAGTATATTCTGCCTGACCATCAATTGTTGTCGTTGTGATGTTGCCGTATGCAGCCATTTCGATGGTTGCACCTTTGCAAGAAGGAACGGTGATGATGCCGTTTGCATTCATCTGTGCCCATTCGTCTGCACGACCTGCATTGTTGAACTTAGCTCCGCTTGGTGTTCCGTCAAGGTCAATCTTTACATCAATGGTTTCACCATCGACAGTCGCCTGGGTTACCAAAATGCCTTTCTTTCCTTGATAGTTGATATCCTGGGCACCATTCTTGTGTCCAAAATAGTTGGTGAGGGATGTTGCCTCTGTGCGGTCGGCAAGCGACTTGGTGTTGGCAGTGAACACTGGGGTCAGTGTAGCACTTGCGCTTGGAGCAGTGATGGTTTCACCTGGTTTATAGGTGTTGGTGCCATCTGTCCAGCCTGTCAAAGTGCTGCCTGCTAAGTAGAGTGTGGTATTGAGAGGAAGCGTATAACTGCTTCCCACTTCTACCTTTGCGCTTGCAGGGAGTGTTCCTTCTGCTGTCGTCGTTCCTAAAGAATAAGTGAGGGTAATGTCACTTGCCAAGTCGGCAGCGTTTACTGCCTCAACTGCCAAATAAGGAACATAGCCTCCACCTTCTATTGTAAGGGTGGTGGCTTCTGTGCCTTTGTAAACGCAAGAGGTTACATTGGTGGTTTTGTTTCCATGCCAGCAATTTCCTGCTTCTTTTACATTAATTGTTCCGATGGTGGTTCCTTGTGCGTCTTTTACAGTGGCAGTACTACCATAGGTACAATTACCCATTGTGATTTTTACGGGACCTGTTACAGGGACTGTTGCCTTGAAGTGGGTCACTCCATGTTGATTGTCATGATACTTGCATGAAATCGCAACATTAGCATCCGTTGCATCTGCCGCAACACGAGTCACGCTTCCGTCGGTGGCTATTGAGACTCCGAAAGATGTAGCCGACTGAGTTGACATTTCATCAGCAGTAAATAAACTGCCGCCTGCCAAGTCGAGTTTAATGTCTCGGAAATCACCAGCCTTTGTAACGACTGAAACGAGTAGGACTAAGCATAGTAGTCCGAATCTTAGTAGATTTCTGTTCATTTGTTTGTTACTTTTTTAGGTTATATATACTTTATATTGTTTCCAGTAAATAAGATTAGGAGTTAAGGGTACTGCTTTTGGGTACAAAGGTAATGCAAAATCTTGATAGTTGTTCCTCCTTAATCTAATTAAACTCACGTAAACGTTTACGATGAATTCTTGCATTTTTGTCTTGCATTTTTTACGATTAAGTTGTACTTTTGCATCGTAGTCATATCAAAGACTAATTTCTAAAACATAAAACAAACAAAACAAACTAAAAACAAACGATTATGAAGAAATTCTTTACTCTTATTGCAGCTGTCGTTATGGCAGCAAGTGTGAACGCACAGACGTTGTCGTTCGATACCGATTATACAGCTGGTAATGTGCCTGCTATTATTTCTGCAAATGGATTGGTGTTGAAAGTTGTTGATACAAATGCCAAACTTGTTGTAGATCCAAATTCGGCTTATTTTGGTACTGCTGATTCTTATCAGAAGTTTGATAAAAGATTGAAATCTGGTGGAAAGTCTTCATCAAAGAATAATTTGACTCTTACTTTGCCTTCAGATGGTACTCTTAAAGTATATGCTCGTACAGGATCTTCTTCTGCTACAGACCGTAATGTTATATTGACACAGAATGGTACCGAATTGGCTAATAAGATACTCTTAGAGTCAGAGGCTGTTTCTGTTAACATGATGGTTAATGGAGAAGAAGTAGCTAAGAAAGTTTATCCTGCTGTTTCTGTTGCAGTAAAATCGGGTGATGTGTCTATCACTTATCCAATAGGTAGTATCAATTTCTACGGTTTTGAATTCGTGGCTGCTGGCACTTCTGGCATTTCAAACATCAATGCTTCTGAGGCAGCTAACGAGGGTGCTACATTCAACCTTCTCGGTCAGAAAGTGGCAAGCAATGCCAAGGGGCTTGTTATCAAGAACGGCAAAAAGTTCATCAACAAGTAATTTCGTTTTCCCTTGCAGGACTTCGTTCCTGCAAGTCGCAAAAAAATATAAGGTCTTCTGTTTCGGCAGAAGACCTTTTTTTATCTCGGTTCGGTGTCATGTTGATTCAGGAGGCGTAAAGCGATAAGACTACTTTTTATCAATGCCCAAAAATCGCCAAACGTTTGGGCATTCTGTGCACACCGCATGGGCAATGAGTGCCCGTCGCTTGTTCAGTTGATGCCCACCGCTTGGTCCCTGAGTGCCCATCGCTTGGTCCCTGAGTGCCCACTTGACGGGCAAGACAGATCTTTACATACTGGAAGAGTAGGTGCTTAAGTTTTTGTAAAACTGGAATAGTAGACACTTCTTTTTTAGTCTTTTTAATCGACTCAAAGTAAGCGGCTCCGCGTTTAAATCTTGCGTCATTTACTCCGTTGCTTTTGTAATGGGAGAAAAAAAGCCTCCTTGCTGGTAGGATAGACTTACCAACAAGGAGGCTTAGCTGCGTAAGAGTAACGATGCTCTTGATAGAAAAATTACTTCTGTACGAACTTCTTGCCAGCCTTAATGACTACACCCTTGTATGCCTTACCTACCTTCTGACCTGCGAGGTTGAATGCAGGAGCATTCTCCAGTGTTGCATCGGTTGTGATGTTGTTGATGCCTGTTGGTATAGGAGCAGAAATAGGAGCCAATTCTTTAATGATGTTACCGCTCAACTTAGTTGTAACTAAGATACCAGTTACGTCAAGACCTTCACCATCAGTGATGCTTATCTCGGTTTTGAATTTGTCGTAAATCATCACTTTATCAGTACCATTTGTGAGGTATTGATCGGTACGAGTTCCGGAAGTTTCTGATATTATATTTGCATTCTCTACTGTTACAAGATCGCAAAGATATTTATTTGATGTGAGGTCTGCTACAGTAACCTTTGTAGGAACTGCGGTTTCTCCGTCTGTAATAGTTAATTTTTCTGCAGATGTATTTGCGGTCTTTGTAGCCTCAGTCATCTCGTTGTAAAGAGTGTACTTAACCTCTACAGTACCATTGATAATTTGATTTACATTTAATTCCAAATCTGTATTGAAGAACTGAATAGCACCTGATGCATCGCGAACATAGTACTCTGTGTTTGTTGCACCTGATTTTGTTGTGTAAACGTTCTTGTAAACTACTTGCGCATTCTTGAGAGTTAAAGTAGCAGTTGTTCCACTTGCTAAAGCCTTGAAAGCTGCAATGTTTTCTGCTTTAGTTTCTTCTGCAGGAGGAGTTGGAGTTTCACCGCCACCTTGACCATCAGAAGTAATGTCAACTTTGTCTACATTAAATTGTCCTGCAGTCTTTTTTTTATTTGTTCCGAAATCGTTTTTATCACCAACCGTTAATGTTACAGATGAAGAACCATTGGTGTTCTCCCATGTTGTTGTACCATTTGTTTTATCCACAGTCATTGTGCCTTCTGATGCAGTCACTGTTGCCCATTGTTTTTTACCCGCTTCAGACATTGTAAAGACCATTTTTGTCATTTTAGCACCGCTAATGGTAATGGTGTTCTTGGCATAGTGGCGTAGGTCTTTGGTGTTGGCATTTTGGGTTGGTGCAGCTTGACCCTTATTTTTCTTTGCTGTAAATGTGAAGTCGCCTGATGTGAAAGTATAGCCGTTGTTTTCCTTATTATCTACATCACTAACAGTTTTAACAGAAAGTTTTGTAAAATCAATGGTTGATACACCAGCAAAGCTGACATTAGCAATTAATGCCAATACAGCGATCATTGAAATGCGTAAAATTTTATTCATAAACGTAAGATTTAAAAGATTAATTAATGTTTTATTTAACTCTTAGGTGAAGAAAGTGCAAACGAGCGCAATGAAAGACAACTTTCAGATTGCCGAGTGCTCTTATCTTCTTTTGCAAAGTTAGTAAAAAATTAGATAGGTTGTTCTAAAAAAGGCATTAAATTTCGATTAAAATGCAAAAAGGTCGAAAAAAGGACATAAAACATCCCTTTTTCGACCATGAACGATAGGCTTTTCTTTATTTAATTACTTTGTCTGTTGCGGTTTTGCCATTGCTGTAGGTTATCTTTCTGATACTGATACCCTTAGCAGGGGCATTGAGACGAGAGCCGTTGAGGGCATAATACGTGATGGAAGCCACTTCGCCTTTGTCGACAACCGTCTGGCTAATGCCTGTAGAGGTAGAAGTTGGATAATACTCATCAACTGCGTCAATGGCATCGGTATTTTCTGACTTCATGATGTTCTCTACCAGTGAGTTGGCATAGACTTCGATGTTGGTATAATAACCCTTCTTGTCGAGCGAGTAGGTGAGGGCATCACTTGCATCGTTAGGATTCAGACCGTTGGCCTTTTCCCATTCATCAGGAATACCATCCTTGTCGGTGTCGAATCCAGCAGGACGAGAGCCTGTGCCGAAGTTGGTTTCCGTATATCCTTTCACGTCTGACACCTTATCTATAATACCAGGCGACTTGGTGATGCTTCCCGTATATTTGGCAGTACCAGTCTTGGCTTCTTCCATGTATCGCGCATCTATTTCGTCGCGATAGAGGGATGCTCCTACATAGGCTAAAACTTTTTCGTATGCTTCGGCAGCAGAGTGGGTGGTTACTTGTCCTGTAGGAGCAGGTTCATCCATCTTGATTTTTACACACGATTTGCCGCTGATTGTGGTATGAGCCACAGCATCGCCATAGAAGTTCTTGGCATCGGGACTGTAATATTCTCCGTTTAGGCTTGGAATGCCCTTGTCGTAGCTTATGCCCTTCCAGTCTTTATTAGCAGTTTTCGAGCCTTTCGTGGTCTCGGTCGTATTACCATTGATATAATAACGACTGGTCATGTCGTATAGTTCAGGATGGTTTTTGTCGGAGTTACTCTGTGTAGAAAGTGTGACAAGGGTGATACGGTCTTGGCTTCCTCGCTCTTTACCTGTGCTCACATCCACCTTGAGTCCATTCAAAGTTGTACTTTTCAAACTATGGCTGGGACCAGCCTTGTAGTAGTTGTTGACAATATTGATCTGTCCGCCACCAGGACCGCCATAGCAGGTGCCTTGAGCGTTATACATCACGCAGTTGCGAAAGTCTACGTTCTCAGCCTGTACGGTGTTCTGCCACTTATAGGTGCTGTATTCCTTGTTATTAGTATAGCCCGTCCAACCTATCGGGCACCATTGAAACGAGGGCCACGGTTCATGAGATGAGCCACGAAGTTGTGGTGGAAACTTGCCAACTTACCACCCCAGATGCCGCCATAGCCATGAGCACCCTTGGAGTGACCAGGGTTGGTGAGGCTCTCTGCCACGGTGCACCACTGCATGGTGAAGTTGTTGTTGTCATAGAACGAAGCCACCTCGTCGATGCTCCAGCTGAAGGAGCAGTGGTCGTAGATGATACCCGTCTTGTTGCGCTGCCATGAGGCATCAGCACCATCGTTGATGTCCTTCTCCTGTCCACGGCGAATACGAATGAAACGGATGATGTTGTTGCTGCCCGGTTGAATGGTATAATAGCGCAGGGTGATGCCTGGCGAGGGAGCAGTCTGTCCGAGGATGGTGATATTGTCGGCGAATTTGAGGTCCGACTTCAGGGCTATGACGCCCGCTACATCGAAGACGATGATTCTTTTGCCCGACTTGACAGCCTCTCTGAAAGATCCTGTTCCGCTGTCGTTGAGATTCGTTACGTGATAGATTTTACCGCCTCTTCCTCCAGTAACAAATCTACCATGGCCTTCGGCTCCGGGGAAAGCAGGAGCCTGTGCCATGGTAGATATGCTGATGAGTGAGGCTGCAATGATAGATAATGATTTCTTCATTTGTTAGCCTGATTGTTTTTATAGAGTTACTTGATAAGTCCCTGCTGTTCCATTTCGAGACTTGCCCAGATGAAAGGACCCACGCCCTTGGCATCGTTGTCGCGGATAGGCTCGCTCATATAGTATTCGAAGCTGCCGTCGCGCTTGTAGTTGGGCTTCTTGACGTATGGGCCAGGGCCAGGGCCCAAGCCGCTTACAGCACAGCAGCGTGTCAGACTGATGGTCTTGTCGGCGTTTACCTTGATAAACTGTTTCAAGATACCATTGTATGCCTTCACGCCAGCCTTGAGATATTCCTCAGAGAGGTAGCCCTTGCGGTAGCCCTTGAGCAGCACATAGGCAAACATCGAAGAGGCTGTGCTCTCCAGATAGTTCTTGTCGCTCTTCACGTCGAGCACGTCGTACCATACGCCAGTCTTCTTGTCCTGGTACTTCACCACACTCTTCATCGCCTTGTTCAGCAGGTCGATCACCTCCTGGCGGCGTGCGTAGTTCTCGGGCATGGCGTCGAGGCACTCGGTCATAGCCATCACATACCATCCCAAGGCTCTTGCCCAGCAGTGCTGGCTCTTGCCGTCTTCCTTGTTTGCCCAGAACTGCTGATGGGTCTCGTCCCATGCGTGCTTCCAGAGCTGCGTCTTCTCATCGTAGGTGCGATAGTCGGTCTTCACCATCTGGTCTACCGCATCGTTGAGATACTTCTCTGCCTTCTTGGGCTTCATGGTCTGTACGGCATAGTTGCAGTAGAAAGGCAGTCCCATGAAGATACCGTCGAGCCATACCTGGTTGGCGTAGATAGCCTTGTGCCAGTAAACTCCCTCCTTGGTGCGAGGCTGGTTCTGCAACTGCTTGAAGAGTGTCTTCAGTGCTTTCTCTGTTCCCTTAGAGGGGAAGAGGTTGTGCATGCGCAGGATGAACTTGGCGGTGCGCACATTGTCGAGGTTGAAGTCTTCGTATTTGTAGCCAGTGATGTTGCCTTTCTCATCGATCATCTTGGCAGGATATTCCTTCAGGTAGTCGAGGATGGCATTGTTGCCTTCCTTGTAGTGCTCGTAGGTGTCGAGCATTCCCTCCATCTCGATACCCATCACATAGCTCCACTTGGGCTTGCTGCTGAAGTCGAGCAGGTAAGAGTGGGGCACACGCTTCATCTCGCTGTAGGTGAGCCATTCGCTATAGTTCTTGTAGGGCTGGTCTTCCTTGTTGAGAACGAGGGATCCGTTGATGACGAGGTTGTCGAACTTCACGTTGCGGGTCTTGCCGGTGATCTTGACAGGCTCTTTCACCACACCGTCGAACTTACAGTTCTTGATATTGATGTCGTAGACATTCTCCAAAGAGTCGCGGCCGATAATCAGCACGCCGTAGTCGCTTTTCTGACAGGTGACGTTCTCTACATTCACATTGTTCACGATAGGTTCGAAACCACGATAGCATATTTCTTTTCTCTCATAGTCGAGGTTGATCTTCACTACAGCCTCCTTGCACTGACCCACGACGACATTGCGCATATTGATGTTCTGCACCTGACCGCCACGGCAGTTGTTGGTCTTGATACGCAGGATGCGCTCCAAGTGTGGAGAGTCCATCACGCAGTTTTCGGCATATACGTTCTCGCAACCACCCGAGATTTCACTTCCTATCACCACACCGCCATGACCGTCTTCCATCTTGCAGTTGCGGATGATGATGTTCTTGGAAGGCTGGTTCCAGAGACGACCGTCGTTGTTGCGACCGCTCTTGATAGCGATGCAGTCGTCGCCGGTATGGAACACGCAGTTCTGGATGAGTACGTTCTCGCAAGCCTCAGGGTCGCAACCGTCACCGTTAGGTCCTTCGTTCCATACATACACACCGTCTACCGTGATGTCCTTGGAGAGCAGTGGATGGATGACCCAGAAAGGCGAGTTGATCATCTTGACATCCTTGATAAGGATGCGCTCGCAGTGTACCATGTTGACCAACTGAGGACGCAAGCCATAGCCCATACCGAACTTACGCTCGTCGAAAGGCACACCGTCCTCTGCCATCTTCAGCAGTTTGCTGCGTGAGCCCAACTTCTGGCTCTCTTTGGTCACACCCTCCTTGTAACCGAAACGAGGGCTGCCATTCCACTGCCAGAAGGTGTCGTTGTTGCCACCTCCGTCGATGGTTCCCTTACCGGTAATGGCAATGTCGGTAGCCTTGTAGGCATAGATGCAGGGAGAGTAGTTCCAGCAAGCCAGACCTTCCCAAGAGGTACGTACCAGGGGATAGAGCTTAGGCTCGAAGGCAAAGTGAAGGGTGGCGCCTTCCTCAAGAACGAGGTTGACATGGCTCTTCAACTCAATGGCTCCTGTGTTCCAGGTACCCTTAGGGATGATCACCTTTCCGCCTCCCTTCTTGGAGACAAGAGAGATGACTCTGTTGATGGCCTTTTGGTTTTGTGCAGCCGTAGCTGTAGTCTTGGCACCAAAAGATGTGATAAGGAACTGGCGTTCGGCAATTTTTGGCAATTGGATGCTCTGCTCGATACGCTTGTACTCATTGTCGTCCCATCCTGCTGCAAAGGCGCAAGCTGGCAATAGGAGAGCGAGCAATAGTGTCTTTAAGTATCTCATAATTTGCTTTAAAATAGATAATGATTAATACTGTAGTTGTTATTTTCGCCACAAAGATAATGAATTTATTTGGTAATGGTTGCGTACACAATGTTAAAAAACTCATTTTCCGTCAAAAAAGCTTGGAGTTCTCAATAATAAAGTTTATATTTGCAGCATCTTTTATAAGATTTCAATTTTCTTTATTGAAATCATTATCACGAGGTTGGTGCATCCTGCACCAACCTCTTTTTGGTATATATATAATTGAACTTTAGCAAGTTCAGAAGCTATAGAAGTTAAAGAAATTATCACTTATCTCCTCAGCCACTAATTGTTAAAAAATAGTGTGAAAGATAATAAAAAAGTCTTCTTGTTTGGTGGTTTTTGATAAAAGTACTATCTTTGCAGTGATTTTTAACATTCCTAACACAATAAAAACAAATAGCCTATAGATTAAGATTTCTACTTGAAGAAACTAAAGAGGTTAGAAAAATGAGAAAACTCGAAGAAATGACCGATGAGCAACTCGCCTTGGCTTATGTCGAGGGCGACAATCGGGCATTCGATTTGTTACTGTCTCGCAACGAGGTGAAACTGTTCGGCTACATCATGTTTGTGGTTCACGACCAGGAAAAGGCGAATGATGTCTTTCAGGAGACATTCGTCAAGGTGGTTACCAAACTGCAGCAGCGCCAGTATGTGCCCAATGGCAAGTTCTTAGCTTGGTGCATGCGCATAGCCCACAATGTGATGATGGACATGTATCGCGACAATAGATTGCAGAACATAGTGGAGACTCCCGATGACAACGATATGTCGAAGATAAGAGACGAATACGTGGTCTTCGATAATGCGGAGAACACTATCGTGCGGGGACAGGTGATGTCGGATGTTAAGAAGATGGTCAACCTGCTGCCACCTACCCAGAGGGAGGTGGTGTATATGCGTTATTACCAGCAGTTGTCCTTCAAGGAAATCGCCGAACTTACGAATGTAAGCATCAACACCAGTCTTGGTAGAATGCGTTACGCACTCCTTAACCTACGTCGTATGGCTAAGGAGCACGATGTCTTCTCGAATATTACAATGTTTTAAGACCGTGGATGGTGGCAAGAGGGTCTTTGCTCTTGAACACATAACTGCCACTCACTAAGATATCGGCACCTGCCTCTATCAGGCGGGGAGCCGTTTCTGCCTGCACGCCACCATCGATCTCTATCAGTGCTCTCGAGCCGGATAACTTGATGAGTTGGCGCAGTCGTGCCAGCTTGCCTATGGTGTTCTCAATGAACTGCTGTCCGCCGAAGCCTGGATTCACACTCATCAGCAGCACCATGTCCACATCGCAGATAATGTCTTCGAGCACGCAGACAGGTGTGGATGGGTTCAGTGTTACACCGGCTTTCATTCCAGCGGCATGAATCTGCTGTATGGTACGGTGAAGGTGGGTGCATGCCTCGTAGTGTACATTCATCATCATTGCGCCCGCCTTGGCAGTCTGATCTATGTACTGCTCTGGGTGGACAATCATGAAATGCACGTCGAGAGGCTTGGTGCATACCTTTGACACCGCCTCGATGACAGGAAATCCAAAAGAGATATTGGGCACGAAAACTCCGTCCATTACGTCGAGATGAAGCCAGTCGGCTTCGCTCTTGTTGATCATCTCTATGTCGCTTCTCAGGTCGATAAAGTTGGCTGACAACAGAGATGGAGATATGATTGGTTTCATTCTTTGTTCTTATTTTAGTTGAGGCAGAACGCCTCGTAACGTCCATTCATTTTGATAGCGCGATAAGTGTAGGCTATCTGTTTGATCATGTTGATAGTCTTTCTCGACGGTCTCATTTCATCAGAAGTAGAATATTGCTTCATAGGCGTTTTATTATATGTTAAGTTCTTGCTTTTGTTAATATAACGACGCCTTTGCCACTTTATTATATTTCAGCAGAAGAATATTCTAAAAAAATGCAAGCGGCTTCGATGCCCAACGCAATTGCTTTCATTGCTCATCGAAGCCGCTTTCATCTGCCATCGAAGCCGCTTGGCATAGAGGTTGTTGTCCCCATGATAGGGGGAGGAAGAAGTCTTGTTTATTTACTTACCTTTTTAGTCTTTCCATCGGCATACTTGACGATGTAGATTTGTCCGCGTTGCATCTCCTTGCTGTTGATGCGACGGCCCAGACAGTCGTAAACTCCCATTACCTGAAGACCTTGTGTAGTAGGAGTAGAGATACCTGTCGATGTAAACTGCAATTCAACACTATTGGATGGACTACTTTCCCCAAAGCTTCCTGTGGCGCTTACCGCATAGGTGTTGGTGCCATCCAATGGAGCAGGGTCAACATATTCGGTTGTTGTGCTGGTGGCAATCTTGATGCCGTTTCGATACACGTTGTAGCCAGTGATATTGTTGGAACCGCTGCCCAAGATTTCGAGGTTGTCAATCTGCCAGTAGTAGCTCAACCCCATGTTGTCTGTATCATAGCAGTGGAACCGGATTTGCATTTCTGCTGACTGATATTCCGAGAGGTCGAGGGTAACCTTGGTATATTTGCCCGCAAACGATGCGTCTTCGTCTGTACAAGCATTGAAAATAGGTGTCCATGACTTTCCGTTGTCCTTGCTTACCTCCACATTATAATATTGAGGGTTTGTGGGTGTCTTTCCCGCAGCCGTTGTACGAGAATAGAAGCTCAGCGTCTTGCCGTAAGCGAAGGTCTTAGATGTGAAATATTCATCTTGGTGAATATCTTCCCATGCGGAATACATTGTAGCAGCATAGCTTCCCTCGTATGGTCGGTAAAAGCCCTTGTTGGGGTCGCCTTTCTGCCATCTCCATCCACGATCGCCCGAAGTGGTGACAACCCAGCCATTGGGATTCTCTGTGTTCTCAAAGTCATCGTAGAGAAGTGTCTCGCCAGCCGAAGCCGCAGTCCAAGACAAATGGATGCCGTCGTCTTGTACACTTCCTGTCAGTTGCGATGGAGCCGTTACGATGTTCGACAACTGGGTGATGGTCAGTGGTGCCTCCGTGCTGGCTGTCTTCACCATGATGGTAGCCGTTCTGTTTTGTGGCTCATTGTTCTCGCTGTTCGCAGTGAAGGTGACCTCTGCATTTCCTGTACCCTCAGTCTGGCTCACAGTGATCCATGCAGGAAGGTTCTCTAAAGTCCAAGTCTCGTCAGAGGAGATGGTTACTGTAGACGAACTCTGTGCGCCTCCAGCCAAGGTAATCTCTTTCTTGTTTAGAGAAAGGTGGTTGGTAGATTCGTGCAGATAGAACGAGATAGTGCTTCCGCAAGTAGAAATGTTGCTGATGGCAAAAGGTGCTTCCTTGCCATTGCTATAGAAGGGCTTGGCTGTAGCCTCGCCACCAAAAGCAGTTCTTCCACTCTCGGCACTGAAGAAAGCCTTTGTGATATCACCATCAGACGTGATGGTTCCGTTAGGACGGAAGATGTACTGTTCGTCGAGTCGGGTAGTGCCATTATAGTTGACGTTGCCTCCAGTGTATGCAGGGTTGATTCTGTAAATAAGCAGACCCGAACCAGGAAGACTCTTGTCGAAACCTTCCTTTTTGCGATATTCCACTACGAAGTATTCATCGCTTCCTACTGGTTTGATTTTATAAGCAATGTTTTCTTTGCTGCTGCCACCTATGGGATTCAAGGTGTAGGTACCAGCTTCGGAAATCTCTGGTATCTCGTCAATCCATTTACAGTAGCGATACTTGGTGAAGGCTGTCATGTTTTGTGCTACGAGCTGATTGTCTGACATCAAGTCCCATATTCCTACAGGGTTGAGGCTTCCTGAAGCATGATACAGATCGTAGGTGCCCAATGAGTGAGACATCTCATGGCAAAGAACTCCGGTGTTGAGGGCGATGCCTTCGAAGTTTTCATAACCATTAGCCTCGTCGAAAACCATGATGTAGCCCACCAACTTCTTACCTTTTATATAGATAGCCTTTTCATCAGGCAAAGCCAAGTCCTTGCGTTGTGGCCAGAGGATGCCTCGCTTGTTGCTCAGTTCTGATTGTCCGCTGAAGATGATGCACAGGTTATCTATGTAGCCATCGTCGTTCTTGTCGATGTCGGTAGCGTCAGTCACGTCTTTCTCTATATAGTTGGCTATTTCTCTTACCAATGCCTGCATGCGTGCTTCACCCTCGGTTTCTGAGTTGTAGCCAGAGGGACGCAATGTGGCATCATACTTCTGGTAGTATGCTCTTTCGTAACGTGTCTTGTAAGACACAATCTTGGTGTCAGTAGTAACTGGATAGAAGGAACTCTTCCATTCCAGCTGGTTGTAGGAAGCTTGTCGGAAATAGTTGTATACCGAGTTGTCGGTAGTGTTGCTGCCGTTGAACAGGTTCTGATAGGTGTCTATCGTATGTTCAAAAATACTGGCATCCTCGTCGGCAAAGCGCACAAAGCACACCGTGTTGCCAACGGTTCCTGTGTTCTTGTTGAATGCTCCTGCCTGGAAAGCAAAGAGGAGGCAAAGAATGGTTAGTGCTAATGACTTCTTCATAGTCGTACTTGTTGGATTGAAAAAAGTGCCATACCCATGGTACGTTTCGCCCATGCGATGTGGCACTTTATGAAATAAAATTATTAGAGGGCTACCTTGATAGCCTTGCCGTTGATGCTGACGATGTACAGACCCTTTGCAGCCTGAACATGAGCATTGGCAGAGTTGGCGTGGAAGTTAGCTACCACAGCACCACCCAAGTTGGCTACTGTTACAGCGTCGCCCTGTGAAAGTCCAGAGATAGAAATCTCGTTACCAGCTGTGCTTACCTTCACTCCCTGAGCTGTTACAACGTTGATGCCTGTAGAACCTTCTACCTTTGTGACGGTAGTCTTGTAGATGCTTGTGCCAGTAAACTTGCTATATAAAGTAGAACTCATGGTTACATATACAGCTTCCTGTGCCGTAAGGAATGTAATTTTACCGTCAGCAACCGTGTAGTCTGTGCCTTCTGTCAGAGCAGTTTTGTCTGACTTGTAAACAGCAAATTGGGTGTTCAAAGTGGCATTTGTCTGTGATGAGAGGTCGAGTACATCTCCTACCTTGTAAGATTCTGCTATGACATAGTCATTCTGTGGAGCATAAGTGAAACCTTTTGCCGTAGTAGTCGCGTCAGGGAGCGTAGCCAATGTGAAGTTATTCTTAGAGATGTTCAAAGTCTTCATTTGGGCACTTGGCAGTTTGATTTCTGTCAACTGGTTGCCTATCAGAAAAAGTATTGCATTTTTAGCATCATTTATTCCTGATGCATCAATGCTTGTCAGCTTGTTGTAGTTAAAACTGAAATAAGGTTTAGATGCAGTGTTATTACCAATCTTAATTGAAGTTAATTCATTTGTAAGAGCATATACAGATTTGATGGTTGGATTGGTGGATAAATCCAATTCTCCAGCAAGTTTGTTCTGTCCAATTCTAAGAGTCTGTAATGCCTGATTTTTGGTGATGTCTATTGCTGTTAAGAGATTATTGGTAATGTCCAAAGTTGTCAATTTGGTACACTTGCTGATATCAATGCTTGTCAACTGATTGTTGTTGATGGTCAGCTTCTCCAACTCAGTGTTCTTTGTCAGATCAATGGAAGCCAATTTGTTGGTATTGGCAGTCAAATCTTTCAAGGTTGTAGCCTTAGTTACATCCAAAGACAATACTTGGGCACCATCTACTCTTGATGAACATTCGAAATAAACAATGTTGCCGCCATAGATTTTTACCTTTCCTTCACCTACAACGGTACCCGTTACTTCTTTCATACCAGTTGAATATTTACTATCGTATACAGGTAACTTTTCAGATGTGACTTTCTCTCCATTACCCCAGTCTATCTGTACTGTTCCTTCTACCCCCAGTCCGATAGTAAGAGTTCTGGTGTTACCATCTACCTCTGCTTGCAATTCAATAGCAGGTTCTGTCTGTGCGAAGGCTGTCATTGTACTGATGACAGCCAACAAAAGTGTAAAGAATTTCTTCATACTTGTAGTGTTTTATGTTGATAAATATAAAAGTTTGCGGTCATTTATTTAATGACCTTCTTGATACTGTTGCCCTGCTTGACAATGTACAAGCCCTGCTTCTGACCCTTCAAGGTGTTGCCTACCTTGACGCCATCAATAGTATATACCTCCTGTGCGGCTGTATTCTGTGTCTGTATGTTTGCAATGCCTGCTGTCTCCTGCTTAGGAGTGGTCACCTTGATGCCGTGGATATAAACCTCTTTATTTGTGATGTTGCGGAAGTATGCATATACAGGTTTGTCTGACTTAATTGTAATTTCGTTGTAGCCATTTGTTTGTTTTTCAAGGCCTGTAACCGTGGTGTTGCCTGCACCTGCAAACTTGTTGAACATGCTATATGCTTTGCGCACTTCATAATCACCGAACATAGTGCCTGCTTTGTCTGTGCTTAAAAGTTGGCAGTAGATGGATCCCGAGCATGAAACATTTATGCTGAATGTAGAGCATGATGGCAGGCAAAGAACAATTCCACCACCATTTGGTGAATTTGATGCACTTGCTGCAGGTAAGATGATAGCTCCTTTCTTGTAACCATCTGCACCCAACTCGCCGCCTTTTCCGTATCCAATCGCATCTGGTTCAACTGTAGTTTGAGGATATGTTGGTATTTGGCCAGCATAAACCATCTGGATGATTTTGCCTTCAGGGTCTACTTTGTAGTCTTCTTCATTGCAGACACCAACGTACTGGTCAACGATCTCCTGGTTGTTGAACCACAACCAGCCATTTTCGTCGACTACTGAAGCAGGGAAAAGATTGTACTCCTGTGCTTGAACTCCGATTGCGCTGAGTAACAGCGCCCATGCTAAGTAAATTTTTCTCATAAAGATGATGTTTTTTTGTTAAGGAATGTTCTTTCGTCAGCATCTTGTTGACGAAAGAACTATTATCCGTTGTTTGTATTGAGTGTTTTGTTGCTACTTCTGAAGTTTCGTATGTACGGAAGTTATAGAAGTTAAAGAAGTTATCACTCCCTTCGGTCGTTAGAAGTTATAGCCAACAGCCTTTTTGTTAGAATATCTATCTGTAAAGCATATGGCTTTAACTTCTCTAACTTCTTTAAATTCTTTAACATCCCCATTTTCGAAAGTTGAGTTCTTTATTGTTCTGTCCAGTCTGGGTTCTGGGCAATGCCGTGATACTTGATCTCGCTCCAAGGAATGGGCAGATAGTATTGTTTCTTGTCGAAGACTCTTACACGTTTAGGGAAACGGTTTACGTTGCTGATGGTGTACTTGGTGTTTACCACCTCGTTGTTTACCACAGTTACGTCGACACGCATACCCTTCAGAGGATTGGTCTCGCCGTTCATCTTCTGCTCTGCCACACCCCATCTGAAGAGATCCCAGTAGGTGGTTTCCTCGAAAGCCATTTCCACACGACGCTCGTTCTTGATGTCGTCGAGTGTTGGATTCTCAATGTCTGGCATGTGAACACGCTGACGGGTCTTGTTGACATACTCTTTAGCCAAGTCTGTATCTCCTAAGTCGTAGCAAACCTCAGCATAGTCGAGCAGTGCCTCTGCAAATCGCCAGATGATGTAGTTCTGCTTGCTGGCATAAGTATCGTTGTTGTCGATAGTCTGGCTTGGATCAACAAACTTGCCCATGTAATAACCAGTCAAGGTGACGGCAGCCGACGTAGAAGTACCATAAGGCGTGAGGTCGACACCGGCAGTACGGTTTGTATAATGAATGTCCATCACGTGGTTGCGGTAGGTACATCCATCATACAGGATGTTGGCATAGAAACGATAGTCTCTGTTGTCGTATGGATGCTTTGCATCGTAGGTCTTGCCAGGCTGCATGCCATACTCGTCCACATGGTTCTGGGTAGGAGTGTAGGCTGCTGTCGTACCTGTAAAGAAAGGAGAGGCCGCGTCTCTATCGAGCTTATGACCAAACTTGTTGGCAAAGTCGCCATCATCAGAATGCTGTACCTCGAAGATAGACTCCTGTGAGTTCTTGGTCAGGAAGATTTTGCGATAGGCATCGCGAATATCGTCCTGTGTGGTGGCAGAGATAGGGATGAGGCTGTACTGGTTCAGAGCGAAGAGGTCTTCGTAAGCCTTCTTTGCTTTTTCCAGCATATTGCGCGACTGGTCGTCGGCAAAACCTAAGTAGGTCAATTCCTCACCCTTGTTTTGGAATACCTTACTGGCAGCCCAGAGGTAAGTTTTCGCCTTGAGCATGATAGCTGCACCCTTGGTGGCGCGACCTGTCTCGGTAGTGGCATGAGCCTGGGGGAGATACTTGGCAGCCTCGTTGGCTTCAGCCACGATGAAGTCTACCATCTGCTGATAGCTTGCACGTGGGAACTTCTCTTCTTTGATGAGTGGATTATAAGTGTGGTCGATGAGGGTTACACCACCAAACATTCTCCACAGCATATAATAGTAATAGCCTCGCATGAAGTGCGCCTCACCGATGATGCGGTTCTTCTGGTCGCCATTGCTGATATTACCTAAATTTTCCAGCAAGGTGTTGATAGACTGAATCTGAGTGAAGTAGTTGCTCCATACATTGGCAGCCCATTTGGTAATCTCCTGGCTGTTGCCTTTCAGTAAGTCGCCATAGCCGGCATTATAGTAAGAACTCTTACCCACGCTGATCTGGTCGCCAAACCAAGGCATATAATATCTTGATTTGCTCTTCACCAATGAAATGCTGGGAACATAAGTGCTGAAGCCATTGCTCATACATCTGTACCAAGAGTTCTCGTATTCGTCGAGAAGCTGAGGATTACTCCATACCGACTTCTCGGAAATCTTGTCGAGAGGAGCATCCCTGAACAGGCTGTCGCAACTCGTCAGCACACCGGTGGTGGCTGCGAGTGTAATGATGGTTATGATTCTATTGAATTGTATTTTCATACTTTCTGTGTTCTATATATATTAATGTGGTCTCGTTAGAAACCTAAGTTGAGAGTTACACCGTAAGAGCGCTGGATAGGGTAGCCACGGAGTGACTCTGGGTCCATGCTCTTCAGACTGCTGATGGTGAAGAGGTTGCTTGCCTGCAAAGCGATGCTGAGCGAAGAGAGGCTCATCTTCTTGACGATGCTGCCTGGGAAGTTGTAACCGAGGTTCAGCAACTTGAGGCGCACGAAATTACAATCCTCAATCCAGAATGTAGACTTCTTGCGGTTGTTGTCGTTGGATGTGGCAATCTTCACGCGTGGATATTTGCCAGAAGGATTGCTCTCCGACCAACTGTCGGTAAGGTGATACTTCTGATACTTAGGCAGGGTACCGTTCTCCAATGTATAGTAGTCGGTAATGTTCTGCTTATATCCTGACTCGCCCTGGAAGATGGCATTGAGGAAGATACCCTTGTATTGCATTCCGAAACGGAAGCTGAAGTCCATGTCGGGTTGTGAAGAGTTCTTGACGTTAATATAGTCATGAGAGTCGAGAACACCATCCTCGTTCTGGTCGATGTATTTGATGTCACCAGGAGCGATGGTTGCATTACCCTGTCCGTCCTGGTCGAGTGGCCAGTTGTCGATTTCTTCCTGACTCTGGAACAGACCTGCTGCCTGATACATCTGCCATACCATGCTGCTGGTTCCCTTACGGCGAAGGTTGGGCAGCTGACTGCTCTCGTCGCCGAAGTCGAGGTATTTGTCGTTGCTCTTTGACAGGTTGATTGACATGTTGTACTTGAACTTGCCGATGGTGTTCTTGTGGCTGATGGTGAAGTCCCAGCCCCATGCCTTCAACTTGCTGAAGTTCTCAGAAGGATAAGCTCCGTCGGTACCTGTCGAAGGAGGGAAGAGATAGTCCGGTGCCGATGTGATCTTGTCGGTCTCGTAACGTACGAAGTAATCGAAAGACACACCGATGCGTCCGTTCCAGAAGCCCATGTCCAAACCGAAGTTATAGTCGTGGGTCTTTCCCCATGACAGATCGGTGTTAGGATAACTCATGAGGGTGAATCCAGGACGGTAAACACTTGAGGCAGAACCCTTGCTGCCGAAGCTGTAACCATAGTTGGCAGACTCGGTGTAGTTCTTCAGATATGAGTATGCACCCACCAAACCGTCATTACCCAACCATCCAGTAGAGGCTCTCAGCTTGAGGTTGGAGATAACGCTCTGCTTCCAGGCTTTGAAGAATTCCTCATTAGAGACAACCCATGAACCAGAGAATGATGGGAAGAAACCCCATCGGTTGGAGGGTGAGAAGTTGGTAGAACCGTCGACACGGAAACTGAACTCAGCAAAGTACTTGTTGGCGTAGCTGTAGTTGAGACGGCCGATGGTAGAGGCACGCTCGTTGATAGTCTCATTACCAGAGAGAGTTGAGCTCTTGGCCACACCCATGGTCTCGGGCACAGAAGTCTTGTCGAGGTTCTTGCCTATCATATACTGATTGTTGAGTCGCTGATAGTTCATGACCAGTGTGGCACCTACGGTATGCTTTGCCGCAAAGGTGTTGTTGTAGTTGATACCCGCCTCGTAGAGCTGACTCTTATAGAAACGGTCGGTCTGCTCTAAGGTTGTCTTAGCCTTAGGATAAACCGTATTTTGGTCGATGGCAAATTCTTCTGTAGTGGCATCGTAGGTGTAGAGAGTTACAGGTGTGCTGTATCTCTTTTCTATACGATGGTTGTCATCGAAGGTTCCACGTACATAGGCATTCAGACCCTTTACCCAAGGGATGTCCCATCGCAGGTTGACATTCACAGTACCCATTCTTGACAGATCTTTGATGTATCCGCCCAAGCCACGAAGGTTGATGAGTGGGTTGTTGCCGTCGATACTTGCCAACTCGCCATTGGTAAACTCATATACCTGAAGGGGAGAATAGCTATAGGCTGCATCGAGGGTTGTGTAGCTGCTGTTCTTGGCGTTAGAGTTGGCGCCCGTATAGTCGACAGACAAGACGAGACCCTTGGTGAGGGTGGCATCCAACTTCATGGAGTAGTTGATACGGTCGCGGCCTACACCACTATAGAGACCCTTGGAGTTGGCATAGCCCAAAGAGAGATAATATCTTACGTAAGAGTTGCCACCACTTGCAGATACAGCATGAGTGGTAGAGTAGCCCGTCTTGTCGAGATAGTCTAAGAGGTTGCTGTCGCCATAGACGTTGGGGTTGGAGTGAGTGCGGATCTCTTCCAACTGCTCCTCTGTATAAGGAGCCAGGGTGCTGGAAGGTGAATTGGCAATAGCCTGGTTGCGAAGTTTGGCAAACTCGTAGGCATTGAGGAACTCTGGCAGTTTGGTAGCTTCCTGGAGGTTGTACTGGCCACGGTAGTTGATGCGCAACTTCTGGTTGCTCTCAGCACGCTTGGTCTGTACGAGAATTACGCCATTAGCAGCACGCGAACCATAAACTGCAGCAGCTGCAGCGTCTTTCAATACGGTGATACTCTCGATGTCATCGGGGTTGAGGTCGGAAAGACGAGTCTCACCATCAGAAGTGGTAGTACCGAATCTTGGTACACCATCGATAACGAGCAAAGGTGCTGAGTTAATACCACGGATGTGGAGGGCAGCCTCCTTGGCAGTACTTGGGTCACCCGTAGAAGCCATGACCTGCAGACCAGCCACCTGTCCGGTAAGCGCATTGTCGAGGTTGGCGGTAGGCATCATGAGCAAGTCGTCAGCCTTGATGGTCTCAATAGAACCTGTGATAGACGATTTCTTCTGAAGACCATAACCTATTACGACAAACTCGTCGAGATGCTGGGCGTCTTCTTCCAGTTTCACTTCTATCTGTTTGCCAGACTGAGCGCTTACCTCCTTGGTCTTGTAGCCAAGGAAAGAAATGACCAACTTACCCTGATGGGCAGGGATGGAGAAGTTGCCATCCACATCGGTGCTGGCACCTATCTTGGTGTCTTTCCACCTTACATAGGCACCTGTGACAGGCTCACCAGCCTGGTCGATCACCTTACCCTTGACGAAGTCCTGGGCGTTTGCAAATTGACATACCCACATGAAAGTAAGCATGAGTGCCCACTTCATGTAGTAGTGCAGTGTTTTGTTCTCTCTCATAAAAATATTTATTTTCAAAAATATAACTTGTTCTGGGGAGAATTCGGGGAGAATTCTTTTTGAGGAATTCGGGGAGTTAAAGGAGTTAAGGAGTTAAAGGAGTTAAGACAACAGCTTTACTGCTGAGTATGCTTCCAAAAAGACTGTTGGCTTTAACTTCTGAGCGAAGCGGTATCTTCTTTAACTCCTTAACTCCTTTAAACTTCTGAACTTGCGAAAGTAGAATTACTTATTGTTCAGCAACTTCTCCATGAGAAGAATCTGATAAGAGTAGAAGTCGCGGGTGCTGCCAGTAGCGGTAGCACGATAAGCACGATACTTGTTGAGTACACGCTGCAGGCTTCCTGTCATCAGGGCACCAGTCTCAGCATCGCTGAGCATGCTGCCACCGTAATTGATACGTACGAAGCTGTCGGTCATATCGTTGGCATTGCAAATCTGCTGCGACATCTCGAGGTCGTTCAGCCACAACTGGTCGTCGGTGAGACCCTTGGTCTTCTTGCCTGTCTCGGGCTGCAAGCCGGTGCGCTGCATCATCAGATTGATGGCGTTAGACTGCAGAGCCTGCTCGGCATAAGAAAGCTTTCCACCCACAGGAGCCTTGAAGATCATGTTGGTCAGGTCGTTCATATAACCTTCGATAGTGTAGTTGGCGTTGGCATTTACCATTCCACCTTCCTTGATGCGATAGAGTGCAGTGGGGTTGAACAGTGAAGAAATGGTGCGCTTGCAGATGTTCTTGTTGACATCCAAACTCAGTTCCATCTTGTTCAGCAGGGCATGAGGTGTGAGCCAACTGTCGTAGCTACGCATCTGAGCAAGCAGCCATGTGAGGGCTTCCTTCTGACGTGCCTTGTTGATGTAGTTCATGCTCTGAGCCTGACCGTCGCCCTGTCTGATCTCAGTATATTCGATGCCACCGATATAAGATGCCACATGGTTGATGTAGCGGGTGTACTGCTTGGTAACCTCACGATAGAGTTTCTCCAAGTCGTCGTATCTCTCGCCCTTCTCCATGGTCCAGTTCTCGAAGTTCTTCATCAGAATCTTCATGTTGCTGATACCATAGTTGCTGGCTTTGATATGGTCGTTTCCAAGGTCCTCGGTCAGGTCGGTTGGGTCTACAGTACCTAAAACCTGCTGAGCGCCAAACTGGAATTTCTTATCGTTGGCTTTTTCGGCAATCCATTTGTTAAGAGTAGCCACTTCCTCCTCAGGAGTATTGGCGCCCTTGATGATTCTGTAACCCCAGTTGATGGCATACTTGTCGTATACACCGATAACAGGAGGAGTAAGACGCACGCCTTTCTCCAAATCGCCAGGCTGGGCGATGTAGTTGTTGCGAGCATAGTCCATGATACTTGGTGTTGTGCCATACTGCTGTGTGAACTTGGGATCTCTCAGCTGCTCAACATCGAAAGCATAGCTGGCACCCATGTTGTGCATCAGACCCAGGGTATGACCAATCTCGTGGGCTGCTGCGTAACGGATAGACTCGCGCATCACATCATCATCGAAGGTGTTCTTGCGAACTCGCTTGTCTACAGCTGCAGTCTGGATGAATCGCCAGTTGTGCAACAGGGATACGATGTTGTGATACCAGATGACATCGGCAGTGAGAATCTCGCCGGTACGAGGGTCTTTATGACTTGGACCCATGGCGTTGGCAGTAGATGTAACTGCATACTTGAAGCAGTTGTAGCGCATATCGTCTGGATCGAAGTCTGGATCGTTCTTGGGATAGTCTTTAGCAATGATGGCATTCTTGAAACCAGCCTGCTCGAAAGCCTGGTTCCAGTCTTCTATACCTGTCTTGATGGTTTCTCTCCACTTCTCAGGGAAGGCAGAGTCGACATAGAACACGATAGGTTTCTGTGGCTCCACCAGTTCGCCGGCAAAGTACTTGTCCATATCTTCGGGCTTGGGTTGCAGGCGCCATCTGTTGATGTAGGTCTTGCTCTCCACCTTGTCCTTGGAAGAACTGTATATGTTCTTGCTGTTATTGAAGAAACCCACTCGGTTGTCCTGGTATCTCATAGGCATAGGATCCTCGGGCAGGACAAAGAGTGAACGGTGAACCTTCACAGAGTAAGGCTTCTTGATCATACCTGTGGTGTTGAACGACAGGGTGCTCTCTATCTCGATGTTCTTAGGGAAAGTCTTTACGAAGTCGATGCTGGAAGCATCGGCAGAGAAAGTACCCTTGATGGCATTGGCATCGCCGAAGAGTTTAGAAAAAACAGAAACCTCTTTCAGTGGAGAGATGTAAGCCTCGTTGGTACCGAAGAAAGAAGTCACGTCAATAACGACATTGCCATTATTGCGTGCAGCAATCTTGAAACCTTTCATACGAGGATTCAAGAAATTCTTGTCGAAAGAAGCTGCGATAGGGTCGTTCTTGTCAACGACATTGTTACTCTGTATGAGATTGATATATACGTTTCGTTCATCCTTTGAGAACTGTATGAGCAAAGGAGTGTTGATCATCTGTCCAGCCACAAAATCCTGTGTGTCGCTGGTGGCTGCCATTCTGTTGGCAAGGATATACTGGTGACAGAATGCAGAGTCGGGCAATTCAAAATACAGCTTGCCGCTTTTGCTATTGTAGATGACAGTAAACAAGCCTGTATCTTTCTTTCCGCCCTTGGTGACTTTAGCGTAGTCTGTTTTGGTGGAATCCGACTTAGCAGTCAGCAAGTTAAGGCTCTTTTTCTTGCTCTTGGCTTGGGTGTTCAGTGATGGGGGGGGCAAAGCATATACTTACCGCCAATACCAATGTGGATAATCTCATAATAAATGTTTTTTCTTTTCGTTTTATTCTGTACGTTAATGTTTAATGGCGCAAAGTTACGTATAAAAAATGAAAAAACAACCATAATAAAGGAAAAAATATCGATTTGTAGCAGAATTAACAAAAAAAGTAAGCGAATTGATAGATTTTTTTGATAAAACTTTTCTTATTACCCTATTTGCGAAAGTTGAGTATATATATAATAAGGTATAGGGACGGAAAGAGGGATGGAAAAGAGCAGAAAGTGATAAAAAATAATCGAAATTGCAATTTTTATCGACAAAAAGTTTGTAGATTGAAAGAAAAAGTGTAAATTTGCAATCGAAACAATAACGAAACAATATTATTCATAAATAATAAGCAAATGACAACATTCGTATCTTCAACAGCATGGTGGTGGCGTATCTCAAGATTGAAACAGTCGTGAGTCGATAAGCCGTGTGTGGATATGAAAATCCTAAGAGAGATAGAAAAGGCCTGCCGTAACTTGCGACAGGTCTTTTTTCTTTAAGGTCTGTTACAGGTAGAAGGAGGGTTTGAACGAAGATAACAACAAAAAATATAGGAGACAAAACTTATGGAAATGAAGGACATTTTGAACAGAATGTTGAATCATGAGGAACTTTCCCGAGAGGAAACCAAGAACATCATCGTTGGCATCACAAAGAGTGAGTTCCCCGAAGAACAGATCACAGCCTTGCTTACAGGCTTGCAGATGCGTGGTGTGACCGTGGACGAGTTGTTGGGCTTTCGTGACGGAATTCTGGCGACAGGAGTTCCTGCCATCCTCGACTGCGACAGATATATAGACGTAGTAGGAACGGGAGGCGACCGTAAGAATACATTCAATATTTCTACCACCTCGTGCTTCGTCATAGCAGGAGCCGGATATAGGGTGGCCAAACATGGAAACTATGCTGCCACATCGGTGAGTGGAGCTTCCAATGTGATTCAGAATCATGGAGTACATTTCACTGACGATCTCGACAAACTCAATCGCTCCATCAATGAGGCTGGTATCGTGTACCTTCATGCACAGTTGTTTGCCAAGGCGATGAAGTTTGTCGGTCCTATTCGCAAGGCCTTGCAGTTTCCTACCGTCTTCAATCTCTTAGGTCCTTTGGTCAACCCCAGCCAGCCTTCGTGTCAGTTGCTCGGAGTTGCCAATCTCGACCAGATGCGCCTCTATAACCAGGTATATCAGAAGATTGGCATCGACTATGGCATCGTCAACAGTATAGATGGATATGATGAGATTTCGCTGACCAGTGACTTCAAGGTAACAACCAACGACTATGAGCGCATCTTCAAACCTCAAGACTTAGGTTTCAAGACAGCCAAACCGGAAGAGGTTAGAGGTGGAGCTACCGAAGAGGAGGCAAAGGACATCTTTGATGCAGTACTTGAAAACCGAGCACTTCCTGCCCAGAAGAATATCGTTTTGGCAAATGCAGCCTTCGGTATCCAGGTGATGGAGAAGGGCAAGAAGAGCATTGAGGAGTGTGTGGAAATAGCACGCGAGAGTATAGACTCGGGCAAGGCACTTGCCACCTTCAAGAAATTCGTGGAACTGAATAGTTAATGGTAAAAAAGTAAAAAAGTAAAAAGGTAAAAAAAGTAGAACATGGCTGATATATTAGAAGAAATCGTAGCTCATAAGCGAATAGAGATGGAGCAGCGCAAGCGCTTCATATCTCCACGCCAGATGGTAACGCTGACCGACAGGAAGATAAAGGCTGACGAGGGACTTACCCCAGGAGGCAGCATGCGTGACGCCTTGATGTCATCATCCACAGGTATTATTGCCGAGTTCAAGCGCAAGTCGCCCAGCAAGGGATGGATCAAGAAAGAAGGCAAGGCGAGCGTTATTCCTTTGGGCTATCAGCAGAATGGAGCTTCGGCATTGAGTATTCTTACCGATATCGACTATTTCGGAGGCTACGACGAATATATACAGGAGGCCCGCCATGTGGGTGTTACCTTACCTATATTATATAAGAACTTCGTCGTAGAGGAATATCAGCTTTTGCAAGCCCGCTATTGTGGTGCTTCGGCTGTGCTTCTGATTGCTGCCTGTCTGACAAAGCAGGAATGTAAAGATCTTATGAATATGGCGCATCAGTTGGGACTGGAAGTCTTGTTGGAGATGCATAACGCCCAGGACTTCGAATATGCTGAGTTGGCCCCCGATATGTATGGCATCAACAACCGCAACCTCGGAACTTTCGTTACGGATGTGGAGAACAGTTTCCGCCTGGCAGAACAGTTGCCCAAGGATGTATGCAGAGTGAGCGAAAGCGGTATCTCCAATCCGGAAGTTGTCAGAAGACTTCGTGAGGAAGGCGGTTTCAGAGGCTTCCTGATGGGAGAGCAGTTTATGAAACAAGCCGACCCGGGCATAGCCCTGAATGAGTTTATAGCCAATTTGTAATTTTAAAAGTAGAACCGTCTTTAAAGCATCATGATTATAAAGGTATGTGGCATGCGCGATGCCGACAACATTCGCGATATTTCTGCACTGGGAGTCGACATGATAGGACTGATTTTCTATCCTCCGTCACCCCGATATGTGCAGCAGTTCAGCAGTGGGGCTGGCATTATTCCCGACTATGCACCCGACATGGGAAAGACACCACTCAGGGTAGGTGTCTTTGTAGACGATATGCCTCAGAATATAGTGACAAGAGTCTATAATTACAAACTCGACTATATTCAGTTGCACGGCAACGAACCACGCGAGACATTGGAGAACCTGCGTGCCACTATCGACCCCGATATCAAACCCAAAATCAAGATCATCAAGGCCATCAGTGTAAGTTCGGCCGAAGACATTAAAAAATATAAGGAATATGTAGGAGCTGCCGACCTCTTCCTCTTCGACACCAAATGTAAGACTGTGGGTGGAAGTGGTGAGCAGTTTGATTGGCAAGTCCTGCAGGCTTATGATGGCGATGTGCCATTCCTACTGAGTGGTGGCATCGGACCCGATGATGCAGAGCGTATCAAGAACTTTTATCATCCCAAGTGCATAGGCATCGACCTCAACTCGAAGTTCGAGATTGAGCCAGCACTCAAAGATGTAGAGAAACTCAAGCAATTCCTTGTAAAGGTAAAAAAGTAAAAAGGTAAAAAAAGTAAAAAGAACCCTCTTGCTTTAGAAAAGGTAAAAAAGTAAAAAGGCTTTTTAAAGGTATAAAGGTAAAAAAGTAAAAAACAAACAATGAACAAGATAAATCAACTATTTGAAAGTCGTAAAGACCGCAAGCTGCTGAGCTTGTATTTCTGTGCCGGTTGTCCCACTCTCGAAGGCACGGGCGATGTCATCAAGGCAATGGAACGTCATGGCATCGATGTGATAGAGGTGGGCATACCTTTCAGTGACCCTTTGGCTGACGGACCAGTCATTCAGAGTGCCGGAACGCGGGCTCTTAAGAACGGTATGACCGTGAAGACTCTCTTCGGACAACTGAAAGCCATCAAGGGCGAAGTAAGCCTTCCTCTTGTGCTGATGGGCTATCTCAACCCAATCATGCACTTTGGCATCGAGGCTTTTTTCAAAGAATGTGTTGAGGCTGGAGTGAGTGGAACCATTATTCCCGACCTGCCTTTCGACGACTATCTCAAGGTGGTGAAACCTATAGCCGACAAGTATGACATTCGTGTCATCATGATGATAACTCCAGAAACCAGCGAGGAGCGAATCCGCTTTATCGACGAGCATACCGACGGTTTTATCTATATGGTCAGTTCGGCAAGTATCACTGGCGCTCAAAGCAGTTTCGGAGATGCCAAGCTCGCTTACTTCAACCATATCAACGGCATGAAACTTCGCAATCCCCGAATGATAGGTTTCGGTATCAGCAACAAGCAGACTCTCACCAGTGCCCAGGACAATGCTGCGGGAGCCATCATTGGAAGCAAGTTTGTTACCTTGCTCAATGAGACACTCGATCCAGACAAGGCACTCGATGAACTCTTTGAGGCACTGAAAAAATAAGTGAAGAACGAAGAGTGAAGAATTCATCTGTTTCGTTTGTGGCACAAGGGCGAAAGTCTAATTTAATATTTAACATTTAACATTTAACTCACGATGTATCAAGTTGACGATAAAGGATTTTTTGGAAAATTCGGTGGCGCATACGTGCCAGAGATATTATATAAATGTGTGACAGAACTGCAGCAGGCCTACAAGCCTATCATTGAGAGCGAGGAGTTCAAGAAAGAATATCATCAGTTGCTCAGAGACTATGTTGGTCGTCCTTCACCTCTCTATTATGCCAAACGTATGAGCGAGAAATATGGTTGCCAGCTCTATCTGAAGCGTGAGGACCTGAACCATACAGGAGCACACAAGATCAACAATACCATCGGCCAGATTCTGATGGCAAAGAAGATGGGCAAGACCCGTATTATCGCCGAGACAGGAGCCGGTCAGCATGGTGTGGCAACAGCCACCGTCTGTGCCTTGATGGATATGAAGTGCGAAATCTTTATGGGTGCTACAGATGTGGAGCGTCAGCACACCAATGTGGAGCGTATGAAGATGTTGGGTGCCAAGGTGAATCCCGTGCGCACGGGCAACATGACCTTGAGTGATGCCTGTTCGGAGGCTATACGTGACTGGTGCTGTCATCCACAAGATACTTTCTATATAGTAGGAAGTACCATGGGTCCTCATCCTTATCCAGACATTGTGGCAAAGATGCAGAGTGTCATCTCCGAGGAACTGAAATGGCAGTTGCAGGAAAAGGTGGGTCGCGATTATCCGGATTACCTCATCGCCTGTGTGGGCGGAGGCAGCAATGCGGCAGGTACCATTTATCATTATATTGATGATGAGCGCGTTCAGATTTATCTTGCCGAGGCAGCAGGACATGGAATCGATACCAACTATACAGCAGCCACCATGCATTGCGGAACAGAAGGTATTATCCACGGAGCGAGAACACTCGTTATGCAGACCGAGGACGGACAGATAGAGGAAGCTTTTACCATCAGCGCAGGTCTTGACTATCCTGGTATCGGACCCATGCATGCCGACTTGGCAACCCGTGGCCGCAGTCATGTGCTTGCCATTAAGGACGACGAGGCTATCTATGCCGGTTATGAGTTGACACGTATGGAGGGAATCATCCCAGCCATAGAGAGTGCTCATGCTGTGGCAGCGCTGAAGAAAATGAAGTTCAAGAAAGACGATGTCGTTGTCCTGACAGTGAGCGGTCGAGGTGACAAGGATGTTGAAACTTATTTGTCTCATAAAGAAATGGCAGGAGAATATGGCAACTTTTAATTATACGACCCAAACACGTAAGATTCTTGCTGACCTCTATACACCGGTGGGAGTCTATATGCGATTACGAGATATTTATCCACAGTCGGCGTTGATGGAGAGCTCCGACTATCATGGTACAGAGAACTCGCGTTCCTTCATCGGTGTGCACCCCATAGCAAGCATCGCCGTAGGACATGGAGTGGTGACAGCCACCTATCCCGACGGAAGAGTGGAGGAAAAAGAGTTGCCCGCCTTCGGTGAGGGCAAAGGAGAAAAATGCAAACTCGCCATCTCGAAAGCCTTCAATGACTTTATCCAGGATTTCCATGTAGAGGGGGAGGGCAGTGAGTGCTGCGGTCTGTATGGTTTCACAACCTTTAATGCCGTGCGCTACTTCGAGAACATTCCCGTGAAGGATACGACGATGGAGAAGAACGATGCACCGGATATATATTATATTATGTATAAGAATATCATCGTCTTCGACCATTTCAACAACACCATGCAACTCATCACCCTCGGTGAGGAGGCAGAGCTCGATGCGCTCATGAAAGCCATCAACAAGGCCAATGTGAAACCTTACGATTTCCATCCTGTAGGCGAGACTACTTCCACCCTTACCGATGAGGAGCATAAGGCCAATATCCGCCGTTGCATACAGCATTGTCTGAGAGGCGATGTGTTCCAGATTGTGGTAAGCCGCAGGTTTGTGCAGAAATATGAGGGCGATGACTTCAAACTCTATCGAGCCCTTCGCAGCATCAATCCGTCGCCTTATCTTTTCTACTTCGACTTTGGCGGTTTCCGCATCTTCGGCTCATCGCCCGAGACCCACAACCGCATTGTCGGTGACAAGGCTTTCATCGACCCAATAGCAGGAACCACCAAGCGTACAGGCAACATGGAGCAAGACCGCAAGGCAGCAGAGTTCCTGCGCAACGATCCCAAGGAAAATGCCGAGCATGTGATGTTGGTGGACTTGGCACGCAACGACTTGAGCCGCAACTGTCATGGAGTAAAGGTTGATTTCTATAAGGACATGCAGTTCTATAGCCATGTGATTCATTTGGTGAGCAGAGTGAGCGGCACGCTTGATGAGCAGGCCGATCATATCAAGGCTTTTATCGATACCTTCCCGGCAGGAACATTGAGTGGAGCGCCCAAGGTGAGAGCCATGCAGATTATCTCAGAGCTGGAGCCGCACAACCGAGGTGCCTATGGCGGTTGCATCGGTTTCATCGGACTCAATGGCGACTTGAATCAGGCTATTGTCATCAGAACCTTTATCAGCCGTAACGGTGAACTGTGGTTCCAGGCAGGAAGTGGCGTCGTGGCAAAGAGCAACGACCAGTATGAGTTGGAAGAATGCAACAACAAACTGGGAGCCTTGACCAAGGCAATTCATATTGCAGAAGAGCTATAGAATCACACTACACATTAAACATTATAAAGATGAAAATAGTAATCATAGATAATTATGACTCCTTTACCTACAATCTTGCCCATCTGGTAAAGGAATTGGGAGCCGATGTAACCGTTTACCGCAACGACCAGTTTCAGTTGCGTGAACTCGACCGGTTCGACAAGATTATATTGAGTCCTGGCCCTGGCATTCCTTCAGAGGCAGGCCTGCTGATGGATGTCATCAAGACCTATGCAGGCAGAAAGCCCATGTTGGGAGTATGCCTGGGTCATCAGGCTATAGGCGAGGCTTTTGGTGCCAAACTCACCAATCTGTCGGAGGTTTATCATGGTGTGGCAACACCTTGCACCCAGTTTGGCAACGACCCTATCTTTGCCGGTATGGAGAAGCGTATAGAGATAGGGCGTTATCACTCGTGGGTGGTTGACCGCAGCGGTTTCCCCGATTGTCTGGATGTCACAGCCGTGAGCGATGATGGCTGTATCATGGGATTATGCCACAAGAACTACGACATTCATGGCATCCAGTTCCATCCAGAGAGTGTATTGACACCCCAGGGAAAAACAATCGTCAAGAACTGGTTGGAGATGTAAATGCTTAGTGGAATTCTGAAGTTTTACGCGTAGGTGCCATTGATTGCAATCAACAGTCCCAAGAAGTTTCGGAAGTAGAAATATTATCTAATCAAAGGCTCAAACCGTATCGAAAGTAGAAATATTTTCTAATCAATAGTCCCAAGAAGTTTCGGAAGTAGAAATATTTTCTAATCAATGGCTCAAACCGTACCGAAAGTAGAAATATTTTCTAATCAACAGTCCCAAGAAGTTTCGGAAGTAGAAATATTTTCTAATCAAGACCTTCTCCAATTCTCCAAATGGTTATTGATTGCAATCAACGCTTGCTTTTTTGCTGATATTGACATTTTTGCAGATGGTGTTTTCTATTATATCTGCAGAAAATGCCATTTTCTTGTCGGTACAGGAAATGTTCTCAAAGGTGAAATGGGAGAGGCGATACTTGTCGCTTGTGCCCACATCGAAGAAGTTGTCGCAGTCCATGCGGATGTTCTTCATCGTGATGTTGTTGCACTGGCTCAGAGGCATGTCCTCTCTGTCGCCAGGCTTGAAGAACTGAGTCCATGGACGAATGGTAAGGAAACTTCCTGTGGTTCCGCTGATATTGTCGACCGTGACATACTCGTAATGTTGCGGTGTGTCGGGACGCAGTTTGAGCCATAACACGCGCTTGGCGTTCTTTACGGTGATGTCGCGAAGCACGATGTTGCGGTCGCTCACGCTCTCGCTTCCTAAAGTGAGGCATCCGTGAACCTTGCCGTAGTTGCAACGCTGTATCAAGACGTTGTACACCGGTCCGTTCTCGGGTGACTGGTCTGCCCATGTGCCTTTTCCTCCCTTGATGGCAATAGCATCATCGTTGACACTCATGTAGCAGCCTTCCACCAGCACATCATGACAAACATCAATATCAATGGCATCGCTGCTGGGAGCCCTTAATCCCTGGGTAGGGGCAAAGATATGGCAGTCGAGAAATCTCACATGGTCGCAGCGATAGATGTGATTGGTCCAGAAAGCGCTGTTCTGCAGATGCACGTCCTGAAGTGTCACGTTCGAGGAATTGCTGATGTATACGAGTCTTGGACGCTGTGCGTCCTTGTTGGTGCAGCGGCTGTTCCACTGACGTCGAATCCAGAACTCTTCCCAATAATGTTTGCCATTTCCGTCGATAGTTCCCTTTCCAGCAATGGTGAAGCCATCGCAGTGGTCGGCATTGATGAAGGCGGAAAAGTATTTGCAGGTCTCGCCTTCGATGCGTGTCGTGAGTATGGGGAAGTTGGCGATGCGGTCGCTGGCCTTCAACTTGCCTCCTTCGGATAGGAGCAGATGAGTCTTGGGACGGAAGAAGAGGGCGCCACTGAGGAAAGTGCCTTCCGGTATGACGACGACACCTCCTCCATTCTTTGAGGCGAGGTTGATGACTCCCTGTATGGCGCTGGTCTGCAACAAAGTACTGTCATTCTTAACTCCGTAATCGGTGATGACATACTGTTTGCCCAAGGTGTCTGTATTCACTTTTTGGGCCTGCAGGAACCAGGTGTCCATCTTCGTGCCGTCGGGCCAGAGCTCTGTCTTAGCCTTCCTTGCCTTCTTCTGCTTCTTGGAAGCATTGGCGCTCAGTGGCATGAGCGCCACCAAGCAAGCCAATACATATAGATATACTCTCATGTATTTTACCTTTTTACTTTTTACTTTTTTACCTTTTTACTTTTTTACCTTTAAAAGTTTGTAGTATTCAGCAGCACCCAACAGGAGGCATCCTGTGCCGTAGTCCTCGAAATCGGGAACAGACGTATAGGTGACAGGCTGTCCAGCCGATGGGTCCTTGCCAGTGCCCTGGTTGTAACCGATGAAACCATCTTCATGAACCGATGCAGCCAGCGCCTTCCATGCCTTGTCCATAGCTTTCTGATAAGTGGCAGCAGGCAGAATGCCCTGTCTCACGCCCCATGCCATGCCGTAGAGGAAGAGACCTGTACCCGTCATTTCAGGGCCGCCATAGTTGGCAGGGCAAACGAGGCTTACATTCCAGTATCCATCCTCGCGCTGACATTTCAGCAGAGCTTTGCTCATGTTGATGAAGTCTTTCTTCAGATATTGGTAGTTCTTGTCGTTGGCAGGCAATGTCTCCATCACGCGAACCAAGGCTGCGTAAACCCAGCCATTGCCACGGCTCCAGTAACAGTTGCTGCCGTCTTTCTCCTTGTAGGGAGGAACGTAGTCTTTGTCTCTCCACCACAAACCTTCCTTCTCGTTGAACAGTCCGCCTGCCAGTGTGTCTCGTGTCCACTTGTAGGAGTTCATGGCATAGTCGAGATACTTTTTCTCGCCGCTGACTTTTGCATATTTAGCATATATAGGCATAGCCATCTGTATGGCGTCGATCCATGTCCAGTAAGAAACACGGTTGGATGCAATCTGATGGTCGAGGTTTGCCTTCACATGACTTAAGTCTTTTTTTCCTCCGCTCTGTACGTAGCGGTCGATGTAAACCTGCATGCAGCACTGGTTGTCGGCATTGTCGTTGGTCTCTCCGCTGCGAGCCTGCCACTTGTGATAGTCAGCCCATCGATCTGTATAATCGAGATATTTCTGCTGAGGGTCAATCTCGTAGAGTGCCATGAGTCCCTCGTAGTACACGGCGCGTGTCCACAGGTTGCTGGTACGTACTCGTTTGACAAAGGTATCGAGTGTAGGGTCGCTGTACTTTGCCATGAAATAGTTGTTGGTGCGATGAGCCACCTCCATGATTTCTTTTTGCAGGTTTGTTACGTTTCTATGAACTTTCTGGGCTGAGGCAAAGCTCATACCCATGAGTACACAGAGTGATGTTAAGATCAGTTTTTTCATTTGTTGAGTTGTTTATTTGTTTTGTTGTTTATTCAGTTTATGTCTGTTTTTACTTCCACCAGCTTGACGGTGCTGTTGAGTCCGCTTGGCACAGGTTCCCACTTGTCGTAGGTGGTTTTCTTGTAATTGATGTCTACGACGTTGATTTCCTTCATCTTGCGCCATTTCACACCTTCGCGGTCGAGTGCAGCAATGCGGTTGGCAGGCAGGTTGGTCACTTCTATGCGGATGGTGTTCTTGCCCTTCGACAGTGCATCCTTGCAGTGGAGAATGTAAGGCACAGCCCAGGCGCAGCCTATGTAATGGCCGTTGATGTAGACGCGGGCACTTTCGCGCACGTCGCCTAAGTCGATGCTCCATTGTTTCTTGGCTTGCTCTTTCGACAGCTTGAACGTTGTCTCGTAGATGCCGGTTCCCATTGTCACCTGGGCCTTGTCGCTGAGGCTCTCCCATGTCTTGAGACCCTGCAGGCTGAAGGTTTCCTCTACCTTGGGTGCTTCCTCAGTGAAGGAGAGCTTCCAGGTGTTGGCGGTGAGGTCAATGTTTTCTCCCTTGTCTATGGTTTGAGGTTCGGTCTTTGCCAGGCGCAGTTTCTTGTCTTGCAACCAGGGTGCCGACTCTTTCTGTGCACTGAGGAGGATTCTGCTTTCGCCACTTTTGAGGTTGATATCCAGTTCTCCGCGTTCGTTTATCACAGCAGCATGGTAAGATTCGTTCATAGGATTGTACCACAGCGCAGCGTTCTCTCCTGTAGCAATAGGCACTTGGGCCTTGATATCGTGGTCGGTGAGGTTGGCGATGAAGTAGTGATGACCGTACTTGTTGTTGCGTCGTATCAGCTTCAGTCCATATAGTTTTCTCATCATTTCAGGGTTAGCAGCCTTTGCCATCGCCTCAGTGTTGTCGCCCTTGATAATCTTGGCACCTTGCGCCTTCAGCTGCGAGATGTGCTGTATCACGTCGCTTGGCATGATGTTGTTTCCGGGAATGACCAGCGCCTTATATCGTGTTCCGGCAGCAGTCTCTATCATGCCGTTCTTATAAGTACACGAGCGCAGGTATTGGTCGCTGATGTAGTCGCAGTCGAATCCGGCCTTGTCGATATCGAGGATGCACTTGATAAACTCGGGAGCCTTCTTCGCCATGCCGTGAATGTCGAACATCATGAGCCATTTCTTGGTATTGGTGCGCCACATGTCTCTTACGGGCAGATACACCAAGAAGTCGTTGTCGGGCTGTCCCCATTGCAGATAGGTTTGACAGTGGGTGATGTATTTCATCAGATCGGGCGCATCGCGCCAGATGCTGTTGGTGGGGCTCATGTCGATGGAAGCATAGAATTTCCATCCTGGCCATGGATCGTTCTTTGGCGAATAGGCTGTGCCGTGGAAGAACATGTGGTTGACGCCGGCACAGAACATCAGGTCCATATCGGGTTTCATCTGGCTCAGTGACGTGCGGAAATGCTCGGTGAGCCAGGTGAAAGTCTCGCTTGATGTATATTTCTTGCCCGTGATGTGGGCAGCCGAAGGAGCATATTTCAGCATGCTCAGGTCGCTGAAGTTGGGACGAGTCTTCCCCGGATCCTTGCGCAGACCCTTGATGCCGAAGTCGGTCAGTCCGAAGCCTTCTATCTCAGGAATGTCGACAGCCGCATAGCAGTCAATGAGGTTGGCGGGTGAGCCGTGCGCCTGGTTGCGTGTGATGGCTCCGTGCTTGTGTGCCCATGCAGTCCATTGTTTGGTGAAATTGTGCAGCAGCATCTCTCCCAGGGTTTCGCGATAATCGCTCACAACGATTGCGTCGCCATCCAGGAACTCGGGGAACTTGTCCTGCAATTTGTAGCCGTGCATATTTTCAAACTCAGTCAGCAGGGTAGGAGTCCAGTTGGCACCATATACTTCGTAGCTGTCGTTGAAGAAAGTATGTGGGAAGGGAGTTCCCGAAGCCGTGAAGGCGCTGTCGATGTGTGCCAGATAATGGGCTACGGCAGTAGAGTCGAAGTGGTCGATGACGTAGCCTTCACCTCCAGGTGCAGCACGCTTCACCATCTGTCGGGTGCGGCTCTCGTAGAGTGCGATGACGCGTTTCTTCTTGGTGGATCCTGCCACAGGATAAGCCTTGATGACTTTCAGTTTGGCGAAGTTGCGCTCTTTCTCGGGCAGGGTGAAGTTGATGTCCATGAGTTTCTTCTTGACATCTACAATGGTGTCGACGAAAACAGCCTTGCAGGCAGCCTCGCTCAGTGGAACCCAAGGTCCGCCGAAAGGCCATCCTGTTCCGGTAGCCATATCGGTCTCAATGCCCAATTCCTTGTCTTTCTTTTCCACGAATCTGAGCGTCTCCATCCATCGTGGCGAGAGGTAAGGTATGTCGTTCTTGTCGTTTCCCTGTACGCCATAGAGTGGAGTTATCTCCACTGCGCCTATGCCAGCCTTGGCATATTGGTCGAGATTCCATCCCAAGTTCTCCTTGTCGACGGCCGATCCCATCCACCACCATCTTATACCAGGTTTGGCTTCCGGTGTGGGGGAAGGCAAGAACTGAGCCTGTGCGCTGACTGCTGTGAGCAGTGCGCAGGTGAGGCATGTTGCAATAAGTCTTTTGCGTTGTTGTCTGATCATATCGATTATAATAGCCTTTAAGTTTTTATTTCTTTTGCAAAGTCTTTTATATCTTCTGCAAAGATAGGTATAATTGTTCAATAAAGCATAAGAAATCGTCCATAAAGATGTAAAACCGTACAAAAGCGAGGGGTGTATGATTGTGCTGTCGGAAATTTTGCTTATCTTTGTACACACCAGCTTGGGATGCCTATATTAATAGGTACGCGAGATACAGGCAAGCCATGCGGCTTGGACGAGACAGAAAGTCGTAAATCCAACAGAAAAGAGACTTAACCAAGGCTTGAATAAAATATAAAACTTGAATAATAAGAAACCATCAACCAACATGAAACAAACTAAATTAAAAACTTTCGCAGTCGTATCGGCTTGTATGATGGGAATGTTGTCCTCGTCAGCGCAAGGAGTGATGCAGCGTACTGCCAACTACCACCCCGACGGTAGAGGTTTTAGCTGTGTGAATGGCAACAATCGTTATACGCGCGCTCTCTATGGCAGTGTGGATGAATGGCGACTGGAAACCAGCGACCGTCCTATATTCGCTATCTTTAAGAAGAACAATCATCGCAACATCCGTTTCGTGATAAAATGCAACGGTCAGGCTTTTCAACTCGACTCGGTAGAGTACTGCAAGGCAAGATATGAGGCTGGAAAGCGTGAGTATCTGATGAAGGACAAGCGATGGGGTAGCGGTGTGCTGAAGCTCTCGGTGTTGGCTTATCCGCAGACGGAAGGTGCTGTCTGGAAATTCGTTGCCGAGAATTTTGGCAAGGCGAAAATAGAGATTGTGGGTATGATATGCGAAACCAGGGTGAGCAAGTTTAAGAGAGCCGGCGACATCGGCAAGTTCGACGGTCCTGAGGCCTTCGATGCGCCTGCCCAGCCCAAGATGCTCTCTACCGTTGCAGGCATTATGCCTCAGAAGGGCGCTGCCGAACTGTATTTCTCGGTCGACAACACTGTCTTGTCGACAGGCAAGAACTCAGAGATGTGCAAGCGTTATCAGGCTGCAGAGCAGTGGCGTTCCGACTTGGCTTCTTCCGTCATCTTCAATACTCCCGATGCTTATCTGAATCCTGTAGGCGGAACTATGGTCATGGCTGCAGACGGAGCCTGGAACGGGCAAGTGTGGACGCATGGCGCTGTGGGCTGGAGAATGCCTCTGCCAGGCTGGCGTGCAGCCTATATGGGCGATTTCTTGGGTATGTTCGACCGCCAGCGCATTCATTTCGACGCCTATGCCAAGAGTCAGGTGACCGACATCCCTGTGACCCGTCCTCATGTGATGGACAAGGAGCACAATCTCTCGCGTGGCGCCTATGAATGGGGCACGCCGATGTACAGCAATGGCTACATCTGCCGCAATCCAGAGAACAACAAGCAGTTCCACCATTACGACATGAACCTGGTGTATATCGACGAGCTGCTCTGGCATTTCCAGTTTGATGCCGATACAGCCTATATGCGCAAGATGTGGCCTGTCATCAAGAGTCATCTCGCCTGGGAGAAGAACACCTGGGATCCCGACAACGACGGACTCTACGATGCCTATTGCTGTATCTGGGCAAGCGATGCGCTGCAATACAACAGCGGTGGCGTAACCCATTCGTCGGCCTATAACTACCGTGCCAACCTCTTGGCTGCCCGTATGGCAGAGATGATAGGCGAGAATCCTGCGCCTTATCGTGAGGAAGCCGACAGGATACTGAAAGCCATGAACAGCCGACTGTGGCTGAAAGATTTCGGCCACTGGGCTGAATATCAGGATTTCATGGGACTGAAGCGAGTTCATAAGGACGCAGCGCTGTGGAGCATCTACACACCGATAGACTGTGGCGTAGGAACTGGCGAACAGAACTATCTGGCAACGAAGTATGTGGACAGGCACATCCCGCGCGTACCTTATATATATGATGGACAGGAATATCAGTCGGTGAGTACATCCGACTGGTCGCCTTACGAATGGAGTATCAACAATGTGGCGATGGCAGAGGTGATGCATACCGTGCTGGCTTATTATCAGGCAGGAAGAGCGGAGGAGGCTTACCGACTGCTGAAAGCCAATGTGCTCGACTTCATGTATCTTGGCAGCAGTCCGGGCAACTTCGGACAGTTGTCGACGATGGACCGTGCCACAGGCGAGGGCTATCGCGATTTCTCTGATGTGACGGGCATCTCGTCGCGTGCGTTTATCGAAGGCCTTTATGGCATCACGCCCAATGCTTTAGAGGGCAAGTGCATCATTCGTCCTGGTTTCCCCGCAGCATGGGACAGCGCGTCGGTGCATACGCCTTATTTGGACTACTCGTTCAGAAGAGTGGGCGACAAGGACATCTTCGATATAGAGCAGAACTTCGCCCGTCCGCTGCAGATTGTGATACGTCAGAATATGGGTGGAGGAAAATATAAAGACACCGAACTGACAGCCGACAAGCGCCAGCACGTGGAGTTGGCAACCATCAAGCCCGTAGACAATGATGAGGTTGAGGTAAAGAAAACTTACACCTTGGCTGATGCCGTTGCGGAACAGACTGCCGACCGATGGGGAACGATGACAGGTGTGGGCAATGACTTCGACCAGTTGAACGACGGAAAGCGAAGAATGGTGAACATGGATGCTGCCTTCAATTCGGAAGTGAGCGACATCTTCAAGAACCAATATCTCACACCCCGCTCGCCTTATACCACACTATGTGTGCCTACGCAGGGAATGGGCGACTGGTGTTCAACGAAGAAACTCGCCAAGATAGACGACTCCAAGTTGCGCAGCATGGTGAAGGACGGATCTTTCGAAACCTTGCCAGGCTTGTCGTTCCGCACACCTGCCGAGGGCAAGAATATTGCCTATACCAGTTTGTGGGACAATTATCCCGACAGCATCACCATTCCTTTGTCGGGCAAGGCTTCGCATGCCTATCTGCTGATGGCTGGCTCTACCAACCCCATGCAGTTTGCCATAGAGAATGCCGTGGTAAGAGTGGAATATACCGACGGTACGACAGACGAGCTGATGCTTGTTCCACCTGTCAACTGGTGTCCTATCGAGCAAGACTTCGTGGAGAACGCTGTGGCTTTTGCCATGCCTGCCGTTCGTCCTTACCGTATAGGTCTGAATACAGGTATTGTGAGCCGTCATCTTTTCCGCGACTCTCACTATCAGGAGGTAGCCACTGCCGGCGATCTTCCTGATATGAAGTTGGCGATGTGTGCCCTGCCTGGTGGCGCTGCTACGATGCTCGACATGCCTCTCAACGCCAAGAAGAAACTCCGTTCGCTGACTCTCCGCGCCTTGAGCAACGAGGTGGTTGTAGGACTGATGGGAGTTACGCTGCAGAAGTAAAAAACAGCTTTCGCAAATGGGGAAGTTAAGTTAAAGAAGTTATAGAAGTTAAAGCCATATGCTTTATGGCTAAGTATTCAATCAAAAAAGGCTGTGTCTTTGGGAAGAATCCCTTTGACACAGCCTTTCGTTTTTGTATGTAGTATTGAAGTAGAAGATTACTTAACCATGATCTTCTTGATAGAACCGTCGCTCATCTTCACGATGTTGAGTCCCTTGTTGAGCTGGGCGTTGCGAACACCGTTCACACTGAAAATAGCTTCAGTCTTGGCTGATGAGTTGGCATTGATTTTGTCGATACCTGTTGGAGTGCTGTTGAGGTAAGTCTTGATTTCCTCGATGATATTGCTAAGAACCATTTGGTCTCCATTCTCGCCTTCGTAAGATGCATAGGTTGCCTTAGCTTTGTCAGAAAGAATTTTTTTCAACTTGGCAAGTAAAGTCACGTTTGCTTCCACTTTTTCGTTGCTGGCATAATTTTTAGCTTCATTGTATTTTGCCTTGTAGTCGAGATATGCGTTTTTCTGAGTTTCGGAGATGAAGAGCCAGTCGTTGTTGATGTTCTCCTCATTCTCTGCTTCTACGTAAGATGTTCCTTCTACAGAAAAGTAGCGAGTTTGATACTTGGACCAAACTTTTTTTGTGTTTTTGAGTTTATACGCATAGCCTTTGTCAGGAGTAGTTACATTTACCAAAGAAAAATAGGTATATGTTATATCGCTGATGTCACAGAACCACTTCACAACGTCAAAGTTCAAAAAAAGTTTTTTGTTTCCACAAGCAAACATATACGTGTCATTCTTGTTAGTAATTGTCCAGAGGTTGGCGTTGTTGATGTCCTTCTCTGATGCGCTACGATTATTTTTGATGAAAATTTCAGCGCCGACATTGTAGATATAGGCTTCTGTCAAGTCTGAAATCTGTTCTCCTTTCAACCATGTACTCTCAGATGCAGGAGAATAATCTGTCGAATTAGAGTTTTCTTCTTGAGCATTTACTGTAGTCAAAGCGCTTGCTGTCATTACAGCTGCGAGCATGATGCTTTTGGCGTATTTAGCCACTGTGTAAATCTTTTTCATTTTTACTTATTCTTTTGTGATTCTTAATTAAATGTGATTCTTAACTTGAAATGATGTTCAATACAATCGTACGAGAGTGCTGGACGGCTGTGATGTGTCATGTTATCTTGTTTACAATCCTGTCCGCACCTTTGTTTGGTTGTGCAAAGGTACGAAAAAACTATAAGAACGAGCGAGGTTTTGAGAAAAAAGTGCGGAATAAGAGGAAAATTTGATTTTCGTCATGTAAAAAGCGCTTGAAATGTAGATTTCTGTCACGATTATGCAGCAGTTCTTTTTAAAAACAATGCTTCATTTTCTTTAAAACAATGCAGCAGTTCTATCAAAACCAATGTGTCGTTTGTCACGAAATACATATCTGTGATAAAAATGAGAATGCCTCCGAAATCACTTCGGAGGCATTCTGTATGTTCCTGGAACGATAAACAAAAAAAGTCCAGGATTTTTGTAAAGATGATGCCAAATTATAAATCCCAACCCACAGCGCTTGCGCCGAGAACAGCTGCAGAGCTGCCGTCGAGAGTTGACACAAGGAACTTAGCCTTGCCCTTGAAGGTAGGAAATACGGTATTGTCGTATGACTCCTTGAGAGGTTTCATCAAGAGATCGCCAGCCTTGGTAAGACCGCCGAAGAAGACGAAAGCCTCAGGTGAAGCGAATGCTGCGAAGTCGGCACAAGCCTCACCCAGCATCTTGCCAGTGAAATCGTACACGCGCTTAGCCAGGGCGTCGCCCTTGCCGGCAGCAATACTTACATCGTAAGAGGTGATGTCCTCTGGCTTGATTTCGCGGAGCAATGAAGGCTCATCGCTCTTCTCGAGGAATTCGCGTGCAGTACGAGCCACACCTGTTGCAGAGCAGTAAGCTTCCAGACAGCCAGTTCTGCCGCAGCCGCATGTACGGCCTTCCTTGCCACGAACCATAATCACATGGCCCAGCTCGCCAGCGAAACCATCGCAGCCATAAACCATCTTTCCATCAATCACGATGCCTGAGCCTACGCCAGTACCCAAAGTGATGTCGATGAAGTTCTTCAGTCCACGTGCTGCGCCATAAGTCATTTCGCCCAGTGCTGCCGCATTGGCATCATTGGTAAGCGCTACTGGGAGTCCGCCAAGAGCCTTGCTGAAGAGATCTGCCAAAGGAACTACACAAGTGTGAGCCCAGGGCAGGTTGGGAGCGTACTCGATAGTACCCTTATAGAAGTTGCCATTAGGTGCTCCGATACCCATAGCCTTGATTTTCTCAATACCACCAACGGTTTCGATAATAGGTTGTAGTGCTTCGACAGCTGCCTTTACGTAATCATTCACGTTGTCATAGCCACCGGTCTTGATGGCTGTAGTAGCCTTGATTTCACCACGTGCGTCAACGATACCGAAAACAGAGTTGGTGCCGCCAAGGTCCAAGCCGATTACATACGGCTTCAATGCATTTTCTGTCATATTGTTTATGTTTTTTAATAAGTTAGAGTTTTAAAATTTGATGGCAAAGATAAGAAAAAAAATGCATCGGACAAACTTTTAGACGGAAAATTTGCATTGTATGATTAAAAAATTGTATCTTTGCACCTCGTATGAATTCATTGTTTCCAATAGAGATAAACATCCTTGATTTTATTTTCAAGGGTATTGTCATAGGTATCATTGCCTCTGCTCCCATGGGTCCAGTAGGTATTTTGTGTATTCAGCGCACGTTGAACAAGGGGCGCTGGTATGGTTTTGTGACAGGTATCGGCGCTGCTTGCAGCGACATCGTGTATGCCATGTTCACGGGTTTGGGTATGAGTTTTGTGATGGATTTTGTCAACAATGCCCAGAACAAGTTCTATCTTCAGATTTCGGGCAGTCTGTTGCTGCTTGTCTTCGGAGTGTATTGTTTCAAGAGCAACCCGATGAAGAATATGCACAAGAGCAGCAACAAGCAGGGCACATTGTTCCACAACGGCCTGACGGCCTTTCTCGTCACCCTCTCCAATCCGCTCATCGTGTTCCTCTTCATGGCCACATACGCGCAGTTTGCCTTTGTGGTTCCCGACATGCCTATTGAGATGAGCGTGGGCTATCTCAGCATCGTGTTTGGCGCCTTGCTGTGGTGGTTTGGTCTTACCTGGCTCATCGACAAGATACGCGGCAAGTTTGATACCAATGGCATTCTTATTATTAATAAGGTGATAGGCAGTGTGGTAATCATCTTCTCGCTGATAGCGCTGATAGGCACGGTGTTCAACCTGTATCATCTGCCCGAGTTTTAGGCTGTCCTACGGGGCGTGTGCCCGGAAAGATTATATGAGAATATTATTTTCACAAAATATATGTTTGTAGCACAAGAGTTAAGAAAGAAAAGTATCGCCGAATACCTGTTGTATATGTGGCAGGTGGAGGACATTATCCGTGCCTATGGCTGTTCGCTGCCCGTTATCCGCAAGCAGTATATCGACCGTTTCGACTATACCGACGAGCAGAAAGCCGAGGAGCTGGACTGGTTTGGCAACCTCATCCGCATGATGAACGAGGAAGGAAAGCGCGAGTATGGACATCTCGATATCAACCGCGTGTTGCTCAAGGACGTCATCGACTTGCACGGAATGTTGCTGCAGAGCAGCAAGTTCCCCATCTATAATGCCGAATACTACAAGGTGTTGCCCTACATCGTAGAGCTGCGCAACAAGGGCGACAAGGATGTGAACGAGATAGAAACCTGCTTAGACGCACTCTATGGCGTGATGATGCTCCGCCTGCAGAAAAAGGAGATAACGCCCGAGACAGCCCGTGCCGTGACCGAGATCAGCACCTTCGTGGGCATGCTGAGCGATTATTACATCAAGGACCGTAAAGAGGGCTTGAAGTTTGACGACGACGTGTAGTGTTTAATTTTTAGGATATACATATTTTATAATAATATACAGAACTTGAGAAAAGTTCAAAATATATATACAACGAGATGAAAGAGATTGAAAGAAGAAGAACGTTTGCCATTATTTCTCACCCTGATGCAGGTAAGACCACACTGACCGAGAAGTTCCTTCTCTTTGGTGGACAGATACAGGTGGCAGGTGCCGTAAAGAACAATAAGATACGCAAAACAGCCACTTCCGACTGGATGGATATAGAGAAACAGCGTGGTATTTCTGTTTCCACGTCGGTGATGGAGTTCGACTACTTGCCCGATGGCGAGCATGGCGACCCCTACAAGGTGAACATCCTCGATACTCCCGGTCACCAAGACTTTGCCGAGGACACTTACCGCACGCTGACAGCCGTTGACTCAGCCATCATCGTGGTCGACTCAGCCAAGGGTGTGGAGGCCCAGACCCGCAAGCTGATGGAAGTGTGCCGTATGCGCAATACGCCTGTTATCATCTTCATCAACAAGATGGACCGTGAGGGCCGCGATGCCTTCGACGTGCTCGACGAACTGGAGGAAGAACTCAAGATCAAGGTTCGACCCCTGAGCTGGCCTATCGGACAAGGTGCCCGGTTCAAGGGCGTGTACAATATCTACGAGCAGCAGCTCAACCTCTTTACTCCCAACAAGCAGCGCGTGACCGAGAAGGTGGAAGTGGACGTCAACTCCGAAGCGCTCGATCAGCATGTGGGTGAGCGCGAGGCTGCCCAGTTGCGTGAGGATCTGGAGTTGGTCAACGGCGTTTATCCAGCCTTCGATGTGGAGACTTACCGTTCGGCCGAGGTGGCACCGGTGTTCTTCGGTTCTGCGCTCAACAACTTCGGTGTGCAGGAACTTCTCGACTGCTTCGTCAAGATAGCACCGTCGCCCAAGCCCACTCAGGCCGAGGAGCGACTGGTAGAGCCAGAGGAAAGCAAGTTTACTGGCTTCATCTTCAAGATCACCGCCAATATCGACCCCAACCACCGTTCATGTATTGCCTTCTGCAAGATTTGTTCGGGCAAGTTTGTGCGCAATCAGCCTTACCTGCACGTACGATTGGGCAAGACCGTCCGTTTCTCTTCGCCCACACAGTTCATGGCGCAGCGCAAGAGCACCATCGACGAGGCTTATCCAGGCGATATCGTAGGTCTGCCCGACAACGGCATCTTCAAGATTGGCGACACGCTCACCGAGGGCGAGCAGCTGCACTTCTGTGGTTTGCCATCGTTCTCGCCTCTGCTCTTCAAGTATATCGAGAACGACGACCCGATGAAGAGCAAGCAGTTCCAGAAGGGATTGGAGCAGTTGATGAACGAGGGTGTGGCACAGCTGTTTGTCAACCAGTTCAACGGCCGCCGCATCGTGGGAACCGTAGGACAGTTGCAGTTCGAGGTCATCCAATATCGTTTGGAGAACGAGTACAACGCCAAGTGCCGCTGGGAACCTGTCCACCTGCACAAGGCTTGCTGGATAGAGGCCGACGATGCGCAGGAGCTGGAGAACTTCAAGAAGCGCAAGTATCAGTACATGGCCAAGGACATAGAGGGCAGAGACGTGTTCCTCGCCGACTCGGGCTATGTGCTCAGCATGGCACAGCAGGACTTCGAACATATCAGGTTCCATTTCACTTCGGAGTTTTAAGGAATGATGAGGCGCGGACAACACAGAGGCTGATGCCATATTCCTTGGTGAAAGCGTTGTGGCAGTCAGAAGATAAAATCCGTGTAATCCGCGTAATCTGTGCCAAGATAAAATAATAAAGGATAATATATATATTAATGGATGACGATATTTTAGAAGCAAGGAAAAGTTGGGTCGACAAGATGGTGGCCTGGCAGAAGGAACATATTTCCGACCGCCAGATGACACTCATCCTCGCCTTTGTCATCGGGGTGCTCGCCTCGGTGGCAGGCTATTTCCTGCATGGAATCGTGCACGAGATACAGATTCTGCTCACATCGGGATTTGTCAAGAACACGTACAACCTGCTCTTCCTGCTCTTCCCAATCGTGGGCATTTACCTCACGTCGCTCTTTATCAAGTATGTGGTGCGCGACAATATCTCGCATGGTATTACCCGCGTGCTCTACGCCATCTCTACCAAGAACTCCAAGCTGCGCGGCCACAACTGCTGGTCGTCGGTGGTGGCTTCTGGCATCACCATTGGCTTCGGCGGTTCTGTGGGAGCCGAGGCGCCTATTGTGCTTACCGGTTCGGCCATCGGTTCCAATCTGGGACAGATCTTCCGCATGGACAAGAAGACGATGATCCTGCTGGTGGGCTGCGGAGCCAGTGCCGCCATTGCCGGAATCTTCAAGGCACCTATAGCCGGACTGGTCTTCACGCTCGAGGTGCTGATGGTCGACCTGTCGATGGCTTCGCTTCTGCCCATTCTCATCTCGTGTGTCACAGCCACCTGTTTCACTTATATTCTGATGGGCTCGAAGTCGCTCTTCGACTTCACGCTCACCTCGCCCTGGGTGCTCGACCGTGCGCCGGTATGTATCCTGTTGGGTATCTTCTGCGGCTTTGTCAGCCTTTACTTCATGCGCACCATGTCGGCTTGCGAGGGTATGTTCGCCCGTCTGGGCAAGCATCCTTATGCCAAACTCCTCTTGGGCGGACTCATCCTGAGCAGCCTTATCTTCCTGTTCCCTTCGCTCTATGGCGAGGGCTACTCGGCTGTCAACATCCTGCTCAAGGGCAGGACAGAGGCAGAGTGGGGGCAGGTGATGAGCAACTCGCTCTTCTATGGCAATAGCCATCTGCTGCTCGTCTATATCGGACTCGTCACCCTCACCAAGGTGTTTGCCACATCGGCAACCAATGGCAGTGGCGGTTGTGGTGGAACCTTCGCACCTTCGCTCTTTATCGGCGGTTTTGCGGGTTTCTTCTTCTCCCGCTTCTGGAATGCCAACGAGATAGGTGTCTACGTGCCCGAGCAGAACTTCACGCTCATGGGCATGGCAGGCGTGATGACGGGTGTGATGCATGCACCGCTTACGGGCATCTTCCTCATCGCCGAGCTCACGGGAGGCTATCAGCTCTTCATGCCGCTCATGATCGTCTGCATCTCGTCATACCTCACCATCAGCATCTTCGAGAGCCACAGCATCTACGCCCTGCGACTGGCAAGAGAGGGCAAGCTGCTCACTCATCACATCGACCGTGCGGCCCTCACGCTGATGAGCATGCAGAGTGTCATCGAGAAAGACTATCATCCCATTCATGCCGATCTGCCTATGGGTAAACTCGTGGCTGAGATAAGCCGCAGCAACAACAACTTCCTGCCAGTGGTCGACAAGGGAGGCGTACTTCTGGGCGTGATAGATATTACCCGCATCCGTCACATCATCTTCAGGTCAGAGCTTTACAACCGTTTCACCGTGCGACAGCTCATGTTGCAGCCATCGGCTGTACTTTCCGACCACGAGCCGATGGACGAGGTGATGAAGAAGTTCGACCAGACCGATGCGGCCCAGCTGCCTGTGGTCGACACAGCCGGCGTGCTTGTAGGCTACATCAGCCGTACCAAGGTGTACTCGGTGTATCGCAAGATTGTGGCCGATATGTCGGCAGAATAATTTAAGTGAAGAATGGAGATTTCTTCGGCTTTGCTGATTTTAACTTCAAATGTTATTTTATGGAGAAGAAAGATTTAAGAATCGTTTTTATGGGAACACCCGAGTTTGCGGTGGAATCCCTCAAGAGCCTCGTAGAAGGCGGATATAATGTGGTGGCTGTGGTAACCCAGCCCGACAAACCCGTGGGACGCCATCAGGACACGCTGCAGGCGCCTCCTGTCAAGCAGTATGCCTTGGAGCAGGGCTTGCCCGTGCTGCAGCCTGTCAAGATGAAAGATCCCGAGTTCGTGGAACAGCTGCGTGGCTTCCGTGCCGACCTTCAGGTGGTGGTGGCTTTCCGCATGCTGCCCGAGGTGGTGTGGGCCATGCCCCGCTTCGGCACGTTCAATGTGCACGCCGCCCTGTTGCCTCAGTATCGTGGCGCAGCGCCTATCAACTGGGCTGTCATCAATGGCGAGACGCAGACTGGTGTCACCACCTTCTTCCTCGATCACGACATCGACACCGGACGCATCATCATGCAGGAGCCTTTCGCTATTCCCGACGATGCCGATGTGGAGTATGTCTACGACGGACTGATGCACCTCGGTGCCGGTATCGCGCTCAAGACCATCGACAAGCTGATAGCTGCCGATGGCAACATCGACTCCATCTCGCAGGACGAGTTGGTGGCAGAACAGCAGGAACTGCATCATGCACCCAAAATCTTCAAGGAGACCTGTCGCATCAGTTTCGGCCAGCCAGCCAAGAAGGTGTACGACTTTATACGCGGTCTGTCGCCTTATCCTGGCGCATGGACCGAGATACAGAAGGAGGGCGGCAAGGCTCAGGTGCTGAAGGTTTTCAAGACTACGAAGGCCGGAAAGGCACTGGCAGAAGGCGTCGCTGTGGGCTCGCTCCGTGTAGAGGGCAAGAGTCTGCTCGTGGCTTGTGCCGACGAGTGGCTGCAGCTCGACACCATTCAGATAAGCGGCAAGAAGCGCATGGAGGCACGCGACTTCCTCAACGGTATGCGCGACATCGAGCAGTATAAAACCATTTAGAAACATTATACATATTATAATATCAGCATTATGACACAGCAAGAAGACATTAAGAATGCAGTGGAGTGCATGCGAAAGGGTGGAGTGATACTCTACCCCACAGATACGGTATGGGGCATCGGCTGCGATGCCACCAATGCCGAGGCAGTAGCAAAGGTTTATCAGATCAAGCGTCGTGACGATTCCAAGGCGCTCATCTGTCTTGTAGACAGCGCTGACCGTATGGCGCGTTATTTCCGCAATGTGCCTCAGGTGGCGTGGGACTTTATCGATGCAGCCATGCCTGTGAAGCCTACAACCGTCATCCTCGACGATGCTACGGGTGTGGCCAATAATCTGGTGGCAGAGGATGGCAGTCTGGCCATGCGTGTCACCTTCGAGCCTTTCAGCAAGGAGTTGTGTTACCGCTTCCAGAAGCCTTTGGTCAGCACCAGCGCCAATGTGAGTGGTGAGCCTGCGGCACAGAATTATCGTGATATTTCGCCCGAAATCCTGGAGGCTGTCGACTATGTTTGCTGGAGTCGCCGCCAGGAGCACAAGCCCCACACGCCTTCCAGCATTGTGAAACTGAGCAAGAATGGCGAGGTGAAGGTGATAAGATAATCGCTTCTTCATCTTCAGTTATTTCCCCATTTGCGAAAGCTGAGGTGGAATTTACTGTCAAGAATTAGAGAAACATCGCTCGATGGCCGTGGAAATGGCTTCTCTAATTCTCTAATTCTTGACTAAAATTATTCGACCTGTACGGTTGGCACGCCCTGAAAGGGCAGAAGCTCTTAGCCCAGGGCGCTGCCCTGGGTTATTACGGACGCAAACCTGTCGCCCTGTAAGGGCAAAAGCTTTAAAACTCCAAACATAACATAAGGCTTTTGCCTTTACAGGGCGCCTTGCTGATTGCTATTATACCCAGGGCGCTGCCCTGGGCTAGGAGCTTTTGGGCCTTCAGCCCGTACTTAAGCTACATGCGAAAGTTCAGTTTTTTGACAAATAGAATTGCTGATGGAAAAATCTGATTTGTCACGATTGTTTACTTTATTTTCTGCCTTAGAATCCTTTTCGTTTTTTTGAGATGTATATTTATACATTTCACTCCTATCTGTAGTTTTACATATTTATGCATGTCGGTTTTTAGATGTGGTTAAATAAATATGCAAGTTGCTTCTCTTTAGAATCAGGTAATATGCAAAAATCTATGCAAAAATAGGATAAGGTGTTAACTTGATATTTTGGGGCTTTTATGCATAAAATCGCACGCTCGGAATGATTTCCTTGTTATGTATTGTACTCAATATTCTGTAAGTTGCAATATTGTAAAAATGTAATATAGTTTTACTGAATATTAGCTTATCTGAATCTTGTCATTTTTGTCAAAGTCATTTTTGTCATTTTCGATTTTGGAAATAGAAAAATAGTTCTATAAAGAATATATATATATTCTTTATAGAGCACAAAATGTGTTTTTTATTTTGAAAATGACAAAAATGACTTTGACAAAAATGACAAGGTTTTACCTCAACCTGTCTTCGATACTTTGTGCTAATCTTGTCATTTTGTCATTTTCTTGTGTTTTATAACTTCTTGATATTCAGTATGAAAATTAAAAATATGGGCACTTTTTAGCACAAAGTCCGAACAAACTATTGCAAAAAGTTGCTTTTTGTTGTATCTTTGCAAAAGAAAAACCTGCACTCATGCTCCCGCGAGGTCGTCTATTAAGACCAAGAGAGGTCACAATAGATGACAGGCGCCGGTCGTCTATTATGACCCCAAAAGGTGTTAAGAAGAGCCCAAGAAAGATGGAAACCTAAAAAACGCAGGGCAGGGAGGCGAGCTGATACATGATGGTTTTTGCCATGCGCTCATGACCCGGATCGTTGGGGTGGAGACGGTCGGTGTCGGGCTTGTTGAAGAGCTGAGCGCCCGCATCGTAGAGAGGGAAAAGACCCGAGAGGGCATTGAGGTCGATGACGGGAACAGCCCATACGTTGCCAGCCTCCTTGACAGCCTTGACGTACTCGTCGAAGAATACACCACGGGCATTCTCATACATCTCGTCGGGCTGGATGTTCTTCTCGCCCGAGCAGAAATAAGCACGGTGGACAGGCGTCATCACAACGATTTGCTTGGTGGGATACATCTGCTTGAGTTTCGACATGGCGATGTTGATGCGGCCCTTGAGCGTGTTCTTGTCCTTGGCAAAGTGGCGGTGACGGCGCTGCACCATTTCACCAGGTTTGTGGCGTGCCACTTTCACACTGTCGAAAGTTTCTGTGTACCATTCGCCTACGGGCACGCCATTGTTGAAATCATTGGTGCCCATGAAGATGAGGATGGCGTCGAAGTCATCGCCATGTTCAGCCTTGAGTTTGTCGGCTTGGCGGGGAATGTCGTTCCACTGTCGTCCGCTCACCCCGTAGACGTAGGGTGTGATGCCGAGCCACTGCTGCAGTAATCCCCAGTATTTCACCTTTGATGCCTTGATGTTGGGGTCGGTGATGGAGTCGCCGAAGTAGGCCACTCGTTTGCCCTGCCAGGGGTGCTGGAAGGTGAGTTGCTGTGGGGTGTTGGTTTTCTGTCTCTTGGCTGCCTGTGTTGGCAGGGTGAGGGCGAGGAGCAGCAGGGCTGCTGCAAGGATTTGTTTCTTCATATCGCTTAGTTTTATTTGTTCTGTACTGGCAAGGTTTTATGCTTGCGTTGGATTTTCTTGTTGTTCGAAGGGCAAAGTTACACTTATTTTTTGACAAGGCATTATCTTTTTGGGAATAATCGATGGATGAAAGTTTATTTTTTCGTATTTTTGCAGCCGCGTTTTTAAGTTTCATGTTAAAAGATATATAGGATGACATTTCGAATGAGTGATTTGAGCGACTTGGCTCGCAAGCGAGTGGCTGTGGCAGCTTATTATTTTGTACCGGGACTGGTGTTTGCCAGTTGGGCAAGCCGTATTCCGGATGTGAAACATCTGCTGCATCTCAACAATGGCCAGTTGGGCAGCATTCTGCTCGCCATCCCTTTGGGACAACTGCTGATGATGGGTTTCTCGGGTGTGCTGGTGAGCAAGTTGGGCAGCAAGAAGATGTTGGTGGTTGCCGAGGTGCTTTATGCCGCCGTGCTCCTCGCTATGGGTTGCAGCAGCACGGTTTTTCATCTTACGCTGTCTCTTGTGGGTTTCGGCATGATGGCGAACCTGATGAATATTGCCACCAACACACAGGCGTGCTTAGTGGAGAAGTTGTATGGCCGTAACATCATGTCGTCGTTTCATGGCCTTTGGAGTCTGGGTGGTTTTGCTGGCGGCATCGTGGGTGCTGTGTTTGCCAATACGGTTCTGCCGATAGAGGCTCATTTCGGAACGGTGCTGGCATTGAGTCTGCTGATCCTGGCTGCTGGTTTCCGCTTCCTGGTGAACGACGAGCAGGCGAGGGCTGAGGAGGAAGACGTGCCCAAGTTCTCGTTCAGAACCATCGACCCTGTGCTCTTCCTCTTAGGTCTGATGGGTTTTGCGGGAATGTTCTGTGAGGGGACAGTCTACGACTGGAGTGGCGTGTATTTCACTTCGGTGGTGAAGCCCGACGAGGTTTTCATCCGCGCAGGTTATGTGGCAGGCATGGGTGCCATGACCTTGGGACGTTTCTTGGCCGATGGTTTCGTGACGCGCTATGGCGCCGCCAGAGTGCTGAAGGTTTGCGGACTGCTGATTCTGTGCGGCCTGCTTCTCGCCACGTTGTTGCCTTACCTTGTTACAGCCACTCTGGGCTTTCTCTTGGTGGGTTTCGGCATTTCATCGTCGGTGCCTATCTGCTACAGCATAGCGGGCAAGTTGGGCACTGTCAAGGCGAGCATCGCCATCACCATTGTGTCGAGCATCAGCTTCTTCGGTTTCCTCATCGGTCCTCCAGTGATAGGCTGGCTTGCCGAGGCTTTCAATCTTCGTGTGGCTCTCAGCATCGCCTCGTTGTTGGGACTGATCATCGCGATATTGAGCAGGCGGGTAAAGAATCGTCAATAGAAGTTTTTTGTCTATAATTGGAGAATTAATTTATCCCGGAAGAAAAGTTTTTTGTCAAGAATTAGAGAATTAATTTGGTCATGAGTTCTTGATTTTGTCAAGAATTAGAGAAGGCATTTCTGCTGATTTTTTTAGGAATTGGTACGATTTTACAAGAAGGCATTGCAGTTAATTTCTACCGCAATGCCTTCTTGTAATTCTCGTTAAATCCTAAGCTCAGCAGAAATGCCTTCTTAAATTCTCTAATTCTTGACTTAAATTTACAACAGGCTTCCGATTTGGAAGACGAGGGCCGAGACGATCCATGCCAGGACGGTGGTGTAGATGGCGGCAAAACCAGCCCATTTCCAACTGCCCGTCTCGCCCTTGATAGCCGCGATGGTGGCTATGCAGGGGAAGTAGATCAGTACGAAGAGGAGGAAGCAATAGGCGGTGAGGCTCGCTTTATGGGCAGCCTCGGCATCGCTATAGCCGTAGGTCTTCTGCAGGTCGGTAGTCATCTGCTTCTTCAGTACCTCGTATTTGCCGTCCTCGTCGTTGTAGTCGCTGTCGTCGCCAAAGCTGTCGTTGTTGCTGTAGAGTACGCCCATGGTGGATGCCACGATCTCCTTGGCTCCCACGCCAGAGATGAGTCCTACGTCGAGTTTCCAGTCGAAGCCCTGAGGTGTGAAGACAGGCTCAATGGTCTTGCCTATTCTTCCGATGTAGCTCTGTTCCTGCTGTTGTTGCTGTCCCAACTCTTCGTTGTGGGGGAAGTATCCCAGCGCCCACACGATGATGCTTGCCACGAGGATGATTCCACCCATCTTCTTCAGGTACTGCTTGCCTTTCTCCCAGGTGTGTCGGCCTATGGCTTTCCAGGTAGGGAATCGGTAGGGTGGCAACTCCATGACGAAAGGCGTATCCTCGCCCTTGATGACGAAGCTGGAGAGCACGCGGCTCAGTATGACGGCAAGAAGGATGCCGATGAGATAGAGCGACACCATGATGAGCGAGCGATACTGCAGGGCGAAGAAGGTTCCTATCACCATGATGTAGATAGGCAGACGCGCCGAACAGCTCATCAGCGGCAGGATGAGCATGGTGATGAGTCGCGAGCGATGGCTCTCGATGGTGCGTGTCGCCATGACGGCTGGCACATTGCAGCCAAAGCCCATGATGAGTGGGATGAACGACTTGCCGTGAAGTCCCATCTTGTGCATCAACTTGTCCATGATGAAGGCAGCACGTGCCATATAGCCAGAGTCCTCCATGTAGGAGATGAAGAAGTAGAGGATGAGAATCTGCGGCAGGAAGACGATGACGGCTCCCACGCCTCCGATGACTCCATCGACGAGCATGTCTTTCACCGGTCCGTCGGGCATGCTGGTGCTGATGACTGTTCCCAACCAAGCCACTCCGTCCTCAATCCATCCCTTAGGCACCTCGCCCAGGACGAAGGTGGCTGAGAACATGATGAACAGGAGGAGTACGAAGATGGGAAATCCCACGTATTTGTTGGTAAGGATGCGGTCGATGAGATGCGTCACCTGATAGGTGTCTTTGGCCTTTCCCGTTTCGTAGCCAGCCTCCTGCAAGGCTCCGTGTATGAAGCCGTACTTGGCATCCATGATGGCAGTCTCGCTGTCTTCCATGGTTTCCTCCTTGACGCGTCGTGCAGCCTCGTCGCGTGCGGCGAAGATTTCCTTTGCCGACTTGAGGTGGCTCACATATTCCTCGGCATGCTTGTCGTTCTCGAGTAGTTTGATGGAGAGATATCGGGTGGAGTAGCGCTGGCGGATGCTGTCATCGCCCTTCAGATATTCCTGTATGTGCTCGATGCCGTGTTCTATCTCGTGTCCGTGGTTGATGTGGATGTGGCGATAGTGGGCATTGGAGCCTTCGCGTCCCTCGTACATTTCGATGATGGTGTCGAAGAGCTGGTCTACGCCTCTTCCGTTCTTGAAGACGGTAGGAACCATAGGTATTCCGAAGAGTTCGCCCAATTTGTCGTAGTCGATGTTGTCGCCTCGTTTCTCGGTCTCGTCGAACATATTGAGAGCGCACACCATGCGGATGTGCATATCGATGAGCTGAGTGGTGAGATAGAGGTTGCGCTCCAGGTTGCTGGTGTCGATGACGTTGATGACGATATCGGGTGTGTGCTCGATGAGCTGCTTGCGCACATAGAGTTCCTCGGGCGAGTAGGCTGAGAGCGAATAGGTGCCAGGCAGGTCGACAAGGTTGAAGTGATAGCCGTTGTATTCGGCTTCGCCCACCTTGGCGTCGACGGTGACACCGCTGTAGTTGCCCACACGTTCGTGTGCGCCCGAGGCGAAGTTGAAGAGGGAAGTCTTTCCGCAGTTGGGGTTGCCGATGAGCGCCACGTTGATGACATGGTGCAGACGGTCGGCCTCCTGTTCAGCCACGAGCATCTTGTCGCCCAGTGCCTGCTCGTCGGAGTCCTCAGAGTCGACAGCCTGCGAGTTGATGACCTGTTCGCGTTCTTCCTCGTCAGCGTGTTTGAGCTGTTTGTCTTTCTTGGCCTCGTTGACCGAAACCACCTCAATGTGGTCAGCCTCGCTGTGTCTCAACGACACCTCGTAGCCCATGATTTTGTACTTTACAGGGTCTTGCAGTGGGGCATTGAGCAGTACGTCCACCTTCTTGCCCTTGATGAATCCCATCTCGATGATTCTTTTGCGGAAGCCACCGTGTCCTGAAACCTTGACGATGACGCCGCTTTCGCCTGTGTTGAGTTCGGATAATTTCATATTTTTTATCTCCTTTTCTTCTTTTTTCTGTTATCGTGCGTGGCATGCAAACAGTGTGCCACGTCGTGTTGTGTCGTTTGAACTGCAAAAATACAAAAATATCTCGGCAACTGTATATTGATGCCTTATTAATGCGAAAAAAATACCTATAAATGATGAGCCTGTCATCAAATATAGGTATTTTCTCATTATTTATGATTATAGAACTTTAGTAAGTTCTCTGACTTCCTTATTTGCGAAAGTTGAGTTACAGGTTTCTGCCGTGGCAGTTCTTGAACTTCTTGCCGCTGCCGCAAGGACATGGATCGTTGGGGCGAGGCATGCGCTCTGCACGGTAAGGAGTGTGGTTGACCTGCTGTGCGCCCTCGCGTGTGTCGTGATGGGCAGCAGCCTGCTGTGCGGCACGCTCGGCACGCTCGCGCTCAGCGTCGATGTCAACCTTCTGCTCTACGTAGTTCTGCTGTGGGCGATGCTCGGGTGCAGCCTCCTGTACGGGCTGTTCCTGCTCCATGACAGGAATCTGTCCGCGCATCAGAATGCTGGCGATGCGGTCGTTCATCTCGTTAATCATAGAGTCCCAGAGCTTCACACTCTCAAGCTTGAAGATGAGCAATGGGTCTTTCTGCTCGTAGCTGGCGTTCTGTACAGAGTGGCGCAACTCGTCGAGCTGGCGCAGGTTCTCCTTCCAGTCGTCGTCGATGATATGGAGCATGATGACTTTCTCCCACTGCTTTACCACGCTCTTGGCCTCGGTGTCGTAAGCCTCCTTGAGGTTGCAAGGAATGTTGTACATGCGCTTGCCGTCGGTGATAGGCACCATGATGCGCTCGTACATAGCGCCCTGGTTCTCGTACACCTGCTGGATGATAGGCCATGCTGTGGCCTGGATGCGCTCGGTCTTGCGCTTGAAGCTTGCCATGGCCTCCTGGAAGGCACGCTCGCAAAGTTCCTCACGCTGTATTCCCTCAAACTCTTCGGCAGTGAATGGAATCTCCATGGCCAGGATCTTGAGGAAGTCCTCCTTGGCGCCCTCGTAGTCGTTGTTGTTGATGATATAGAGCACGCGGTCCCAGATGACGTTGGTGATGTCCATACCGATACGCTCGCCCATCAAGGCGTGGCGGCGCTTCTCGTAGATCACGGTACGCTGCTTGTTCATCACGTCGTCGTACTCCAGGAGGTGCTTACGGATACCGAAGTTGTTCTCCTCCACCTTGCGCTGTGCACGCTCGATACTCTTGCTGATCATTGGACTCTCGATACGCTCGCCGTCCTCGAAGCCCAAGCGGTCCATCACCTTGGCAATACGCTCAGAGGCGAAGAGACGCATCAGTTTGTCCTCCAAAGATACATAGAAGACAGAAGAGCCTGGGTCGCCCTGACGACCGGCACGACCACGCAACTGGCGGTCTACACGGCGGCTCTCATGGCGCTCGGTACCAATGATGGCAAGACCGCCTGCAGCCTTCACCTCGGGGGTGAGCTTGATATCGGTACCACGACCTGCCATGTTGGTGGCGATGGTGACAGCACCCTTGCCGTTGGTAGAGCGTCCTGCCTCGGCTACGATCTGAGCCTCCTGCTGGTGGAGCTTGGCGTTGAGCACATTGTGAGGAATATTGCGCATCTTGAGCATCTTGCTCAGCAATTCTGAAATCTCAACAGATGTTGTACCTACCAAGACTGGGCGACCGGCATTGCGCATCTCCTCAATCTCGTCGATAACGGCACGATACTTCTCGCGGGCTGTCTTGTAGACACGGTCATCGAGGTCGTGGCGTGCGATTGGGCGGTTGGTAGGAATCTCTACCACGTCGAGCTTATAGATGTCCCAGAACTCACCGGCCTCGGTGCTGGCAGTACCTGTCATACCCGAAAGCTTGTGGTACATGCGGAAGTAGTTCTGCAGGGTGATGGTGGCAAAGGTCTGTGTGGCAGCCTCTACCTTGACATGCTCCTTGGCCTCGATAGCCTGGTGCAAGCCGTCGCTCCAGCGTCGGCCTTCCATGATACGGCCTGTCTGCTCGTCGACAATCTTCACCTCGCCGTCCATCACGACGTATTCGTCGTCCTTGTTGAACATGGTGTAGGCCTTCAGGAGCTGCTGCAAGGTGTGAACGCGCTCGCTCTGTACGCCGTAGTGAGCCATCATCTCGTCCTTGATGTCGAGACGCTCCTGGTCGCTGATGTCGGTGCGTGCCTCGAGCTGGCTCATCTCTGTGGCGATGTCGGGCAGCACGAAGAGCTCACGGTCGTTCACCTGCTTGGCGAGCCATTCGGTTCCCTTGTCGGTGAGGTCGGCAGAGTTGAGTTTCTCGTCTACGACGAAGTATAGTGGAGCCACGGCCTTTGGCATCTCGCGGTTGTTGTTGGCCATGTAGTATTCCTCAGTCTTGAGCATGCCTGCCTTGATACCTTCTTCAGAGAGGTACTTGATGAGAGGCTTGTTCTTAGGCAGTGCCTTGTAGGAACGGTAGAGGGCGAGGAATCCGTCCTCGAGCATCTTGGCGTCCTTGTTCTTGGTGCCTTCGCCAATCTTCTGCTTTGCTTCGGCAAGCAGCTCGGTAGCCTGCTTGCGCTGTACCTCGTACAGGCGCTCTACCAATGGCTGATACTGCTCGAACATCTGGTCGTCGCCCTTAGGAATAGGACCTGATATAATAAGAGGTGTACGGGCATCGTCGATCAACACGGAGTCGACCTCATCGACGATGGCGTAGTTGTGCTGACGCTGTACGAGGTCGGCAGGACTTGTCGCCATGTTGTCGCGCAGGTAGTCGAAACCAAACTCGTTGTTGGTACCGAAGGTGATGTCGGCCATGTAAGCCTTGCGACGAGCGTCGGAGTTGGGACGGTGCTTGTCGATACAGTCGACAGAGAGTCCGTTGAACATATAGAGTGGACCCATCCACTCGGAGTCACGCTTGGCCAGATAGTCGTTCACGGTAACCACGTGCACACCGTTGCCAGTGAGGGCGTTGAGGAACACAGGCAGTGTAGCGACGAGGGTCTTACCTTCACCCGTAGCCATCTCGGCAATCTTACCCTGGTGCAGCACCGTACCACCGAAGAGCTGTACGTCGTAGTGAACCATTTCCCACTTCAGGTCGTTTCCGCCTGCTGTCCAGTGGTTGTGGTAGATGGCATTGTCGCCATCGATGGTGATGAAGTCGTTGGCAGGATTGGCAGCCAGCTCGCGGTCGAACTCAGTAGCTGTGACTACAGTCTCCTCGTTTTCGGCGAATCGGCGGGCTGTATCTTTCACGATGCTGAAAGCTGTAGGCAGCACCTCGTTGAGGGCAACCTCGTAGTTGTCGAGTGCCTCTTTCTCCAACTTGTCTATCTGGTTGAAGATATCTTCACGCTGGTCGATAGGTGTGTCTTCGATAGTGGCTTTCAACTCGGCAATCTTCTCTCTCTGAGCCTTGCCGGCGTTCTGTACATACTGCTGTATTTCCTTGGTTTTTGCACGAAGCTGGTCATTGCTCAGGGCCTTGATGTTAGGATACTCGGCCTTTACTTTCTCCACGATAGGCTGGATGAGCTTCATGTCGCGGGAAGACTTGTTGCCGAACAATGACTGCAGAAATTTGTTAAAGTTCATTTTATATATTGTTTTTTATTATTATTCGTTGATTTTTATTGTTTTCAGGGTTGCAAAGGTACAAATAATATCTGTAAATCAGCAACATTTTGGGTGATAAATGTTAAAAATCGGGTCCGCGAATAACAATACTTCCGTATGGAGCCTGATATTTGGGCTCTGTGGGAGGAGTAAAACAAATATAAGGATTGGATTCTGTCAGATTGGCAGAAGTGTCGGCTTTCTGTATTGCCGACGGGAAATGATGTTGTGCTTTCTGATGGTCTTCGGATGCTTCCTTGATGGCCTTGATGACGCTCAGAATGTCTTCTTCGAGCGCTTTGGCCTCGGGCTGCTGGATGAACTCATCGTAGGATATATCGGTGAGCGCAAACCTCAGTGCCTGCTGATAGGTCTGCGCTTCCATGCCTGTTGCCGCAAGGACAACCAAAAGGGCGGTGATATATCTGTTTACCATTCTATTTTTTGTTATGAAGCTTTGTTGGCTTCGTGTTGATGATTTTCCTTTGAGAGGTTGATTTCTTCGTGAAGTCTATATTCTTTGTGAGGTCTATTTTCTTCGCAAGTCGAGTTGAGTTGACTTCACTGCTACTCTGACGAGCAAAGATAATGCCAAAATGACCATGCCCTCAGCGTAGTCCTGCCATATCTGCAGGAAAAGTGCCACGACGATGAGTGCTGCCCATACGTTGTAATACCAGTGTACACGATGCTGACGCATCTTCTTGGTGACGCTCCATACGAAGATGAGGTTCAGCGGGTTGAGGATGAGTGTCTGGAAATTGATCTGCACGGTGGGGTGTTGCGAGAACACCATGGCAAGGAGAATCAGTCCTGGCAGTCCGGTAAGTACGAGCAGGGCTGTGTCAATCCACCAGAAATTCTTCTTTCTGCGCCATTCCGTGAGGCTGAGCAGGATAACAATCACCAAGATGCCTGTCGCTACCACGAAAGGAGAGATGACGTCGGCTATAGTAGTTCCTGTCTGAGAGTTCTCCTTGTCTGCATCTGCAGCCATCACTACTTCCTTGGGTGAAATGAGATAGAAGGTGCTGTCTACCAGTTTGATGTATCTTGGTTCTTGTGGATAAACTGTTGTCGACGGAATAGGCTGCTGGGCTGTGTCCTTACGGGCTTCCACTGCGAAGTCCATGGAGAGGTTGTCGGGCAGGAACTCCCATTCCTGTTTGTTTATTGCACGGTCGGCTCGGAAGCCCAGGAGCAGGTCGTTTCCGAAGCGTGCCCAACGGTGATGGGCGTTCAGGCGGTGAATCTCCTCACGATAGGTGGAGAGGGTCGTTTTGATCTCGAAGTTGGTGCTGTTGGTCGCCAAGTGGTCGATGATCATATTGCGTGCACGTGTGGTGCAGTTGTCGTAGAAGAAGTTGTAGCGGTAGGTGCGGTTCTCCTCCTGGTTGTTCTTCTCCACGGCAGTAAGGATGTTCCATTTCTCGTTTCGTGTCAAGGCAAGGCGCTGTTGTCTTACCCATCTGCCTTCGTAGGAATACTCCGCCATGAAACGATCCATGGGGATGATGCCTATCTGATAGTCGGTGAGCCCGAAGACGAAGCGCAGCACAAAGAAGTCCTGGTTGAAGGAGAACATGCCCCAGTTGACAGCCACGTCACTGCCATGGGCACGGTCTTCTATGCGAAGAGCGGTGTGTCCATAATACGACCAAACCTCCTGTCCCGGTCCGCAGGTCAGGAGTGAAATATCCACGGAGTCGACCCATTGGGGTGCTTCCGTCTGTTGTGCAGAAGCCTTAGTCGTTAAAATGATTAACAAAACGGCAAAAATGCACCTAAAATTATATTTAAAACGTTTCACGATGCAAAAATACCTTATTATTTTGGATTTTCCTTCTTTTATCTCGATTTTTTTCAATACTTTTGCACTCTGAATATAATTTTGAACAATTATCATAGGATGAAAAAACTATTTTTGGCGGCTCTCATGATGAGCTTGGCTCTGGCAGTGAATGCCCAGAGCGGCATGAATTCTCCATACAGTCAGTGGGGGTTGGGCTTATTGTCCGACCAGACTTCTGGTTTCAATGCAGGTATGAATGGAGTGGGACTTGGCTTTCATGAGCACAATCAGGTAAATTATATCAACCCGGCTTCTTATTCTTCGGTCGACTCGCTGACATTCCTTTTCGATGCCGGCATCTCGGGTCAGATCAGCAACTTCAATGAGAACGGCGTGAAGAAGAACGCCAAGAATGCCAACTTGGACTATGTGGTTGCTGCTTTCCGTGCTTTCCGCCACATGGGTGTGAGTTTCGGTATCCTGCCTTTCTCCAACGTGGGCTATAACTATTCTGTGTCGGGATGGGTGAACGAAGAAACCAAGGAAGATTATTACACCAATACCTATGAGGGTGATGAGGGATTCCATCAGGCTTACGTGGGTTTGGGCTACATGCCTGTGAAGGGACTGTCGGTGGGTGCCAACATCTCTTACCTGTGGGGCAAGTATAACCGTACCGTCACCAACAGCTACAGCAATTCGTATATCAACTCGCTCTCGCGCAACTATTCGGCAAGAGTGGGAAGCTATAAGCTCGACTTCGGTGTGCAGTATACGCAGCGTGTGTCGAAGAAGGACTGGGTGACACTGGGTCTTACCTATTCGCCCAAGCATAATTTAGGTGCAAGCGCCGATATGTATCAGGTGAAGACAAATGCCATGGATGGCTCGCTCGACACCACATCCTTTTCTATTGACAAGGCTTTTGAACTGCCTCACATGGTGGGAGCAGGATTGATGTGGAATCATGCGGCACAGTGGAAAGTGGGTCTCGACTACACTCTACAGATGTGGGAAGACCTCAAGGCGCCTGTCTTCGACGGAAGAAACTATGTGTTGAAGGACGGCTGCTACAGCAACCGTCATAAGATCAACCTCGGTGCACAGTACTGCTATGGCGAGTACAGCCGCCGTTTCTTGCAGAGAGTACAGTATCGTGCCGGTGTGAGCTACACCACTCCTTATGTGAAAATCAATGGACAGGACGGACCCAAGGAATTTGCGGTAAGTGCCGGTTTCGGTATTCCTATCGTCAACTCCTACAACAGCCGTTCATTCCTCAATATCAGCGGTCAGTGGGTGAAACGCTCTGCCAAGGACCTTATCAAGGAGAATATTTTCCGCATCAACATAGGCTTCACCTTCAACGAGGATTGGTTCAAGAAGTGGAAGATGCAGTAAACAGTACGGAATTTCTGTACTGAATGCTGTTTTAGGAAAATTCGGAATGTTCGGGAAATTTCAGGAAGCCTCGAAGTTAGATGAGAGATGTATCAGACCGTTTTCTGAAGTGAGAGGAATTTGCTGAAGTGAGAAAGGTTTGGAAAACTTTCGAGAAGTTTTGGAAAGCGAGTGAAGTTTTGGAAATTGCGAGAAGTTTTGAGTATAAATGCTTTATTGTTTGATTGTCAAGCAAACAAGCTGTTGTCTTAACTCCTTAACTCCTTAAAAAAGTTCCTTAGAAAAATTCCTTAGAAAAACTCCCGTATAAGACTCCCCTCCGGCGAAACTTGAATTATTTATATATTATTAATGTATAGAACAAGGCATTTTATATATGGACTTATCGCTCTACTGCTGATGGCTGCATGTCAGGAGCAGGTGGAGCATACGGCTCCTGCCATCAGGGCACGCGACTCCGTGGCAATGATGACTTCTTATGGTGTCAATACACTCATCAGCGACTCTGGCGTCATCAAGTATCGTATTGTTACTGAGCGATGGGAGGTGAATGTCAACAAGCATCCGTCGCAATGGATTTTTGACAAAGGCATACTCCTGGAGCAGTTCGACGACAAGTTTCATATCAACAGTTATATACAGTGCGACACGGCTTATTATTTCGACCAGCTCAGAATATGGAAACTCTATGGTCGTGTGAGAATTCTCACCAAGGACGGCTTGCGCTTTATGAGCGAGCAGCTTACATGGGATGAGAATAAGCACGAACTGTCGAGCCATGTGTTCAGTAAGCTCATCACGCCTGAGCGTACCTTGCAGGGCACGCACTTCTGGAGCGACGAGAAGATGACGCGTTATTATGTGAGCAACTCGAAGGGTAGTTTCGAGAAGAGCGACATGACAGGATCGGGAGCAAGCGATACCTTGCTCTCGCAGCCCGACTCGGTGAAGGGAAACCTTCGACAGAGAGCCACTCCGCAGCGTGCTACTACCATCCCTCTGATGCACTAATGTCATGACAGAAACAGACAAAAATATATGGAAGTAGGAATAAATCTTGTGATAGGCATATTGGTTACGCTCTTGTTCTCTGCCTTTTTCAGTGGCATGGAGATAGCCTTTGTGTCTTCCAACCGAATGCTTGCCGAGATGGATAAGGACAAGAACAAGAACGGGGTGACCCAGCGATTGGTCTCGCTCTTCTATAACCATCCCAACGGCTTTGTCAGCACCATGCTCGTGGGCAACAATATCGCTCTTGTGGTGTATGGCATACTGATAGCGCGATTGTTCGATAATACAATTTTTCATGGTATGGATGCGGCTTTCACTGTGCCTGCTGATACCATTCTCTCGACCATCATCGTGCTTTTTACGGGCGAGTTCTTGCCCAAGACCCTTTTTAAGGCGAACCCCAACCGATTGTTGAATTTCTTCAGCCCCATGGCCTATGTTTGTTATGTCGTGCTGTGGCCCATCAGTGTGTTCAGCACTTTCCTGAGCAGAATCCTGTTGAGATTAGTGGGAGTGAAGATGGACAAGGAGGCTGAGGACGAAGGCTTCTCGAAGGTTGACCTCGACTACCTGGTGCAGTCGAGTATAGATAATGCAGAGAAAGACTCCGATATCGATGACGAGGTGAAGATCTTCCAGAATGCACTCGACTTCTCCGACACAAAGGTGCGCGACTGCATGGTGCCGCGAACCGAAATTCAAGCCGTAGAGACCGATGCTTCGCTCGATGAGCTCCGCCAGAAATTCATAGAGAGCGGAAACTCTAAAATCATTGTCTACGAAGAGGATATCGACCATATCGTTGGCTATATCCACAGTTCTGAACTCTTCCGCAATCCTGCCCGATGGCAAGACCATGTGCGCAAAATGCCTTTTGTGCCCGAAACCATGCAGGCACAGAAGCTGATGCAGATTTTCCTGCAACAGAAGAAGTCGTTGGGTGTAGTGGTTGACGAGTTTGGTGGAACCAGCGGACTTGTGAGCCTGGAAGACATTGTGGAGGAAATCTTCGGCGATATAGAAGACGAGCACGACTCGTCCAAGTATGTTGCCAAAAAGACCGAGGACGGTGATTATCTGTTGTCGGCACGCTTGGAGATAGACAAGGTGAACGAACTCTTTGATCTTGATCTTCCCGAGAGTGATGAATATATGACTGTTGGTGGCTTGATTCTGCACGAATATCAGAGTTTCCCAAAGCTGAACGAAATCATCAAGTTCGGTAAGTATGAGTTCAAAATCATCAAGTCCACATCCCGCAAGATAGAGTTGGTACGTCTGCATTTGTTGCAGTAAAAAGCACTTGTTTAAGCCAACAAGTGCTTTTTTTATTTATAAAAATTGCAGTTTTTGCTTGATAAGGCTAAAAAACATAGTAAAAAATTCCCTTATTTGCGATTTTCTTTGTATTTTTGCAAGCAATTGGCTACATTTCTGATAATGAGCCTTCAACGAGAAACAA
>ERZ1034713.44-NODE-44-length-76318-cov-64.350943_pt1 | contig 76318 bp, 59 predicted proteins | sample MGYA00520692_ERZ1034713 | MGnify/ENA primary metagenome ERZ1034713 (study PRJEB33766, sample SAMN09781717) | gut metagenome | biome: gut microbiome | host: Homo sapiens | place: Madagascar | study: EMG produced TPA metagenomics assembly of the PRJNA485056 data set... | reverse complement strand
TGACCACACTGGTCAGACTGGATTCAAAATATGCCCCTTTTTAAAGTGGGCTCAGACTTGTTGCGTGCCAAGAACTTTGCCTTCACTGGGCAAAAGCAGAAAGTAGAGGAGGGATATATGCCTTTTCGAGAACATCAGGTTTATTATCGAATTGTGGGCGAACGCCAGGAAGGCAAGGCACCTGTCATCTTGCTGCATGGTGGACCAGGCAGTACCCACAACTATTTCGAGGTACTGGATCAAATTGCCGAGACTGGTCATCAGGTCATTATGTACGACCAGTTGGGTTGTGGAAAATCGTATGTAGAAGGTCATCCGGAACTTTGGAAAACTGAGACGTGGGTGGATGAACTAGATGCAATCCGTAAATACTTACATCTTGACCAAGTGCATCTCTTGGGACAGTCGTGGGGAGGTATGTTGGCTTTGGCGTACGTCTATGAACGTCATCCCGATGGGATTCGCTCACTCATTCTCTCCAGTACCAATCCATCGGCTTCGATGTGGGTAAAGGAGCAACATCGCTTGGTAAAATACTTACCGGAAAAAGAGCAAAAGGCCATAGCCAAGGCTGAGGCTACGGGGGATTTTGACAGTAAGGCATACAAAAGTGCAATTGCTCACTATATGGAGCAACATTGTGCTGCACCTGTTACTGCCGACTCGCCTGAATGCCTGAGAAGAGAGAAAAAGGCTGGTACCTTGTCGTATATTTATGGTTGGGGACCTAATGAGCTAAATGCTACTGGCGACTTAAAGGATTTTGAGTATTTGGAGAAGATGAAGAGCATTGACATCCCTACCTTGGTAATTAGTGGTAGTGATGATCTTTGTACTCCTGCCATCGCCAAAGCCATGCATGATGCTTTGCCTAACAGTAAATGGGAACTCTTCGTGGGAAGCCGCCACATGCCTTTCGTAGAAGACCATGATCATTACTGCAAGGTTTTGGCAGAATGGTTGATGACACATTTGTAAAGGATTACGTAATGGCGCATCTCTTTTTATAATGGAATTTTGTAAAAATATAATATGAAGAATAAAGGATTATTGACTGCATCTCTCGCTCTGATGATGGCGATGCCGATGCAGGCACAGAAGTTTGAAGATAACTTCGAAGACAAGACGCTGCGACTGGATTACATCGTGGCGGGCGATAGCGTGAACCAGGCTATCTATTTCGAACAGGCTTACAGCAACCCTACCTGGGCGGGCAGAAAGACAAGACTGGATGAGAAATTCCTGAACGGAAACGGACAGGTGACCGTGTATGAGCATGGCACCAACAAGGTGCTCTATGTAAACACTTTCTCTACACTCTTCCAGGAGTGGCAGCTTACTCAGGAGGCTAAGCATCTGCAGAAATCATTCGAGAGCAGTTTCCTCGTGCCTTTCCCAAAGAAGCCGGTGGATGTAAGCATTACCTTGAGCGATACGCATCAGAAGGTGACTGCAGAACTGCGCCATACCATCAATCCCCAGGATATCCTCATCCGACCATTGGGCGAGAATGGCATCCCTTACCGCTACATCGTGAAGAGCGGAGAGACTGCCGACTGTGTTGACCTCGCCATCATCGCCGAGGGTTATCGCCAGGACCAGATGGACAAGTTCTATCAGGATGCGCAGCGGGCAGCCGATGCCATCTTCGAGCGCGAACCTTTTGCTTCGCTCAAGTCGAGATTCAACGTGGTGGCTGTTGCAGCTCCATCGCTCGATGAGGGTCCAAGTATTCCGCACGATGGGAAATGGAAGAACACGATGGCTTGCTCTCATTACGATACTTTCTATTCGAACCGTTATCTCACCACGAGCAAGATTCATCGCATCTACGATGCCTTGAGTAATGTGCCTTTCGAGCAGATTATCGTATTGGTGAATTCTCCTACGTATGGTGGAGGCGGCATCTTCAACCAGGTTACGCTTTCTACCTCTGATCATCCTACGTTCAAGAAGGTGCTGGTGCATGAGTTCGGTCATGGCTATGCGGGCTTGGGTGATGAGTACAGTACCGATGAGTACGATCCGATGTATCCTAGTGATACCGAGCCTTGGGAGCCGAACCTCACCACGCTGAAGGATTTCCAGAGCAAGTGGGCGGATATGATGCCGAAGGGCGTGAAGATTCCTACGCCGCTTGCCAAACTTCCGGATCACAAGAATATCAGAAACGCGAAAGAGCAGAAGAAACTCAACGAAGCCGTCTTCAAGATTGGTGTGTTCGAGGGTGCGGGCAACCAGAGCAAGGGATGTTATCGTCCGGCACAGGTCTGCCGTATGCGAATCAACGAAGTGGATGATTTCTGTCCGGTTTGCCAGCGTGCCATCCGACGCATCACAGATTTCTATACTGGGAAATAATATTTTCCTAACTGGAGAAAAATACTTAAGAAGTCAACAAGTAAAATTTTAAATAGAATGAAGAATCAGATTTTAGGCCTTTCGCTGTTGAGCGCAGTTCTGGCGATGCCGGCAGCTACAGCTTCAGCACAGGGCACATTAGAAGATTACAACAGAGCCTATGCGCTTCGTCATCAGTTCTCTGCCGATTCCGTGTTCCATTGGGCACGCTCATCGGCTTGGTGCGATTCTACCCACGTACTGCATTATCAGATTTCTACTCCTCAGGGCAGGAAGTTTGTTTCCTATGATGCCGACAAGGATGAGATGAAGACTTACGATTCGCAGGAAGCGATGGAGAAAGCGCTGGGCATCAAGCCTCGCCCTGCCTACAAGCCTCAGTTTGGCAGACGCCACGAGCGCCACTGGATGGAGGTGGATGAGGAGAAAGAGGCTTTTCCGGTACTTTCGCCAGACGGCAAGATGGAAGCCTACATCGAAGGTTACAACGTGGTGCTCCATAAGGCAGGAAAACCTTATACCGAAGCCAAGCGAATCCTTACGCAGGATGGTACTATCGGCTGCTATTACAGTAACCGCATCCAATGGAGTCCAGACGGCAAGCACATCTTCGTATGCAAGCGAGTGCCGGTAGAGAAGCGCTATGCTTACTATGTGGAATCTTCGCCTGCCGACCAGCTGCAGCCTATCCTCCACAAGCAGGAGTATGCCAAGCCGGGCGATGCCCTGCCACAGCATTATCCGGTTATCATCGATGTGGCTACCGGAAAGAAGGTGGAGGCTGACAGGCATCAGATAGAAAACCAGTATGAACTGGAATGGATGCAATGGACACCAGACGGCAAGGAGGTGACGATGGAGTACAACCAACGTGGGCATCATCTCTATCAGATGCTGGCGATGAATGCCGAAACCGGCAAACTGCGTACCGTGGTAGAAGAGCGTGCCAATACCTTCGTGAACTATGGTCGTCTGTGGCGCCAGTTTATCAAGGATGGAAAGCAGCTGCTCTGGCTGAGCGAGCGCGACAACTGGAACCATCTCTATCTCTACGATGTGCAGAAGTCGAAGGTTATTCGCCAGATTACCAAGGGCGAATGGTTTGTTCGCGGCATCCAGCGTGTGGATGAAGAGAAGAGAGAAATCTATTTCTCGGCTAGTGGCGTAAACAAGAATGAGGACCCATACCTGGTACATTATTATAAGATAGGTATGGATGGCAAGAATATGGTGGCGCTCACTCCTGAAGAGGGAAATCATAGTGCCCAGTACACCTATGATTACCGTTATCTTCTGGATACCTATTCGAAGGTGGATGCCGCTCCTGTTACCGTGCTCCGGGATGCGCAGACGGGTAAGCTCGTCAAGACTCTGGAAACGGCTGATATCGCTACGCTGAAGAAGCATGGATGGGTGGCTCCGGAAGTGTTTGTGGCAAAGGGAAGAGATGGCAAGACGGATATGTGGGGCATCATCCAGCGCCCTACCAATTTCGATCCTAATAAGAAATATCCGGTCATCGAATACATCTATGCGGGTCCGGGCGATGCCTATACTCCGAAGAGTTTCATGCCATACAACTGGTACACCACTTCGCTTGCCGAACTCGGTTTCATCGTAGTCCAGCTCGATGCGATGGGCACTTCCTATCGCGGCAAGAAGTTTGAGGAGGTTTGCTACAAGAATCTGAAGGATGCCGGATTCCCAGACCGTGAGCTCTGGATCAAGGCTGCCGCCAAGAAGTATCCTTATATGGATGCGGATAATGTGGCTATCTATGGCTGTTCGGCAGGCGGACAGGAGAGTACCACCGCCGTATTGCTGCATGGCGATTTCTACAAGGCTGCCTATAGTGCCTGCGGCTGTCACGACAACCGGATGGATAAGATCTGGTGGAACGAGCAATGGATGAGCTGGCCTGTTGATTCCAGCTACGTGGAGTGCAGCAACGTGGAGAATGCCCATAAACTGGAGCGCCCTCTGATGCTGGTGGTAGGCGAGATAGACGACAACGTAGATCCATCGAGCACCTATCAGGTGGTGAATGCCCTGCAGAAAGCCAACAAGGATTTTGAACTCGTGGTGATTCCTGGAGCCCATCATACCATGGGCGAACTCTATGGCGAGCACAAGCGCTACGACTTCTTCGTGAAGAATCTGCTGGGCGTGAATCCGCCGAAATGGAATCTGGTAAACAGCAAATAATGATGATAGGTTAATCTCTTGTCATTTTCTTTTCTAAGAACTCTTTCTTTTGAATTTAATTTTGTAAATTTGCACCATCAATCGAAAAGACAAGAACAATGAAAAAGATCATAACAATCTTAGCAGCCGTCTTCCTGATGGCGATGGCGCCTGCTTCTTCCTGGAGCAGAAACATAGTGAGGGAGCCTCTGGTGCGTACCATCACAATGAACACGGGATTGCCGAGCAATGCCGTGAGAAATATCGTGCAGGATAAGAATGGATTCATCTGGTTTGGTACCGATAACGGTCTCTGTCGGTATGATGGCTATCAGGTGCAGAATTTCTATAACCCGCAGATGCAGTTCGACCAGTATGTGAGTGCGCTGGAAGCCTGCGATGAAGGGCTGCTGGTGGGTACTTCCAAGGGTGCCTTCCTCTTTAATATTGAAACGGAGCAGTTTCAGAGGCTGAGCGATCAGATTACTTCCATCATCTCTTATTTTTCTATTGATGGAAATCGAAATGTGTGGGTTTCTACTCTAGGACAGGGACTCTTCAGATACAACCTTACAACCCACGAATGCCGTCATTATCTGATCAAGGGATGCAAGGGAGAAGTGGTGGCTACCCTGGTGGATGTTAACAACCAGGTATGGGCACTCTGCAATCATCTTCCTTCATCACTCGTCCGACTCAATAAGGCGAATGACAGCTTTGAGATGGCTCCTTTAAAGGGAGATGCATCCCGGCTCGGTGGAATAGCCATGCTCGCCAATTCGGATGGAAGCATTCTGGTGGGAACCTGGAACGATGGATTGTTCCAGGTGGATACCGATGGTACTACCACTCAGCTGATCAATGCCTCCGTAAGCAATTCCGTGCATCACATCCACAAGCTCTATAACGACAGGAATATCAACGTGCTGATCGGTAGCGATGATGGATTGGTGGAATACGATATCCAGAAACGCAGCTGGAGAATGGTTTCGGAAGTGGATAATCCGAGCCGCAGTTCTGCCGAGCGATTCGTGTATAGCATCACTTCGGATAAGGAGGGCGGCATCTGGATAGGAACTTTCTATGGGGGAGTAAGCTATATTCCTTCTCCTGCCATGAGAAACCGATTCGAGATGCATTCTGCCGGTACCGGCGGACAGAAAGGTAACGTGGTAGGAAGATTTGCCGAGGATGCCAGACATCGTATCTGGGTAGCTACCGATGATGCGGGAGTAGATTGCTTTGATCCGGCAACGGATAGTTTTGTTGATTTCCCGGGCAAGCAGGCTGTGGCACGGTATAATGTGCACGGATTGCTGGCAGAAGGGGATGATCTCTGGATAGGAACTTATGGCAACGGAATCTTCAGAATGAGCTTGTCTTCCGGGGCGCTGAAGCCTTTTTCTGCCGCCGACGAAAACTTGAACAGTTGCTATTGCCTGTTCAGAGACAGCAAACGTCAGCTTTGGGCTACTTCTATGAGCGGAGCCTGTATGCTGGATGAGCAGAAGCAGATTTTCAAGAAAATGAAATCATTCAACAGCCTTACCATCGACATCAAGGAAGATAAGAAGGGCAACATCTGGTTTGCTACTCAGGGAAATGGACTCTGGTGCTACCGACGCAACAAGACTTGGAAGCAGTATCTGAATGATGCGAAGGATACCACCTCTATCTGCAGCAATCAGGTAAACTGTGTGCAGGAGGATGCCAAGGGAAGACTTTTCGTGGCTACGAATATGGGATTGTGCGAGTATCAGCCATCCTCAGATTGTTTCCGCCGTATTGCCATTGATGCGCCTAGCCAGGATTTTGCATCCATCATCATCAATCAGGATGAGATGTGGATCTCTTCTGACAAGGGTCTCATCAAGTGGATTCCCGGAGAACCTACGCTATTATTCAACCGTTATGACGGACTCACCTGCGACCAGTTTATGCCGAATGCCAGCCTGCTGGCTTCAGACGGCAAGGTGTATCTGGGTACTACGCAGGGATTCAATACCTTCTCTCCTTATCAGGTAAAGATCAATCACGTGGTACCTCCGGTGGCAATCACCTCTCTCGAGCTTTTCAACAAGCACGTGGAAGTGGGGTCTGAGAAATTGCCAGAGTCGCTGAACCACATCGAGCAGCTGGACCTCTCGTATGATGAGAATATGATCAATCTCTCGTTTGCGGCTTTGAGTTATGTTTCTCCGGAGAAGAACCTCTATTCCTACATGCTCGAGGGATTCGACAAGGACTGGGTTACCACGAGCGAGCATCGTGCCACCTACACCAATCTGCCTGCCGGAACCTATACGTTCCGGGTGAAGGCTGCCAATAACGATGGCGTGTGGTCGCAGAATGAAGCGAAGCTCAAGATTGTGGTGCATCCACCTTTCTGGTGGTCGTTGCCTGCCAAGATTCTGTATCTGCTGATCATCGGCTGGCTCATCTGGCTCTACACCCAGTCGAGGGTGAAGAGAGAGAAGCGCCGCCATCAGGAGGAACTCGACCGTCTGGAGGAGAAGCAGGAGCAGGAGATGCGTGATGCAAGACTGCAGTTCTTCACCATGATTGCCCACGAAATCCGTACTCCGGTTACGCTGATTATCGGACCGCTGGAGAATCTGAAGGAGCAATGGCTGAAAATCAGCGAGAGTGTGAAGGATGGCGAAGCAATGAACCAGACCCTGAACGTGATAGACAGAAACGCCCAGCGACTCCTGACGCTTGTCAATCAGTTGCTCGATTTCAACAAGGTGCAGCAGAAGGGACTGCAGGTTCATTTCCGATTGCAGAATATTTCCAAGCTGATGCATGCGGTGGCAGAACGGTTCGAGCCAACCCTGCAGCAGAAGGGAGCCCGATTGGAGGTGGATTATCCTGCCGACGATTTTTCGGCAATCATCGATAGCGAGGCGATTACCAAGGTAATCAGTAATCTGATGACCAACGCCACCAAGTACACCCGCGATTACGTGCATCTCTCGTGCCGACTTGCCGAAGACGGCGAGCATTTCATCATCTCGGTAGAGGATAATGGTATGGGAATCTGTCCTGATGAGCAGGAGAAAATCTTTGCTGCCTTCTATCAGGCTCACGATAACAAGCCGGGAACTGGTATCGGACTCAACATCGTGAAGAATCTGGTGGAGGCTCATCACGGAATGGTTGAGGTGAAATCGGAAGAAGGAAAGGGCGCCACCTTTATCGTCACCCTGCCTGTCAACCAGGAAGATGCCGTGGTAGAGAAGGAGAGCGATGAGGCTAAGAATCCTATCTCAGAGGAGGATGAAACGATGATGGAAGCAGACGAAAATACTGATGATGCTTCAACCGCAGAGAATGCGGAAGATACCCAGAAGGGTTATCGCCCTACGATGCTGATTGTGGATGATGACGAAGACATGAGAAACTTCGTGCAGGCACATTTCGCCAAGACTTATCGGGTGCTGACGGCAGAAGACGGCAAGCAGGCGCTGCGCATTCTGAACAAAAGTGATGTAACGCTGATAGTGAGCGACTGGATGATGCCGGAAATGGATGGTCCTGAGTTCTGCCGTAATGTAAGAACGAATCCGAAGACCAGTCATCTGCCATTCATCATGCTCACGGCAAAGACCGATGATGCCAGCAAGGCAGAAGGTATGAACTGCGGAGCCGACATCTTTATCGAAAAGCCATTCTCGATGAAGTATCTGGAGGCGAGCGTGAATCATCTGATAGAGATGCGCAGGCTGCTGAAGAGCAAGTTCTCGCATACGCCGCTGGAACCTATCCAGGAGATTGCGCCAACCAAGATTGATAATGATTTCCTGGTGCAGATGGAGAAGGTGATAGAGGAGAATCTCTCGAATCCGGAAATGAACGTGGCGTTCCTGGCTGCCCAGTTGGGAATGAGCCGAAGCTCGCTGTTTAACAAGATCCGCGGTTTGGCTGATGTTACGCCTAACGAGATGATTCAGGTAATCAGGCTCAAGAAGGCTGCTCGCCTGCTGCGTGAGAAGCACTATCGCATCAGCGAAGTGAGCTACATGGTGGGCTTCAGCAGTCCTAGCTATTTCACAAAATGTTTCCAGAAGCAGTTTGGCATGAAACCTGCCGAATTTGCAGAAATGGGATAAACAGGAATGGGATAAAAAGAAAAAGAGAACATTGCAAATCGCGATGTTCTCTTTTTTGTTTTTGGCAGAAATTTCGCCTGTGGTTTAAGAACGGGCTGAAGGCCCAAAAGCTCCTAGCCCAGGGCATCGCCCTGGGGAATTATGGATGCAAGCCTGCCGCCCTGTAAGGGCAAAAGCCTTCAGGTACTAGGCAATATACAAAGCTTTTGCCCTTACAGGGCGCCTTGTTGACTGCTAGTAAACCCAGGGCGGTGCCCTGGGCTAGGAGCTTCTGCCCTTTCAGGGCGTGTGGGGCTTACTTTCAGGGCGTGTGGGGCTTACTTGCGAAATTTCTCTTTCTTATTCTTTTTTGAATCAGATTATTTCTTGGTGGCTCTGATGAAGAAGCCGATCAGGCAGATGTAGGCGATGAGTGAGCAAACCTCTGACATTGGGTTCGCCCACCAGCTTTCTGCGATGCTGGCCTCTATGCCGCCAAACTTCAGCAGGGCGCTGACCACACCCATCAAGGCTCCACCGGCAATGAAACCGCTGGCGATGAGCGTACCCTTCTCGCCACGCTCCGCATTCACCTTGGCATCCTTGCTGCGCGAAGTAACATACCAGTTGATGGCGCCACCTACCAGCAGCGGAACGTTCAGCTCCAATGGAATAAACATACCCAGGGCAAAAGCCAGGGCTGGAATCTTGAAGTAAGTGAGCACGATGGCAATCACGGCTCCGATGCCGTAGAGAATCCAAGGTGCACCCACACCATTCATCAGCGGGTCGATGACCGCAGCCATCGCATTCGCCTGAGGAGCAGCCAGAGAGCCGGAAGCAAAACCGTAGGTCTCGTTGAGCAGCATCATCACGCCGCCCACGGTAGCCGCACTCACCAGGGTACCGAGGAACTTCCATCCCTCCTGCTTCTTAGGAGTAGTACCCAGCCAGTAACCAATCTTCAGGTCGGTAATGAACGAACCTGCCACAGAAAGGGCGGTACAAACCACACCGCCCATAATCAGGGCTGCAAGCATTCCGCCAGGACCTCTCAAACCTACAGCCACCATCACCACAGAGGCGAAGATGAGCGTCATCAGGGTCATTCCCGAAACAGGGTTGGAACCCACGATGGCGATGGCATTGGCTGCCACGGTAGTAAAGAGGAAGGCGATGGCTGCCACCAGCAGGATGGCGATAACGGCGAAGAGCAGGTTGCCATCCATCACACCAAACCAGAAGAAGAGGAAGGTGATGAGGATGGTGACGAGCGAACCGATGGCGATAATCTTGAAAGAAATGTCGCGCTGGGTGCGCTTCACGTTCTCATCCACATCGCTCTTGCCCTTCAGCTCCTTGGCGGCAAGTCCTACGGCGCTCTTGATGATGCCCCAGCTCTTGATGATGCCGATGATACCTGCCATGGCAATACCGCCGATACCGATGCTGCGGGCGTAGGCACGGAAGATTTCCTCCGGACTCATCTCACCCACGGTCTTCACGATGCTAGGATCCCAGGCGCTGAGCACGCTGTCGTGGAAGATGACGCTCATGCCTGGTACAATCAACCACCATACCACGAGCGAACCCAGGCAGGTGAAGAAGGCGTATTTCAATCCGATAATGTAACCCAATCCCAATACGGCTGCGCCTGTGTTCACCTTGAATACGAGTTTCGCCTTGTCGGCAAGGTCGCATCCCAGACTTACCACACGAGAGGTGAAGTTCTCGTTCCACCATCCCAGACTGGCTACGATGAAGTCGTAAAGACCACCTACCAGTCCGGCGATGAGCAGGGGCTTAGCCTGGTCGCCTCCCTTGGCTCCGCTCACCAGCACCTGCGTGGTGGCTGTAGCTTCAGGGAACGGATATTTTCCGTGCATGTCGCTTACGAAGTACTTGCGGAAAGGAATGAGGAACAGGATTCCCAATACGCCTCCCAGGGCAGAAGCCATGAAGATCTTCATAAACGAAGTTGTCATTTCGGGATATTTAGCCTGCAGGATGTAGATGGCTGGCAGGGTGAAGATGGCTCCTGCCACTACGGCACCCGAGCAGGCTCCGATGCTCTGGATGATGACGTTCTCGCCCAGCGCCTTGCTTCGCTTGGTGGCGGTACTTACGCCCACGGCGATGATGGCGATTGGGATGGCAGCCTCGAACACCTGACCCACCTTCAAACCCAGATAGGCTGCGGCGGCAGAGAAGATGACGGCCATCACGATGCCCCATGTTACCGACCATCCGTTTACCTCGGGATAAACCTTGTCTGGCGACATCAGCGGCTTGTATTCCTCCCCATCCTTGAGTTTGCGGAATGCGTTCTCGGGGAGCTGCAGATTTTCTTTTTCTTCCATTATTTTTCAATTCTGATGATGTATTCACTCATGAAGCTGGCACCTGGCTGCAGGCTGTTCATCATGTACTTATCCTTGAATTCGCCGGTGTATTCTGCCCAGTCGCAGGTACCGAACCAAGGTTCGATGCAGACGAATGGAGCGTGGTTGCCCGGATTCCAGACACCTACGGCAGGAGTCTTGAACTCTACGGTTACGTGTGGCTCGCCCTTCTCGTTGAGCAGGGAAATCTGCTTCACCTGACTCTTGTCGAAGATGTAGGCATCGTCTGCGAATGATTCGTCTGTTACCTCCAGGATACCGTTGTCGGTCTGGACCGTCTCGCGAGCGTTAGGGTCGATGCAGCCTCCGATGGTAGCGAAGAGACGGGTTGGGGCCTCGTTGTCGAGCTTGAGGAATGCCTTCAGCTTCTCTCCCTTCTTGCAGCCTGGTACCTTGAATGCAGGGTGACCGCCAATCTGGAAATAGATTACCTTGTCGTCGGTATTCTCAACGTGCCAGATAACGTGGAGTTCGTTGCCGGCAAGGCGATAGGAAACGGCGAGGTTGAAGTGGAAAGGATAGTTCTCGAAGGTCTCCTCGTTGTCGATGAGGGCGAAGGTAAGGCGGTCGCCGGTCTTGCCGACGAGCTTGAAATCTACGAGCTTGCCGAAGCCGTGACGAGACAGGGTGTACTCCTTGTCGCCGATGCGGTAGGTATTCTTCCACAATCCGCCAACGATAGGGAAGAGGAGAGGAGACTGTCCGCCCCAGAATTCCTTGTCGCCATCCCAGAGATATTCGTTACCATTGGCATCCTTGATGCTCTTGAGTTCTGCTCCGTGCGCTGAAATTTCAACGGTGAGCTGATCGTTTTTAATTTGTTCCATAGTTACAAATGTTTATTGTTTAGTATAATATTGATTTCTGCTATTATAATACCCCCTGCCCAACGATTACCGGTTGATGGGAAAGGGCAGAAGTAAATAGTTCCAATTGCATAGGATTTACTCCATGCGCCCTGAAAGGGCAGAAGCTCCTAGCCCAGGGCAACACCCTGGGTAATGATGGCCGCCAACCTGTCGCCCTGTAAGGGCAAAAGCTTTAAAACACTTAGCAATTTATAAGGCTTTTGCCCTTACAGGGCGTATTGCTAATTGCTCTTTATACCCAGGGTGTTGCCCTGGGCTAGGAGCTTCTGCCCTTTCAGGGCGTGTGGGTTCGGCTGCTTATTCTTTGCAAAGATACGATTTATTTTGATAAAGAGCAAGAATCGGGCTGATTTTCTCAAAGATGGCAAGAGATTTATACGATTTTGTTAGTTTATCTCGAAAAAATGCCGTACTTTTGCAGCTCGAAATAAATTCTCAGAAGAGATTCTCAAGAGAGATTCTTGAAATTGTTTCTCAGAAGAAATTCTTGAAATGGATTTTCTAGAGAGAGTCTCGAAAGTAATGATATTATATAATAAGGTATAAGAAAAAACTTAGTAAAATAAAAAAAGCATTTTAATTCAATGACAAGCAGTAATAAAGTTAAGGGCTTTGCGGCGGGTGTTATAGCCGCTGTGTGTTATGGTACCAATCCTTTGGGTACGTTGGAACTTTATGGGGATGGATTCAATTCCAGTTCGGTACTCATCTACCGCTATCTCCTGGCTGTGGCGATGTTTGCCGTGGTGATGCTGTTCCGCAAGGAGAGTTTCAAGGTAAAGTGGGGACACCTGATCCGACTCGCTACGCTGGGTTGCATGTTCTCTCTTTCTTCTGCCACGCTCTATGTGAGCTTCCATTACATGGCGGCAGGTATTGCCAGTACCATCCTCTTTGTCTATCCAATCATGACGGCAATCCTGATGACGGTATTCTTCCATGAGAAGGTGACGTGGTCCACCACCCTGGCTATCCTCCTGGCTGTATCGGGTGTGGGCTTGCTCTATCAGGGCGATGGAAACGATAAGCTGAGCACGGCTGGTTTTGCGCTGGTGATGTGTTCGTCGCTGCTCTATGCGCTCTACATCATCTCCGTGAACCAATGGAAGAATCCGGGAATGTCGAACATCAAGTTCACCTTTTACATCCTGTTGTTCGGACTCATCACGATGTTCGTCTATTCGTTTATTGCAGGCGAGAAGATTCAGATGCTGCAGACTCCTATGCATTGGCTCTATGCTGCCCAGCTGGCGTTGTTGCCAACGGTACTGTCGCTCTTCTTCATGACGATTTCCATCAATCTCATCGGCAGTACTCCTGCTGCCATCATGGGAGCGTTGGAGCCTGTAACGGCAGTTATCATCGGCGTCTGTATCTTCGGCGAGAGTTTCTCCTTCCAGCTTGCCATCGGCATCCTTGCCATCCTGGCTGGTGTCACGATTATTATTGCCAGGAAGAAATAATGCATTCTCTTAAACAAAAAAATAATGCATTCTCAATTTTAAAGAGCAAGAACTTTTATTAGAAATAAAAAAATGAAGGCTGCCTCCGCAATCAAGTCGGAGACAGCCTTTTTAGATTGAATTACAATCTTCCCTTTATTTCATTTTATTCTTGTGCTCAGCATGCCTTTGTTTTTTTAGCTCGGTACGCCCTGAAAGGGCAGAAGCTCTTAGCCCAGGGCACCGCCCTGGGTAATTGTGGACGCAAGCCTGTCGCCCTGAAAGGGCAAAAGCTTTCTATCCTTTCCCGATTCTATCTCAGAATATCCTTGAGCGCAAAATTGGCGAGGATGCTGGTGCTCTGGCTCAGCATGCGGATAAACTCCTGCGCCGAGTTCTTCATGTAGGCATCCTTCAAGATGTGGATGCAGCCATCCATCTCGTTGTCGGCAGCATCTATCGGAATCGCTCTCATGCCTTTCTCCAGGATGGTGGTGGATTCTGAAAGTACCGTTACCAGATTGCTGCGATGCAGGAGGTCGAAGATGATGTTCACATTATTCACCTCTACCATGATCTTGAAGTCGAGATCCTTGCCCTCTATCAGGTAATCGAAGGCGTTGCGAGCCTGCAGCCCCTTGCATGGAAGGATGAGGTCGTAGCGCTCCAGCTCTGAGAGCCTGATGGATGAAAGACGTGCCAGGGGATGGTTCTCGTTCACGATCGCCGCCAGACGGTTGCTGAAGATGGCACGGCTGTCAATCGCCTTGTCTGTCTTGATTGGCTTGAAGGCAAGCACAAGGTCGAGCTCACGCTTCTTCAAACCATCCATCAGTTCCTGCATCGAACGGTACTGGATGTTCAGCTTCACGTGAGGATAAGCATGGAGGAAGGCGATGAGCGTTTCTGCCATGATGTTGCTGAAGGAGTAGGTGACGCCGATGTTCAGTTCGCCGGTGAGCATCTCCTTCAGGTCGTTCATGTGGTCAACGCAAGCCATGGTGCAGTTTACGGCATTCTGGGCATAGGGAAGAAGCTCCTTTCCTGCCTCGGTGAGATAAACCTCGTGCGAGTTACGTTCGAAGAGCGGCAAACCTATTTCCTGTTCCAGATGCGAAATCTGCTGCGAGAGGGTGCTCTGCGTGATGTAGAGCTTGCGCGATGCTTCCGAGAAATTGAGCGTCTCGGCCACCTTCAGAAAATATTTGAGTTGTCGTATTTCCATTTTCCTTTTTTCACTAGTCTTATAATTACGCGTGCAAAGATAAAACTTTTATTTTAATTAGCCCTGCTTTCGGGCAAAATAATCAGATAAATCTTGTAATCTGTATGTTTCGATGTGGAAGATGAAAAACAATCTTACTTGATTTCCACTTCGTGCAAATCCACGAATTCGCCATTCTTCTTCTTTCTCTCCACCAGCATGTTGAGCAGCTTGCGCTTGCGGTTGTCGGCGATGAAGCGGCGGAAGAATACATTAGGAATGGCTACACCCAGGGCGATGCAGATGATGGCGAGCGAAGCCTTGATCAGGTTGTTCATACCCACGGTCACTTCGCCTACCACGCCGTGCATGTCGATGAAGGCAAACAGGGCACGATACATCAAGACTCCAGGTACCATCGGGATGACGCTAGGAATGGTGATGCACTGGTGAGGGGTGTGGAACCAGTGGCGTGCCTTGATGACGATGACGCTGATGAGCGCAGAACCGGCAAGCGAACCGATGCTCAAGCCCATGTCGAGACCGATGTTGCCATTGGATGGACCCAGGTTCACGAAGTTGCGGAAGCAAACGGCGATGATACCGCCCACAGCCACAGCTGGCAACAGGCGTCTAGGAATGCTGAAGATGGTAGAGAAGCCCATCGCCGATACGGCTGCCGCAATGGCGAACTCCCAGTATTCGTGGTGAGGAGTCATCGTAAGATCCTTCACGAAGTTGTCGATGTGGCAAACCTGGATGGCAAAGGCAATGCCGAATGCCATGGCAAAGAGCATCAGCAGGGTGTTCAGGGCGCGAACCATTCCCACCTCTATGTAGCCGTCGAGCATGTCGCTCACGAAGTTGATCAGCGGAACTCCCGGCACGATGAAGAGGGCGCACGCCATCAACGGGTGCCAAGGGGTATCTGAATGCATGAAGCCCGGAAGGGCGGCTGCGATGGATGGGTCGAGCGACAGGAACGAGGTCAACCACGCAATCAGCGTTGCCACGAATGCCGAAATACCGATGGCTACATAGTTGTTGCAGCCCTTGGTAGGCAGGAACATTCTCAGGCGGAAGCCCAGGATGGCTGCCAGGGAACAGAAGAAGAATGCTGGCCAGTCGCAGCCGAACTGGATGCAGAATCCGCCGCAGGCAAATCCGCCGCCGATGGCTACCTGCCAAGGGGTGAAGCTGCGTGGAGTGGCCTTGATATCGTTGAGTGCCTGCTCATACTGTTCGAGCGAATAGTTTTCCTTGATGGCTTGCCAGGTGAGCTTGCTTACCTGCGAAATGGAGGTAAGGTTGATGCCGTGCTTTTCGCAACGCTGGAATTTGGAGAAGGAATGCTCCTCGTCGCTATAGTTCACCATCAGCACATTCCAGTTGATGTAAAGGTGCATGTAGCGTTCGTCGAGACCGAGGAACGCTGCAGCACGCTTCATCGTTCGCATGATGCGCGAGGTGTCGGCAGCACTCTCCATGAGAATGCTGCCTGTACGTAATAATAAGTCGAGTTTCCTTCTGAGTTCTGTTTCTGCGATTTCCTTGCAGTTGCAGTTGTTCTTGCCGTTGTCTGCGCAATCGCAGCTCTTCATGTTTTTTTCTGTCATATATTTATCCGAATACGAAAATGATGATCTGAATGGTTACGATTCTGAGGAACATGGCGAATGGATAAACATTCGCATAGCCCACAGATGGTGCATCTGCTGATGTCTGCTCACGTACGTAAGCCAGGGCAGATGGGTTGGTGTTGGCGCCTGCCAGCACTCCGAGCAATGTGTAATAGTTGATGTGGAACACGTATCTTCCGATGATGCCGCCCACCAGGATTGGAATCATGGTGATGGCGATGCCGTAGAGAATCCAGGTCATTCCGCTTTCTGATGCCACGGTCTGGATAAACTGTTCGCCGGTGCCCAGTCCCACGCAAGCCAGGAAGATGCAGATACCGATTTCACGGAGCATCAGGTTGGCTGAGATGGTATTGTAGGTCACGAGGTTGTACTTCGGACCGAAATAGCCTATCAGGATGGCTACTACCAGAGGGCCGCCGGTCAATCCGAGACGCAGGCTCTCGTTGATGCCTGGGATGAAGAATGGAATGTTTGCCACGATACAACCCAGCATAATGCCCAGAAAGATAGGAATCAGGTTAGGGTAGTTGAGGCGCTTCATCTGGTTACCCAAAACCTTCTCGGTATGGGCGATGGCAAGCTCTGTACCTACCACGGTAACACGGTCACCCAGCTGCAGTTTCAGATGTGGGGTAGCAATCAGATCCACACCGTTGCGGTTTACTCGGGTAATGTTGGCGCCGAGGCTTGAACGGATCTGAAGCTGACTGATGCTCTTTCCGTTGATGCCTGGCTTGGTAATGCGGATGCGGCGGGTAATCAAGTCCTCGCCGAATTTCTCCTCGCTCACCTGAACCTTCTCGCCGAGCAGGGCGATGACTGGCTCTTCTACGGTAGGGTTGGCTACAATCTGCAGGATGTCGCCCTCGTTGATGCGGGTCTGTCCGTTTACCACCTCATCGTGCTTGTCGCTATCTTTGCGGATAATCTTTGAAACCATGAAGTCGCGCTTCAGAATTTCTCTCATCTGCTTGATGGTGTCGCCGAATACCATCTGGTTGGTCACCTTTACCGAGAAGGTGTTCAGGGTCATTGCCTCCAGGTGTCCCATACCGCGCTTGGCTTCAGCTTCCTCTTCGCTCTTGTTGATGCGCAGCGCATACCTTAATATAATAAAGGAGAGGATAACGCCGAGCACACCCATAGGGTAGGCGATGGCGTAGCCGGCTGCGATGGATGGAGCGTCGATGTGGCGCAGGTCGCTGAATGCCTGCTGGGCAGCTCCGAGTCCCGGGGTGTTGGTAACGGCACCCGAGAGGATACCTGCCATAGAGGTGATGGATGTTCCCGAGAACGAGAAGATGGCAAGGGTGGTGACGATACTCAGCGCTACTACGATGATGCTGAGCAGGTTGAGGCTCTTGCCGCCGTTCTTGAACGAAGCGAAGAAACCAGGTCCTACCTCCAGACCGATGGAATAGACGAAGAGAATCAGTCCGAACTCCTTGAGGAAGTGGAGCAGATGCTCATCGAGATTGAGAGAGAAGTGACCGAAGATGAGGCCGATGAAAAGAATCCATGCCAATCCCAGGGAAACACCCTTTACTCTCAATTTTCCTAAACTCAAACCCAAGGTGATGACCAACGCCAAGATCAGCACGGAGTGGGCTACTCCGCCTCCCCACAGATCAGGGAAGCCATAAAACAGATTTTTTAAGATATCCATGTTCTTATATTAAACTATGTTATTGATTTTTACTATAACCGCATTTCTCTGATTTTCGATTGCAAAGGTATGGATAAAATCGAAAGCAAAAAAGAATTGGTGTTGGAATGAGTCGATTTCTGCTATTGGAAATTTCGATAGAAGAGGGAGCGGATAAAGGGGAGAATGTAGTGCAAGAGAAAACATTTAGGCGAAATATGAGATTTTTCGGCATAAGATGGCGGATTTTCGCAGAATTTGTTGTAACTTTGCCTTCACAAATGAATAATAGCGAATAGACAATGGATAATAACAATAAGATGATAACGGATACTCCAAGAGAGAAGGAACTGGAGACCAGAGACGAGCTCTTCCTTGCCGAGGTAAAGGACAAGCGAGTTGCCGTGCTGCTTTCGGGCGGCGTGGATAGTTCGGTTGTGGTGTGGGAGTTTGCCCGACTGGGCCTGCACCCTGACTGCTTCTATATCAAGATAGGACCGGAAGAAAAGGAGGAATGGGACTGCTCTTCTGAGGAGGACCTGGAGATGGCTACTGCCGTGGCACGCAAGTATGGCTGCAAGCTGCAAGTAATTGACTGCCACCAGGAATACTGGAACGAGGTGACTCGCTACACCATGGATAAGGTGAAGGCGGGATTCACCCCGAACCCTGATGTGATGTGCAACAGGCTCATCAAGTTTGGTGCCTTCGATGAGAAGATGGGGCACAACTACGACCTCATTGCCACAGGTCATTATGCGCAGACCGAAACGGATGAAAACGGCGATAAATGGCTCGTTACGAGTCCTGACCCCGTGAAGGACCAGACCGATTTTCTGGCTCAGATAGAGAGTTGGCAATTACGAAAAGCGATTTTCCCTATCGGTCATCACATTAAAAATGAAATTCGTGAGATAGCAGAAGAGGAACATCTCATTAATGCCAAGCGCAAGGATAGTCAAGGAATTTGCTTCCTGGGGCAGATTAATTATAACGATTACATCCGCCGATACCTGGGCGAGAACCCAGGCGACGTGATTGAAATGGAGACGGGCAAGCGCATCGGAGGCCACAAGGGTTTGTGGTTCCATACCATCGGTCAGCGCAAGGGGCTGGGCTTCGGCGGCGGACCTTGGTTCGTAATCAAGAAGGATGTGGAGAAGAACATTCTCTACGTGAGTCACGGTTACGACCCTCAGACGGCGTACAAGAAGGATTTCCCGCTTCAGGATTTCCATTTCCTCACCCGCGAGGTGTCGATGCAGAAGGTAACGTTCAAGATTCGCCATACACCGGAGTATCATCCAGCCACTATCGAAAAACTCGAAGATGGCCGCTGGATGATACATTCAGAAGAGGCGATCCACGGCGTGGCTCCCGGCCAGTTCTGCGTGGTGTATGATGAGAATCATCATCGCTGCTATGGTTCGGGGGAAATTACTGTATAAATATAATAAGCTGGAATTGTTATTCAGCGTAATCCGATGAATAAAATCTATGAAGAAACGAAAAAAGGATGTGTCATGCAGTTATGGCACATCCTTTTTTTTGTTATTCTTCTACGAGGCTGTTCAGTAATCCCTGGCAGGCATCTTCCAGGAGCGTGATAACGAGCTCGAAGTCGCTGTAGTCGCCGTAGTATGGATCGGGCACGGTGGTGTATTTACGATGGTGGGTCAGAAAATCTGCCATGCGCACCACCTTGTCCTTGTCTGCCTGGCAGGAAGCCATGGAGGTGATGGCGCGGTAGTTCTCGTTGTCCATCACCACGATGGTTTCAAATTTCTTGAAGTCTGATTTCTGGAACTGGCGGGCGTGGCTGTTGAAATTGTAGCCGTGCTCGGCTCCGCATTTTCTCATGCGGCTGTCGGGCAGCTGACCTACGTGCCAGTTGCCTATTCCTGCAGAATCGATTTCAAACTCATCCTGCAACCCTGCTTTTTCTACCAGGCTCTTCATGATGCCCTCTCCGGCAGGCGAGCGGCAGATGTTGCCCAGGCAAATGAATAATACTGTATGTTTACCTTTCTTTGTCATTCTTCTGATATTTATTAGATGTTTGTCAATATTTGCAAGTAAGCTCCATATGCTCAGAAAGTATGCTCCATCCCTTGCAAGTAAGCTCCACACGCCCTGAAAGGGCAGAAGCTCCTAGCCCAGGGCACGCCCTGGGTTGTTCGGTGTTATAAACATACGCCCTGTAAGGGCAAAAGCTTTAAAGTATTGGTAATGAAGCTTTTGCCCTTACAGGGCGCCTTGATGGTTGCTGTTTGTACCCAGGGTGTTGCCCTGGGCTAGGAGCTTCTGCCCTTTCAGGGCGTGTGGGTGAAATCATCCACTTCAGTCCTTTATCGGAAAAATCTTAGTCGATTTCCTCATCAGCCTCATAACCGCCCATCTCACGGATGGCGTTCTTCAGCATGGTATATTGTTGGTAGAGGTTGTTCACAGCCTCTTCGCCCTTGGTGTAGTCGTGCATTGGCGCCTTGAGGAAGAAGCTCAGGAAGCGCTGGGTGCCGTAACGGCCGGCACGGGCAGCAAGGTCGCTCAGCAGACAGAGGTCGAGCAGCAATGGAGCGGCAAGGATGGAGTCGCGGCACAGGAAGTTGATCTTGATCTGCATTGGGTAACCCATCCATCCGAAGATGTCGATGTTGTCCCAGCCCTCCTTGTTGTCGTTGCGAGGTGGATAGTAGTTGATGCGTACCTTATGATAATACTGGGTATCCTCGTCGTTGCCGTGACCATAGAGGTCTGGCTGCTCCTCTGGCTTCAGGATAGTCTCCAGGGTAGAGAGCTTGCTCACCTCCTTGGTGTGGAAGTTGGCTGGCTCATCGAGAACGAGACCGTCGCGGTTGCCCAGGATATTGGTAGAGAACCATCCGTTCAAGCCCAGGCAGCGGGTGCCGATGATAGGAGCGAAACCACTCTTCACGAGGGTCTGACCGGTCTTGAAGTCCTTGCCGGCGATAGGCATCTGGGTTTTCTCTGCGAGTTCCCACATGGCAGGAATGTCAACCGTAGTATTAGGAGCACCCATGATGAAAGGAGCACCCTCGGTAAGGGCAGCGTAGGCGTAGCACATGGATGGAGCGATGTGCTGGCGGTCGTCAGCCTTCATCGCAGCCTCGAGAGCTGCCAATGTGCCGTGAATCTCCATGTCCACCGGTACGTAGATTTCTGTAGATGCAGCCCATGCAACAACGATGCGAGAGCAGCCGTTCTTCTCCTTGAAGTCGCGGATGTCCTGGCGCAGCGCCTCTACCATCTCCCAGCGGGTCTTGCAGTCCTTCACGTTGTCGCCGTCCAGGCGCTTGGCGTAGTTCTTGTCGAATGCAGCCTTCATCGGAACTATCTGCTCCAGCTCCTCGCGCACAGGGTTGATGTCCTTCTCCTTCAGAACCTCGGCATACATGGCAGCCTGATAGGCATTCTGAGGATAGACATCCCAGGTGCCGAATACGATGTCGTTGAGGTTGGCAAGAGGAACGATGTCCTTGTAGTGCAGATACTTCTTGTCTGCGCCCTTGCCCACACGAATCTTGTCGTACTGAGTCATTGAGCCTACTGGCTTGGTAAGTCCCTTGCGGGCCATCAGCACACCTGTCATGAATGTAGTAGATACTGCACCACAACCTACAACCATAATACCCAGCTTGCCATCAGCTGGTTTTACATTGTTCTGTTCCATTTCTAATGAATTATTAAGTCTTCTTTTTATTTGATTGATTGATTTGAGGGCAAAGGTACTGAAAACTGATGAATAAAGTGCAGTTTCCTCCTATAATCTGCTATAAATTTAGAAAAATTAGCATTATGGAGGTCAAAAAAGCGAGAAAAAGTAAGTATCTTTGCATCATATTTCAAAAAATCAAAGTTTTTATAGCATGACAATAACGCTTATTATCTTGATCATTACGGTTGCCATGTTTATTTGGGGCAAGGTGAGAGCCGATATCGTGGCGCTCACAGCCCTGGCAGCACTCCTGGTTTTCGGAATTCTTACGCCAGCCGAAGCTCTGGCTGGTTTCTCTTCGCCCATCGTCGTCATGATGGTCGGACTCTTCGTGGTGGGGGGAGCCATCATGCAGACCGGCCTCGCCAAGCTGACGGGCAATAAACTGATGGCACTCTCGCGCGGCAACGAAACCATCACCTTCCTGCTGGTGATGCTCGTAACCTCCTTTATCGGAGCTTTCGTGAGCAATACCGGAACGGTGGCCCTCATGATGCCTATCATCATGAGCCTGGCAGCAGGTTCGGGCATGCAGTCGTCGCGCTTCCTCATGCCGCTCGCCTTCGCCGGAAGCCTGGGCGGAATGCTCACTCTCATCGGTACACCGCCCAACCTGGTCATCGACGAGGTGCTTACCGAGGCGGGATTCAAGCCGCTCGCCTTCTTCTCCTTCTTCCCCGTGGGCATCATCGTCATCGCCATCGGCATCATCGTGCTCATGCCGCTCAGCAAAATCTTCCTCAGCAGGAAACAGAGCGGAAAGAAGAAGAAAACCAAGTCGCTCGACGACCTGGTGGATGAATACCGGCTGCTCGACAATCTGCATCGCTACATCGTGCCAAGCAACCGGACTTCTGCCGCCAAGGATGAAAACGGCGAGCCGATGAACATCGTGGGAAAAACCCTGAAGGAACTCAGCATCCAGAAGAAATACGGAGTGAGTATCATCGAAATCAGAAACGAGAAGAAATCGAGACTCGGATTGGTGCAGGACGTAAACCAGAACATGGCGAAGAGCAGCAGTACCATTCAGGAGCACGACATACTATATATAATAGGTGACGAGCAGAAGATGCAGCGCTTTGCCCAGGATTACGGACTGAGGAGGATGAAGGACGTGAAGATTGATTTCTACGACCTGGGACTGACGGAAATCGTTGTGATGCCTACCTCCAACTTTGCCGGTCTGCGCATCGGCGATGCCAACCTGCGCAAGCGATTCGGCATCAACGTGCTGGGTGTGAAGCGAGGCGGAGGCTCATCATCCTCTTCTTCTGAGGGTGGCAGAGGCGCTAACGAATACATCACGGATAATCTGATAGCCACCAAGCTGCACGTGGGCGACATGCTGCTGGTGCAGGGCGAATGGACCAACCTGGCGCATCTTACTGCCGATACTACCAACTGGGTGGTGCTGGATCAGCCGGAGAAGGCTGCTGACAAGGTTCTGCTGGATTACAAGGCGCCTGTGGCTGCTGCCATCATGCTGCTGATGATAGCCATGATGGTGTTCGATTTCATCCCGGTGGCTCCGGTTACGGCGGTCATCATCGCCGGACTGCTCACGGTCTTTGCCGGATGTTTCCGCAACGTGGAGGCTGCCTACAAGACCATCAACTGGGAGAGCATCGTGCTGATAGCTGCCATGATGCCGATGTCAACGGCGCTGGAGAAGACGGGTGCTTCGGCATTGGTATCTCAGGGGCTGGTGGATAGCCTGGGATCGATGGGTCCTACGGCTCTCCTGGCGGGCATCTACTTCACCACTTCGCTCATGACGATGTTTATCAGCAATACCGCCACGGCGGTTCTCATGGCGCCTATTGCCCTGGTGGCAGCCCAGCAGGTGGGGGTGAGTCCATACTCCTTCCTCTTTGCGGTGACCCTGGGAGCCAGCATGTGCTTTGCCTCTCCGTTCTCCACTCCGCCTAATGCGCTGGTGATGAAGGCGGGTGGCTACACGTTTATGGATTATGTAAAGGTAGGTTTGCCGTTGCAGATCATCATCGGCGTGGTGATGACTTTCGTCCTGCCGCTGCTGTTTCCTTATTAAATTAAGGTAATGTTTTCTTATTACAATAGTTCGTTAATAATTCAATAATGTGCTAAGCAGCTATACGCTGTAAGCACGAGAGTCAAGGTCGGAGTCAGAAAGAAAATCCTATAATTTCTTGGCAGTTTCAATAGTGTATCTTCGCAGCAGATTTATAGAATCTAAAATAATCAATTATGGGTAGATACATCAACCCTTTTACCGATTGGGGCTTCAAGCGTCTCTTCGGTCAAGAGTTCAGCAAGGACTTGCTGATATTTTATGCCAAAGGAGCATGAGGTGACAAAGTTTAGGACAGACGTTGCTTTGAGGGAGAAGTCTAGCGACACTATTTTTTCTGACAAGCTTCGTTTTATCTATCTTTCTCTTCCCTTCTTTGATAAGAGTGAGGAAGAATGTGAGACTGGTTTTGAAAAATGGATTTATGTATTGAAGTATATGGAAATGGATGAAGTATTTAAAAATTTGCCTTTAGCGGAACAAAAGAAGATGCTCGATCATCTTGCAAAATTGCCAGATGTTCGTTACTTGAGTAGTGAGGAGCAGGAAAAATACGATGAGAGTATTAAGGCTGTTATTCCTGATGATGAGGAGATTGAGATAAAATAAATATGAATCATAACGAAAATAGCGAAAAGATGAATCAAATTACGATGCTCGGAACGGGAAATGCTACGGTTTCCCAGATTTATAATACCTGCTTTCTGCTCCAGACTTCCAGCACTCTAATGCTGGTGGATGCGGGAGGAGGAAACGGAATCCTCTCGCAGCTGAAGAAGGTGAATGTTCAGATTTCTGATATTCATCACCTCTTCGTTACCCATGCGCATACCGACCACGTGCTGGGTGTAATCTGGGTAATCCGAATGGTGGCACAATGTAAGGGTTACGAGGGATTGCTGCATGTGTATGGAAACGACAAGGTGATGAAGGTGATCAAGACCATCATCGACATGATTCTTGCCAAGAAGCAACTGGCGAAGGTGGCTGAAAGGGTGGTGTTCCATCAGCTGGAAGATGGCGATTGTTTCGAGGTGGGGGATATGAAGCTGGAATGCTTTGATATTCAATCTACTAAGGAGAAGCAGTTCGGATTCCGGGCTGAGTTGCCTGCTTCTTCTGATGATGATGCATCAGAAAATCATGCTAAACCTTTGGTCTTGGCGTGTCTGGGCGATGAACCTTATAATGAGCAGAATCGTCGCTACATTGAGGGGGCGGATTGGATGATGTGCGAGGCGTTCTGCCTTTATGCCGACCGCGATACGTTCAAGCCTTACGAGAAATGCCACAGCACGGCGCTTGATGCCGGAAAACTGGCGGAGGAACTGGGGGTGAAGAATCTCATTCTTTATCATACGGAGGAGAAGACGCTGGCTAATCGTAAGGAAAATTATACCCGTGAAGCTGCCGGGAACTTCAAGGGTAGAATCTTCGTTCCGGATGATTTGGAAGTGATTGAGCTATAGGATTTTCTTTGTCCCACAGATTTCACAGATTTTCACAGATTCTGGATCTGTTTGGTTTTGAAAAAAAACACGCAGATTTCGCAGATGACGCAGATTTTCTTTGGATGGGCAAATGATTGGTGATAAAAAATCCCGAAGCATGGAAAATGCCTCGGGATTCGGTTGATATGCGTTTGTGTTCTTTATTTTAGTACGCTTCTCCCTGCTCTATTTCTTCCTGCGTGATGCGCTTGCGGTCGATGGCGCGCCAGGCGAAGACGATGTAGGCGAGGACGAACGGGATGAGGAGGGAAACTATCGCCATGGTGCGGAGCGTGAACTCGCTGCTGCAGCTGTTGGCGAGGGTGAGCGAACTCTGAAGGTCGATGTTCGACGGATAGTAGGCGGTGTGGTTCCAGCCGGCTATCAGCAGAAGAACCAGCACGGTGAGCACGGTTCCGATGCCCGTAAACCAGATTCCCTTTCTATACTTCACGCTTCTCGATGACTTGAAAATGCCGAAGAGAACGAGTACTACACCTATTAATAATATTACAAGCAAGATTGGCATCTCCAGAAGATTGTGAAGATACTTCATGCTCTCTATCGTAATGCTGTCCGCAGATGCTGCGCTCATTCCTGCCTCTGCTGCTGTGCTGAATCCATCCTTTACCAGCAATCTGATGAGGAATGGCAGGAAGAACAATAGGAAAATGAGGGCATTCCATGGCAACTGGCTGGTGCAGCGCTCCTGAATCTGCTGGTGTTCGATGTTGTTCTTGATGTAGAGCATGCCCAGGATGCGGGCTAGCATCAGTACGGCAAGTCCCAGCACCACATTCCATGGGTCGAGCAGGGCATCAAGACCATGACTGGCGTTTGCCCATCGGCTGATAACGGGTTGCAGACTGTTGGTAATATTCCCCTTGTCTATCAGGAAATTGCTGCCGTTGAAGAAGGTGGCTACGGCCCCGCCAAGAAGCAGAGGGCCTACGATGCCGTTGATGATGAGGCAGATCTGAAAGGTCTTTGGTCCAAGAAAATTACCTATCTTGTTCTGGAATTCATAGCTCACCGCCTGAATCACAAACGAGAACAGGATGATCATCCACAGCCAGTAGGCTCCGCCGAAACTGGTGCTGTAGAACAATGGGAACGAGGCGAAGAAGGCTCCACCGAAGGTGACGAGCGTGGTGAAGGTGAACTCCCACTTTCGCCCCGTAGAGTTGATGATGAGGCGACGCTCTTCTTCCGTTTTTCCCAAACAGAAAATCAAGGTGTTGGCTCCCTGTACAAACATGAGAAACACCAGCAGGGCTCCTAATAATGATACGAGGAACCACCAGTATGATTGCAAAAATTCGTATGTCATAATACTTTCGGGTTTTGTTGTTTACTGAAAAACTATCCTATGATTCTTTTCGAAATCTTTCTGAAAAAAAACATTGATTATCAGAGAGATTATTCATATTCCGGTCCTTTCTTAATCTGCTTCACCAGGATGCTGATTTCCACGGCAAGCATGGTGGTGAAGAGTGCCAGGAAGATGAAGAAGGTGGTGGCCACGCTGCCTGCCTCGATGTCGGAGATGGCGGCGCTAACTGGCAGCAGGTCTTGGATGGTCCAAGGCTGGCGACCGATTTCTGCTACTATCCAGCCCGATTCTGAGGCGATGTAAGCCAGTGGAATCATGATGATGGCGGAAATGAGGAACCATCGGTATTGGGCGATTTCCTTCTTATAGACCAGGAATAGGCTGAGGGCGAAGAAGAGGATGAGCAGGCAGCCTACTCCCACCATCAGGCGGAAGGCGTAGAAGCAGATAGGGATGTTCGGTACCAGTTCCTTGGCGTCCTTGATGTAACCATATCCGAAGTATTTCATGTTCTCCCTGAGGATAGGGAGCTGGTCTTGCGCCTTGGTTTCGCGATAGGTTTTCAGGGCAACAATCGCCTTCTTGCCCCGGGCTATCTTTTCCTGCACGGATGGTTCCCGGGTGCCATCCTCGTGGGTGTAACCCTTGAGGATATCGTTCACGCCTGGCACGTAGCCATCGGCTGTGCGGGTGGCTAAGAACGAGAGCATGTTGGGGATGGCGATGCGCATGGCTGGCTCCTGCTCGTTTTCGTAATCGGGCTGCCGGAAGGGGTGAACGGCTGCTATCGCCGTAAGGCTCTCGCCCTTTCCACCATTATATAAGGCTTCCATCGCAGCCAGTTTCATCGGCTGCACCTGTGCCACCTGATAGGCGGAGTTATCGCCGGTCATCGCAGCCAGCAGGGTAGCGATGAGTCCTACTCCGGCACCCATCTTGATGCTCGCCTTGGCAAGTTGGGTTTCTCTCTTCTTCAGGAGATACCAGCAGCTTACGGCTACCACGAAGGTGGCTCCGATGATCCAAGAGGAGGTGACAGTGTGGGTGAACTTGTTGATGGCGAATGGCGAGAGTGCCACATCCAGGAACGAGGTCATCTCGAAGCGCATGGTGTCGGGATTGAATTCCTGCCCCACCGGATATTGCATCCAGGCATTGGCTACGAGAATCCACCAGGCAGAAATGGTGGCGCCAAGTCCCGTGAGCCAGGTGGAGGCAAGGTGGAAGCCCCGGCTCACCTTATCCCAACCGAAGAACATCACCGCCACGAAGGTGCTCTCCATGAAGAATGCCAGGATGCCTTCGATGGCTAGGGGAGCGCCGAATACGTCGCCCACGAACCAGGAGTAATTGCTCCAGTTGGTGCCGAATTCAAACTCCAGGATGATGCCTGTGGCAACACCCATGGCGAAGTTCACGCCAAAGAGTTTTTGCCAGAAACGGGTTACGTGCTTCCAGAACGGCTTGTTGGTGCGGTAGTAACATGTTTCGGCAATGCCCATGATTACTGCCAGTCCCAGGGTGAGTGGAACGAACAGCCAATGGTAGATGGCCGTGAGTGCGAATTGCGCCCTCGACCAGTCGATGGTGGCTGATGTAATGTCTAACAATAGATTTGTCATCATAGTTGAATGGTTTTAGAATTGTTATTATATAATGTTTTTGTATTTTATTTCTTTCGATAATATTCGATAATATGGGATTGAAATCCAGAGTTTTATCTGTTGAGAATTTCCTTGGAAACGAAGCCAGCCTTGTCTCCATTCTTTGCATTCGTATTGATAAAATCAGGAAAGAAGAAGAGCTTGAGCACCAGGAAGATGATGGCAAGCTTGATGAGGATGATGGTCCAGAGCGTCTTGCCCAGGGTCATCGTCCTGAAGCCATCATAATAGAGATGGAATATTTGGGATAGCAGTCCTTGTTTCATCGGCTTCACATCCGTTTTCATCAGGTTTTTATCTTTTTTCTTCTGCATAGTCACTCCTTCTTTTGAAAATCTGCTGCAAATCTACAATAAAATTATGTAATTACCAAATATTTTCTTGAAAAAGTTACAAAAAAGGAAAGAAATGTTTTAAAGTCACAGATTATAGCTTGTGGTTCACGACTGGGCTGAAAGCTTTATAAGCAGCCCGCCCTGAAAGGTAAAACTTGCATTTTATTCCTTTATGTTAAAATCACCATGAGAAAAATAACCTATCTTTGCAATCTCATTACATGAAATGAGATGCAATAAAGAATTGAAATTATAAAAGGAGAAAAGAAAAATGGATAAGAATGAAATGACAGAAAATAAGGAAAACGTAGTGATTGATGATTTCGACTTCTCTCTGATAGCCGATTTCTTCAAGAGGGTAAATAGACAAGGCCCTGGTGGCGAGTGGGAGACAAGACTTGCTACGAGTCTGATTCCCGATTTCAAGCGAAAGATTCGCATCGCCGATATGGGATGCGGCAAGGGAAGCCAGACCTTCGTTCTTGCCGATGAGTATGATGCAGAGATTGATGCCGTAGATTTATTGCCGGAAATGATGGAAGGTATTCGGAAGAAGATACAGACGAACGGATTGGAGGATTGCGTTTATCCTGTCCAGGCATCGATGGATGATTTGCCTTTCAGAAAGGAATCCTACGATTTGATTTGGGCGGAAGGTTCCATCTTCATCATCGGTTATGAGAAGGGCCTGGCGTATTGGCGTGAGTTCCTGAAGCCCGGCGGCTTTATTGCCGTAACGGAATGTAGCTGGCTCGGCAATAAGCGCCCGGAGAACATGGGCTGGATAGAAGATAATCTTCCCGAGATTGATACCATCGAGCATAAGATTCATCAGATGGCAGAGGCGGGTTACGAGCCTTACGCTCATTTCATCCTGCCCGAAACCTGCTGGACGGAGAATTATTATGCCTCGATGAAGCCGGCGATGGAAGCCTTCCTGAAAGACCATCCTGGAGACCTCAAGGCGCAGGTTTTCATCAATCGACTGAAAGAGGAAATCGCCTATTACGAGGAGAACAAGGATTGCTTCGGCTACGTCTTTTATATTGGAAGAAAAGTTTGATTTTTTATTAGGAAGAAAAATTTGATTTTTTATATTGGAGAAAATGCGTATGATCATAGGAGTAGTAATTATCAAGGTGGCGATGCTGGTTAGTCTTGCTGCCTATAAAATATTAAGTTTACATTAAAAATAAAAAGGAAATGGAAATTACAGAAAGAATTCAGAATAGAAAGGATGTAAAGGCGATTAGTGTTCGCCTTTTGGGTGATTATAAGTCTGTCAATTATATGGAGGCTTGGAACAAGTTGGGTGCTTATTGCCAGAAGCATCATATTGACAATGATTGCCCAGATGCAGAATACATCAACATCTATCACGACAATCCGGCAACAACTCCTGCTGAAACCTGCCGCACGGATGTTTGTATCGCAGCTTCTATCGTAGAGCAGCTTCAGCCAGAGGGAGATGTGAATATCATTACGATTTATGGTGGTCGCTTCCTCGTTTATCGTTATCAGGGACCGTATGAGAATCTGGCTGAAGTTAACGCCAAGGTTTATGGCGAACTCCTTCCTGCATCTGGCGAGAAGGTGAAGTTGGGAAGCGGTGTATTGGAACATTGTCAGATGTTTGAGCGTTACCTGAACGATCCGGAGACAACGGCTCCGGAAGAATTGCTAACAGAAATATGGATTCCGATAGAGTAGAAATCATGAAGAAAGAATAAAAATCATGAAGAAAGAGTAGAAATCATGAAGAAAAAGAATATTCCTTGCGCAGATTGTTGTATGCGCCGTAAGTATGAGGCGAATCCTCGTTCGCTTGTTTCTCGTTTCTGGCATTGGCACACTCGCTTCTGCCCCGGCTGGAAGGCTTTTATGAAGAGCCTTCCTGAGGCGGAGCAAAAGGAAATGAGGATAAAGTATGATTTGAAAATAAGTTCTGCAATCCCATGCTGATGTGGGGGAGTTATCGCTGTGGCTTCTTCCGAACCACGCTCCCCATCTCCTTCCAGTTTCATCATGTTCAGATGGATGGAGGCGAGGCTGCAGGATTTCTTGAGTTATTGCAAGTCATCATGAAAATAGCTAGGTTGTAGAAAGTAATTCGGCATTTTTTGAATAAAAGAGGCAATTACAATAAAAAAGTTCTAATAATCTTTGTACTTTAAAGAGAAAACCTTACCTTTGTATCTGAATTTAAACGATTAAGATTATGGATGTAAAACCTTATATAAACCCATTTGAAGAAGGTTCTGGTGATAAGGTTGAAGAACCGGTAGCTGTTAGTACTTCTTCTGCTCATCAGCTTGATGCTTTGCGCCATCAGGTGATGGATGCTGTTGCTTCGTCTGATGACAAAGTAACCTTGGTGTTGTGTCTGGATATGTTGACACATCAGAGAAAACATCGTAGAATTCATTGTGCTGGAAAATCTGATGCGGAACTGGCTGCTACGCTTTCTGCGACGACCGATTGGGATGATACAGACCATGCAGATTTATCTCAGATAGATTATCAGAAATATAAGCCTTATCGTTCACCTAAAGTTCAAAAAACAATAGAAAAATGGTTGTAAGTTCTGTTGAGCAAAGAGAAATTGTTGAGGTTCCGTTTATAATGCCTGACGGTTCTATTCTTCCTCATCCAGCTCTTGTAATTTCTAGAAATGAATTGCAGGAGGATGAGGATGGAATGTTTTATGCGGTTTTGATTTCTACGAAAAACCATTTTCCGGAGTATACAATTAAAATACAAGATGAATGGTTGAATAAGCCATTAGGAAAGCAATCGTTCTTTATTACTCATTTGGTTAATATGTTTAATGTGAGCGATGTAATGAAAAGAAATAACCGTTTTATCAAGAAGAATCATTTTGATGAAGTGATAGATGTTATTATCAATAATATAATAGGATAATGGAGATGGAGTTATTGCAAGCCATCATCAGGTTCTTGCAATAACTCCACGTCTTAATCTGAATTCCATCGGGCTTACCCCGTGTTTCCGTTTGAATGCCGTGCAGAAATGACTCTGGTAATCGTAGCCCAGCATGATTCCGATGTCGGCTATCGGAAGACTTGTGTCGAGGAGGTAATGAACCGCCAATTCCATGCGATAATCAAAAAGATATTGGAAGACGGTGGTTCCAAACTCCTGCTTGAAGGCTTTCTTCAGGGTGCATTCGTTGGTTCCCACCATTGCCGCCAACTCGTGGAGCGAAGGCATTTCCTGATAGTGGGTGAGGATAATGCTTTGGGCATCGTGTATCTTGTCACGGATGCTGATACTGAAGGTTTGACTGCTTGGCAAGAGACTGGCGGGCAGGAGAAATCCCGAGAGGCAGTCGATGATCTTCGATTCCAGGTATTTGGAGGCTTGGTTGCCTAACAGGCGGGAACGCTGGATGTCTCGTGCCGCCTTGATGACTTCTGCTATGGCGGGCTGGTTGTACTTGATGATGGTCTGGGTGTTGAAGGTTGGGCTGGTTAGAGGGGAGAGTTGCTCAAAAACCTCTGGGTCGCGCTCGATAAGTTCTTCAATGAATTGCTGTGGGATGACCACGTTGAAGATTTCGAATTGGGTGCCCTGGTTCAGGTGAGTGTTGGCCCCACCTTCGCCGCTTAGAAAACAGAGGCTTGCCTCGCCTGTTTTCCACATCATTTCCTTTTTTGTTCCACGATTGCCGTACACTTCTTTCATGCTGCCGCCAAGGGTTGGCATGGAGAAGAGCAGGGCTGGTCGAACCTCGTGCTGTGCGATAAACTTGGCGTTGTTCGCCTTGCCAAGATAATGTTGGTTCATAATGCCAAACTTCTGGTAATGCCACTCCTTGAGCGAAACTTCCAATGCATCCGATTCGATGTGGTTGCTCCGTTCCATCCCATGGTTGTCGATGAAGGTAAGGCCGTTTTGCCTTACTTCCCCTTCTACCTTTCCATCTCTTATTATCTGACAGTCAATCATTAGCTTTACTTTAAGTTGTTTTTATGCTGCGAAATTGCAATTAAGCAAGAATTTCGTCGCAAATGTACGATTTTCTAAGTAAATATGCAAGTATATCTACAAAAATATAACCTTTTTTCGAAAAAAAAGTCTCTGCTCTATTTTCCTCCCATTCTTCCCACGGCTTCCTGGGCAGAGTTCTCGCCACGGTATTGCTTCTTTGCCTGGTTGAAGCGATAGGTGAGGCGGAGCTGCACGCTTCGGGTGTCTTCCCACTTCTGCTGCTGGAATCGCACGTTGCCGTAGGTGCCATCGGTCTTTCGGCTTATGGTGTTGAAGATGTCGCTCACGTTCAGGCTTAGCGAGAGGCGGTCTTTCAGGAATCTCTTGTAGAGCTGGAAGTCGAAGTTGTGTACGCTGTTGATGGTGAGGTACTCGTAGGTGCCGCTGCTTCGGTAGGAGAACGAGAGGTTCAGGTACCAGCCCTTGGGCAGATGGAAGCCGTTGTAGAGGTTGAAGATGTAGTAGGGGTCGTGGAAGCTTTTCTCCTTTCCCATGCTGATGGCCTTGATGAAGCCCTGCTGGATGCCTGCCTGCACTTGTGGCTCGTAGAAGCCCCAGCGGTGGCGGTAGCCGAGGAAGCTGCCCCAGTTCCAGCAATGGTCGATGTTGGTCCAGGTGATGTAGCCTATTTGCGGGTCATCTGAATCGGGTTCGATGATGCTGGTGATGTAATCCTTCACGTAGGTGTAGCTTGCCTGGAGGAAGAGGTCGCCATAGCTTGCCTGGTATTGGAACTCGTGGCGCTTGGATGGATCCAGCTGGCTATTTCCTATCTGTCTCAAGTAGCGGTTTGCGTAAATCGTGCCCGTGTTCAGCTCCTGGAAGGATGGGCGGGTTTCGGAAGAGCGGTAGCTCAGCGACTGGGAGAATCTGCCTGACTGATGAGAGAGCAGGAGGGAAGGGTAGAGATTGTCGTATTTGCGATGGAGCGGGGCGTGCGAATCCAAGCGGCTGTCCACGTGCTCGTATCTCAATCCTACTCTTAATGAGAAGGGTTTGAAGTCGAGTGAATACTCGGCGAAGACGGCAGCGTGATTTTCCTTGGTGATGCTGTGGGTGGAGGTTCCCTTATCGGCAGGGGTGTAATCGGTGCGCGATTCGCTCTTCACGTAGTTGTACTCGGCGCCGAACATCAGAGATTGCTTGTCGTTGATGGTGTAGTTGGCGCGAGCCTTTGCTCCCCAGATGGTTCCATCGCTTTGTGGCAGGAGTGTGAACTTGTTTCTGGCTTCCTGCTGGGTAGAGGCTGCTTCTCTCTCCGAAATCTCATCCACGAATTGGCCCTGCTCTGTGTGCAGCCTCACGAAGTCGCCGAAGAAGTTCAGCTTCCATTTTTCTCCGTAATTACCCTGGTAGAAGGCGTTCACGTGGTGCTGCCAGTCGTAATAGAGGAACTTGTTGTTGCCTGTTACGTTGTCATCTACGTGATTGTTGGTCATCGCATAGCTCGTCATCTTAAATGGCATCGGCTGATGGATGTTGTAGCCATTGTATTTCACTCCGATGGTTTGCTTTTCCGTCAGGGCGAGGTCGGCTCCGGTACTCCAGTAGAAGTGGTCGTTGTAGTTATGCTTGCAGTCGAGGGTGGAGGAGGCGATGTAGGTGGTGGCGTTATCGCCAGTATTACTGCCTGTATTACTGCCAGTATTACTGCCGCTTACGTAATTCGTGGTGATGTCCTGTTCTTTCCATATGCCCTGCCAGTTGGCGTAACCCAGTTTGCCGTAGTACGTCATCTTGCCGTGGGTGTAGGTAAGGTCGAGGTCGTGGTTGTTGCTCACGAAGGAGTCGAAGAGGATGCCGGAGTTCTCTACGATGGCGAGTCCTTGCCGGTTCTTCTTGGTTGTGATGAGCAGCACGCAGCCCACGTTGTTGCCGTATTCGGCTCCGGGATGATGAATCACCTTCACCTCTTTTATCTGTGTAACGGGCAGGTTTTCTACCACGCTGTAATCCTGCACCTTTCTCTCGTTGATGTAGATTTCGGGTGCGCCGCCGATAAATGCCTGCGGTTTGCCATCCTTATCCTTGAACATTCCGGGAAGTTTGGCAAGCACTTCTGTAGCAGTTGGCTCCTTTTCGAGCGAAGTTCCCGAGATGCGAGCCACGATTCCTCCGTTCTTCTGGCGGAATTGTGAGCGTGTTCCTTTAATGGTTACGGCTGCGAGCTGTTTCTCCCATTGGATGCTGTCCTGGCGAAGCTTTTCCTTCATCGCCTGGATGCTATCAGTAGAAATATTCTTTGCAGTAGAAATGCTCTCTGCTGTAGTGGTCTTTGTTTGCTGAGCGTGCGTCAACATCGGATTTCCCAGGATGAGCAAGCCGCTCATGATCAATTCATGTTTCATAATCTTCTTTCTTATTTTAAAGTAAATATGCTGCAAAGTTCTTGCGAATGTTACTGTGCAGGAATCTTGCGAATGATGCTGCAAAATTACGGATAAGGAAAGAGAAGGATTTTAATATAACGGAATTTTTTCGGATAAGATTTGTTTTTTTATGAGATAAGTCTTGCCGTTTCATCAGAATTCGTTATCTTTGTCCCCTAAAACATAGAATCATTTTAATCAGAAATAATCAGAAGATATGATGAACATAGAATCAGTTAGAGAGTATTGCCTCTCGCTTCCCCTCGTAACCGAGGATTTTCCTTTTGATGAGCAGACCTTGGTGTTTCGCATCTTGGGCAAGATCTTTGCCTGTGTTGACCTGGAGCGCCCCGAGTGGGTTACGATGAAATGTAATGCCGATTACGCCCTCGAACTTCGGGAAGAGCATCCCGAAATAGAAGGCGCATGGCATTGGAATAAGAAATACTGGAATCAGGTAAACCTTTATGGCACGCTGGAAGATGATTTCATCCAGTCCCTGCTTCGCCACAGCTATTCCGAAGTGGTGAAGAAGCTCAAGAAACAGGAAAAGCTTGAGCATCCTGAAATCATGGAGGTGGTGGAGTAGTTTCTACCACTCCACTTTTTCGTTCAGGATATCGCCATCAGTAGCATCCTCAGCTGTAAAGGTTGCGCCACGATACTGTACGCAGAGCATCAGCAGAGGTTCGGCACCATTGTTGCGAACAGAGCGCTTGCCGGCTGGTGCTACTCTCACCACGCTTCCTTCCTGAACTGGGAATACCTTGCCATCCACCTGGAACTCGCCCTTGCCGCTGAGGAAGAAATACAGTTCCTCGTGGTTCTTGTGAGTATGGAGGAAACCAGTCTCCTGACCTGGAACCATAACCTGGAATGAGAATTCGCTGCCGGTTGCGTTTACGCTCTGACCTCCGAATACCTTTCCTGGAATCTTAATCTCAGGCCCCAACTCTAAAGTGTAGTCCTTGAGGTCACTCATCTTACCAAAATCTGTGGCTGTGAAGTTTTCAGCCTTTGCAATAATCTTTGTTTCTTTCATCTTGTCTGTTATTTTTAATGTGAATTTGTGAGTACTTCTGCTTTCAGCTTTCATTTCTGAATTGCGTTGCAAAGATACTGCGAAAAACTGGTTCCTGCAAGAGGGCACTTGGGGGTAAGATGGTTACCGAGAGGTAACTATTACGTGGGAATGGGAGAAAGAAAAATGAAGCGTTAACTTAGATTAACTTGGTATGTTTGGTATCTTTCCGGATATTAGTTACTTTTGTAGCCTATTGCAGAATATTATAGAGTTTTGCAGAACATTATTGCAGAATATTATAGTAGAATATAAAGAAGATAGATTATGGCAAGAATGATAAAAGAAATGGTAGTGCAGGACTGTCCCATCCGTAACGTTCTGGCGCGCGTTTGCGACAAGTGGTCGCTACTGGTAATCTACACCCTGAAAAATCATCAGGATGGTCCCCTCCGGTTTAATGCCCTTCGTAAGCTGATTCCGGATATTTCGCAGAAAATGCTTACCAGCACGTTAAAATCGTTGGAGGCTGATGGCTACGTTACCCGCAAGGCTTATGCCGAAGTGCCGCCAAGAGTGGAGTATTCTCTCACACCCCGTGCTGAAACCCTTATTCCTATTATGGATCATCTGATAGAATGGGCGCTGGATAACATGGCTGTGATTCTGAAGGATAGGGATAAGGCAGCAGGCTGATTTCCCAGATGAGTTTTCCGGAAAATCATTCATATTTTCTGTAGTTTGGGTAATGCATGTTTTCTGGATTCTTTGTATCTTTGCACCCGGAAATCATAATTATAACTATTAATAAGAAAATGTATATTGAGAAGATAAAGTCGCCAGCTGATTTGAAGAAGCTGGATTTGAAGGAGCTGCAGGTGGTGGCTGATGAAACCAGACAGGCTGTGCTGAACCGTGTGAGCAAGCATGGCGGTCATGTGGGACCAAACCTGGGATTCGTGGAGGCTACCGTGGCGCTTCACTACGTTTTTAATGCGCCAAAGGATAAGCTCGTGTTTGACGTAAGCCACCAATGCTATCCGCATAAGGTGCTCACCGGACGAGCTGCGGGATTCCTCGGCGATGTGGATGACATGAATGCCATTTCGGGCTATTCTTCTCCTGCCGAATGTCCGGAGTATGATAACTTTGAGGTGGGGCATACTTCCACTTCCGTGAGTCTTGCCACCGGTTTGCAGAAGGCGCGCGACGTCAAGGGTACCGATGAGAACATCATCGCCATTATCGGCGACGGATCTCTTTCTGGCGGTGAGGCTTTCGAGGGACTGGACGAGGCTTCGGAACTCGGCACGGGCATTATTATCGTGGTGAACGACAACGAAATGTCTATCGCCGAAAATCATGGCGGAATCTACAAGAACCTGCGTGCCTTGCGCCAGAGCAACGGCACCTGCGAGCACAACTGGTTCAAGGCGTGGGGCTTTGAATACAAGTACCTGGAAGAGGGTAACGACATCGAAAAACTCATCCAGGTTTTCGAGAGCGTGAAGGATACGGATAAGCCTACCGTGGTTCATATCCACACAGAGAAAGGTCATGGATTTGCGCCTGCCGTAGCCAACAAGGAGGCATGGCATTGGGGAATGCCTTTCAATCTGGAAGACGGTTCGCGACCAAGAAGGAATGCCGATGGAACCCTCCCGGAGGTTGCTCCAACAGAGGATTACGGCACTTTATTCTCTGACTGGATGCTCAGCGAGATGAAGCAGGATAAGACCCTCATCGCCGTAACTGCCGGTACTCCTACCGCAGGCGGATTTACTGCCGATAAGCGCCAACTGGCTGGCAACCAGCACATCGATATGGGAATAGCCGAAGAGCAGGCTGTGGCCATGATTTCGGGAATGGCGAAGGGCGGATTGCATCCGGTATGGACGGTTTACAGCACCTTTATCCAGCGCACCTACGACCAGATAGCGCAAGATCTCTGCATCAATTCCAACCCTGCCGTAATCAACGTGGTAGGAGGCGGAGTGAACTCGATGAACGACATCACTCACATCTGCCTTTTCGATATTCCGATGCTCTGCAGCATTCCGGGGCTCATCTATCTGGCTCCAACCACCTGCGAGGAGTATTTCGCCATGCTTCGCTGGAGCATTCTGCAGGATAAGAAACCTGTCGCCATCCGTGTGCCAAGCAATGGCGTGGTTCATACGTCAGAAGCCGTTGATGCTGAGTATGGTTACGAGGCAAAGTACAAGGTGATGCACCAGGGCGAGAAGGTGGCAGTCATCGCCGCCGGTTCGTTCTATCAGAAGGGCGAGAATGTAGTCCGCCTGCTGGCTGATAAGGGCATCGATGCTACGCTCATCAATCCCCGTTATCTGAATGAGGTGGATGCCGAAGTGCTGGATAGCCTGAAGGCAAACCATCAGTTGGTGGTAACCCTGGAGGATGGCTCGAAGGATGGCGGCTTCGGCGAGCGCATCGCCTCTTACTATGGCACTTCAGAAATGAAGGTGATGGTGGGCGGCATCAGAAAGGGTCTCTACGATAGATATGATGTGAAGAAGTTGCTTTCGGATAATCGCCTGCTCGATGAGCAGATTGTGGAAGACATTCTGGAGAATATAGGATAGTTGAGATAAAAAGAAAATCCAAGCAGGAGAATGAACTCTCTAGCTTGGATTTTTTTTGTTTTATCATCGAATGTTTGTCTTAATCTCAGTCTCAATCATCATCATCGTCATCATCATCATCATCCCAATCTCTATCGTGCTTCCACTTCTTTTTGTCGTGCTTCCACTTCTTATCGTGTTTGTGATGTTTGTGATGTTTGTGATGCTTGTCTGGCTTTCCTGGTCCATAAGTTACATGGGTACCGCCTGGCCATCCTGGTCTTCCGTAGCTGCACTCTGGGCGAGGGCGGCGCTTGTCGTGTCCCCAGTTATGCTTTGGATACTTGGTGTAAATATGGTGAACATACACATGATTATTCCAGCCGATAGGGCGATAGAAATAATAAGAGTCCTTGAATCTCTTCCATTGTCTGGCGGTCATCATGCGCTTGAGCTGCTTGTTGCGGTAATGCCAGCCGTAGGCATCAATGTCGCGATAGCTGCGGATGCCGTCCAGGTAGGTGAAGTTGATGTTCAGGAGATTGTTACGCTGGGCGCTGCTCAATCCCAGTTCCACCACCATCTTATCTGTGATAAAACGGGCTTCTGCCTGGATATCCGTCAGTCTCTGAGCATTCATAGATGTTATCATCATCCATACTGCTACGATTGTCATAATCATTCTTTTCATAACTATCTTCTCTTTAAAGGGTTATTACTGCATTTATTTATTTCTGGTGCAAAGATAGAGAGAATAGCTGAAAAAAGCAAAGGGAAAACCATAAACCAGCGTATGATTTTCCCTAAAAGCATCGGGGGAAACTCCCGTAATAAGATTGTAGTATCTTTTATCTGCTAATTAAAATCCTTGTAACCTCATTGACACATAATACCCCTACCTTTGCACCCGAAATTTAACAGATACCACCCCGGAAGGGGAAAGATATCATCAATATTTAATAATGTATTATAGTCAGATAAAGAAAAATGGAAAAGAAAGTATCGGGTAAGCATAGCAGCATGAATGGCTTTGCTATGATGAAAGGTAGAGTAGCTACTGTAGTTTTGGCTTCGGCTTTATTGTTGGGCGGAGGCTTGACTGCTCAGGCTCAAAACACAGCATTAACCACCTGCTCTCAGAGTGCAGCAACCGCCATTCCGCAGAATCCTAACTGGAAGGCGAATGCTGCTGAATGGCAGAAACTGAAGGGCGAAATCACCCTCTACATGACCAATGATATGGGACGCAACGGCTACTACGACCAGAAGTCTATCGCCGAACTGATGGGCGAGATGGCGGGAACGGTAGATCCGGAATGTGTACTTGCCGTGGGCGACATCCACCATTTCAATGGCGTGACTTCTACCCAGGACCCTCTGTGGCTTACCAATTACGAATATGTTTATTCTCATCCCGACCTGATGCTCAACTGGTTCCCGGTTTGCGGAAACCATGAGTATCGTGGTAATACCCAGGCTTTTATGGACTACGGCAAGGTGAGCCGCCGCTGGATGATGCCAGCCAAATATTACACCAAGGTGTTCGACCACAAGGGAACCACCATCCGTGTCATCTTCCTCGACACCACACCCCTCATCGATTCTTACCGCAAGAATTCAGAAATCTATCCTGATGCCTGCAAGCAGGATGCAGAGGCTCAGCTCTCCTGGCTCGACGAAACTCTGAAGAATGCCAAGGAAGATTGGGTCATCGTGGTAGGCCATCATCCTATCTACGCCTACACCACGAAGAAGGAGAATGAGCGCCTCGACATGCAGAAGCGCCTCCTTCCTGTCCTCCATAAATATAATAATGTGGCGATTTATGCCTGCGGTCACATCCACAACTTCCAGCACATCCAGAAGAAGGGCGACAACATCGACTACGTAGTCAATTCCTCTTCATCTCTGGCCCGTCCTGTGAAGCCTATCGATGGCACCGTGTTCTGCAGTCCAGCCGATGGTTTCTCTGTTTTTACTGCAGATAAGAAGCAGCTCAGAATGTCGATGATTGACAAGGATGGAAAAATCATCCACACGGTTTTAAAGGTAAAAAAGTAAAAAGGTAAAAGAAGCTTTTTTTCGAAAAGTAACGAATGAAGATTTCAATAGCGATATAGATGAAAAGATTTTTACTGAGTGTGGCGCTTCTTGCCGCTGCAACTACCGCCATCCAGGCCCACACGCTGGATGGTATAGTCAAGGATAACAAAACGGGCGACCCCCTCATCGGAACCGTAATCCGAGTAAAGGAGCTGCCCAACGTGAGTACCACCACCGGACTTGATGGTACTTTCACCCTGCATGAATTGCCTGATAAAGGCAAGTTTACCATCATCGTTTCCTACATGTCTTACAAGACCAGGGAGATGGTAGTGGATGTGGCTAAAGACTTCTCCAAAGATGGAAAAGAGGGAAAGGATGGACAGTTGACCATCGCGATGGATGAAGACCTGAAGCAGTTGGGCGAAGTGGTGGTTACCGGTCATCGTGAATACCGCAGCGACCGAAGCGCCATAGAAACCGTGAAGAATGCCGGCAACGTGCTCAACGTGATGAGCCAGCAGAGCATCCAGCTTTCGCCTGATGTCAACGTGGCGAGCGTTCTGCAGCGTGTATCAGGTGTAACCATGGAGCGTGATGCATCGGGCGAGGCTTCCTATGCCATCCTCCGAGGTATGGACAAGCGCTACAACTACACCCTGGTGAACGGCGTGAAGATTCCTAGTCCGGATGATAAAAACCGTTACATCCCATTGAATATCTTCCCTTCAGATCTGATGGACCGCCTCGTGGTTTCCAAGTCTCTGACGGCCGATATGGAAGGCGATGCAGCCGGCGGCGTGGTGGATATGGTGATGAAGGATGCCCCATCCCGCTTCCAGATTCAGGCGAATGCTGCCATCGGAGCAAGTGATTATTTCTGGAAGAATGGCAGAGATTATCTTACCAGCAACCGCTCTGATTATACAAAGAAATCTCCTTACGAGGCTTTCGGAAAAGACTACAAGGCGCAGATGAGCGATTTCAAAAACGGTTCTGTTCAGTTGAAGAGCCATTCTCTTCCTGCTCCTAACTTCATAGGAGGTCTGAGCATCGGCAACCGCTTCTGGAACGACCGCCTGGGCGTGATGCTTGCCGGAAGCGTGCAGAATGTTTTCCGTGGCACCGAGCGCACCTACAATTCCGTAAAGATGGCTTCGGGCGAGCAGGCCATGTACATTTCCAATCTGCAGCATCGCTACTATAGCATCCACGACCTTACTGCGGGTGCTCATGCCAAGTTCGACTTAACCCTGCCTGGCCACAAGCTGGAATGGTACAACATGTATGTGCGCACCAATTCCAAGGGCACCAGATACAACAATAGCGTCAACACCGAATACATCGGAGCCGACAGCTACACCCAGGATGATGAGGTGCGCTCTCTCTCAACTACCCAGAGCATCTTCGCCACCAATCTGAAAGGTACGCATCATCTTACCAAGGATTTTACCGTAGATTGGTCGGGCGTATTCTCGCAGGCAAAGGAGGAAGATCCGGACAGAACTTACGTTACCCTGACCAACACCATAAGCAGAACTGCCGAGAATGGCGGCGATGCCGTTTCGGGTTCCATTTGGGAAGGCGACAAGAACATCATCAAGACCCTGCCTAAGAGTGCCGAACGCCGATTCCAGCACAACAAGGATACCGACTGGGCGGGCTACCTCAACCTCTCTTACGATACCCATTTCGCCAACGATGTGGAGGCACTCTGGAAGGCGGGAGCGCAGTATCGCAGAAAGGAACGCAGCAACAGATATTATTCTTACATCTTCAATCCTGCCGACATCTCGCAGCGATTGGATGGCAACGGAATAGACCAGTTTGCTCACATCGATTGGGTTTGCAAGACTCCTTATTCTCAGGCTTCGCAGCTCAACTACGATTCCAAGGAGCACATCGGCGGTGCCTACGCCATGGTAACCCTGAAGAGCGAGGTGGGCGAACTGAATGCCGGTTTCCGTGCCGAGCACACCAACCAGATTTACACCATGCTCCAGCACTTCCGCAACATGGGACAGGTGGGCGAGCAGAGCTACTGGGATTATCTGCCATCGGCATCCATCAAGTGGACACCAACCAGGAAGATGAACGTGCGTCTCTCTTACTATCGCTCCATCAACCGTCCGGGGTTCTACGAGATTGTGCCTTATCAGATTCAGGGCGAGGAGTATCAGGAAAAAGGTAATCCAAACCTGAAGCGTGCCCGCATCGACAACATCGACCTGCGCTGGGAGTGGTTCCCAAGCAAGACCGAGCAGATTCTTGCCGGCGTATTCTATAAGTATCTGAAAGACCCTATAGAGCAGGTGTTCGTAACATCGGATGGCAAGATTGGAGCCGGAACCGATGCCTACTACATGCCGGATAACCTGGGTAATGCCAAGAATATGGGATTTGAAATCGACCTCATCAAGTACATCCGCCACTTCGGAGTAAAGGCGAATTATACTTACACCCATTCTGAAATCACCACCTCGAAGCGTGAGTACCAGGAGGGTAGTGCCGAGTATAAGACGGGCGTAACCCAGACCCGTCCGCTGGTAAACCAGGCTCCTCATACCGCCAACATCTCCTTATTATATAAGGATACGGAGAATGGCTGGAATGCTCAGCTTGCCTCTTCCTTCACGGGCACCAAGCTCGCCCTGGTTTCTCCTTTCAAGGATGCCGACCAGTGGGACAAGGCGATGTTCGGTCTCGACCTGAGTGCCGAGAAGCAATTCAAGAACGGCATCTCCGTCTTCTTCAAGGCAAACAATCTGCTTGATGCCAAGCGCGAGAGATACTTGAAGACCGTGAACAAGAGCAACCTGGAGTATGAGGGACAGAAGAGCGATAAGACCATCGTGGGAACTTATCAGTATGGCAGAACCTTCCTGCTGGGAGTAAGATACAAATTATAAAACAAGAAACTGTAAAAATGAAAAAGATAAATACTTTTGCTGCTTTGCTGTTGATGGCAGCAGCTGCAATGTTCTCCACATCTTGCGAGAACGATAATATCAATCCATACGATTATGTGAATAATGGCGGTAATGGAAGTGATGGTAATGAGAACCAGGGTTCTAAGGATGTCATCACAACGAAGGTGGCAGAATATCCTGCAGGTTCTGTGGTTTGGACCAAGGATACTACCCTGAGCCAGAGCGTTGAGATTCCTGTAGGAGCATCGCTCTATATTGAGCCGGGCGTAACCGTTACATGCAAATCAGAGGTTCAGGTGCCGGTAGAAATCGTAGTATTGGGCAATCTCTATTGCCTGGGAACCGCCGAGAAGCCAGTAGTCTTTACTTCTGATACCAGGAAGCCTGCCGATTGGGGCGGCATCATCTGCGGATATAATTCAGAGGAGGTGGTGCTCAACCACGTGGATGTGGCCTATGCCGGTGCTACTCCTACCGAGAGTTCTGCTTCTTTCCAGAACAAGCTTTTCAAGACCACCATCGATGGTGGCGTGCCAGCCTTCCACTTCTGTAATGTAAACGGCAAGTTTGTGATGGCAAACAGTTTCTTCCATGACAACTACAACGACCAGACTTACTTTACCGGTGGTAACGGTGTGATTATCAACAATATCTTTGCCGATAGCGGAAATGCAGCCGATGGCGGTGAGGCCATCAACGTGAAGGCGGGTTGCAAGCTCGATGTAGCCAACAACATCATCTACAACGCCTGCACCAACGCCTTCAAGCTTTCGAATGCCGGAAATAGCGAGGTGATTCCTCTCTCTGAGATGACCGCCTACAACAACACCATCATCAACTGTGGCTGGCGCCGTTCCAAAAACAAGAAGGGTGGTTCTGTCTGGGTAGAGAAGGCAGCGAAGCCAATCTTCGTGAACAACCTCATCTACGATTCCCGTTTCGCTCTGAAGCAGCCAAAGAAGGATGGTGCAGATATGGAGCACAGCCGTCTTACACCAAACTACTACTTTGCATCTACAGAGACAGGCGTAGCGCAGATGGCGAAGGGTGCAGAGCTCGGCATCTGGTTTGATACCGATATAAAGAGTAGCGTAGCAGGTCAGCTCAATCCACTCTTCAAGAACTTCACTCAGAGCGAGAAGATGAATATCAATTGCGAGATAGATGATGTAGCCCAGGGTGCTCCTTTGGCATTCGACAAGAGTTGGAATTTCGATTATCAGGCAGGCAGTCCTGCTCTTTCTGGAGGTGTAACCGATTTTGCCCGCCTCTTCCCAGAGGGCCTGCCATTCTTCGGCATGAAGCAGGTGAATTTCCTGGATAAGAATAACGACCAGAACTATTACTTCGCCGCCCCATTGCCAAGCGCAAGATTCGGAGCGTGGCTGTAGGATGAATATAATAATAAAGGAAAAAGCGTGCAGGCAACATCATTGTCGCCTGCACGCTTTTCGTTTTTATCATTTTTATCATCTAAATTTGTTGTGATTTCCAATCGAACACGATGGTGTTGTCTTCTTTGATATTGAAGCTCATGCCTACTTTGATAATTTCTTTGCCGCTCATGGCAAAGGCATCGGCATAATGCTTGCTTTCTATCTGCTCAAGAGCCTCCTGGGCAGTCTTTCCAAACTTCAGCTCCATCACATAGATAGTATCATCTGTCTCCATGGTTATATCAATTCTACCCTTTGATGTATGTTGTTCCACTATAATTCTAAAATTCGTGAGCAAGGCAAAGATGATATACATCGTTTGCTGGTAATGACCTTCGTAATGGGTGTTGTCGCAATAAGGCACCGTCTCCCAAAACGATTTCAATAACTGTAAGGCTTCATCTATCTTTCCATGTTTAATAAGCACCGACATCTTGGCGATGGTGGTATTGCACATCGCCGTCTTTGAGGTCAGATAATGAGGCAACAAACTTCTGTACAATCCAACTCTTATTTCCTTGTTAGGAATGGCTAGGGTATAGAGTTCCGTTTCTTCATCGTAATCCTTGATGGTGATGTAACCACTCTGATAGAGCAGCGGCATGATGGTGGTCATGGTTTCCGTGGCAGCATCAAAGTCATCCTTTCCGGCTTCCATACTCTCGCCCAGGTTCGCTGGCAGAAAGTTGAAATTGCGCATCATATTAATCAGATAAGTAGGAGTGCCGGAACCAAACCAGTAGGAATCAATCTTCTGCTTGGCAAAGCAGGTTAATAAGCTGAACGGATTATAAACGTCAGGAGAAGGCCATGTGAAATGATAGCCGTCATAATTATCCTTTAACTTAGCTAACGTCTGCTCATACGACAGGTTTAATTTTTCTGCAAGTGCCTCTATGTCATCCCGCATTCCGTTCACCAGTTCATCTTCCGTAATTCCGCAAATGCCGGCATACGGCTCGTCCATACTGATATTGGTGATGTTGTTCAATTCGCTGAAGATGCTGAGCTGAGAGAATTTGGTGATGCCTGTGAGGAATACGAAGCGGAGCAATTTCTCGCATCCTTTTAGCGGACTGTAGAAATTGCGCATGGCGTTGCGAAGTTCTTCCAATTTTTCATCCTCGTGCACCACATCAAGCAAAGGGGCATCGTATTCGTCAATCAGTATTACCACTTGCTTGCCCGTTTCCCTATAGGCAGTCTGGATAAGTGAGATGAGGCGGACGTTGGCATCAACAGCCGGATTCGTAATGCCCCATTTCTGCTCTTGTTCTGCAAGTTGCTGGTCGAAATATCTTTCCAGCTGGGCTATCTCCATGTGTTTGCCCATGCTCATATCGAAATGCAGCACCGGATAGCTTATCCAATCCTTTTCTAGCTTTTCGATGGCGAGTCCTTTGAAAAGATCCTTCTTTCCTTCAAAATAGCTCTGCATGGTAGTTAGCAACAGCGACTTTCCGAAACGGCGTGGACGGCTCAGGAAGAAATAAGTACCATCAGTATGTGCCATACGATATACATATTCCGTCTTGTCAATGTAGAACTTATCCTCTACTCGGATTCGTTCGAAAGTTTGTATTCCTATCGGATATAGTTTTCTTGCCATAATTGCTCGCCTTTCTTTTAAGTGATATTCTCTTTGTTGGCAAAGATACGAATAAATGGTGAAACCACCAAATTAAAAACATCTTTTCTTCATTTATGCCCCTTATCTCATTTCCTTATACCTTTTATTTCTTTTCTCTCCTTATTTCTTTTCTCTCCTCCTTTTATCTTCTTTCTTCCTTCTCTTATCTCCTTTCTCCCTCCTTCCAGTATTAATTTTGTGTTAATCTTAGGAAAAGTCTTGTTTAATATAGGATAAAGTTGTATCTTTGCCTAGTAGAAAGTTTCGTTCAGCGACGTTAAATGTGCGTTCAGCGTCGCTGAACCTGCATTCAACGTCGCTGAATGTCGGTTCAACGTCGCCGAACGGAGCTTTTATCTAGGGATAAATACTTTTATCTTTAGGTATGAGAACTATTATGATGAGGAGCAATCATCATTACTCTTGACTGTAATGGCTGTCTCAATATGGAGTGATAACAAACTTAATAAGAAAGGAATCGGTATGGCAAAGTACAAGTTGCAAGAGTTAACTGACATGCGTAATGAAGGCAAGCGCAGAGTTTATCCCAAGATGGTGACCAATCGGACACTATCCAGAAAAGAATTCATCAAGAGAATGCAGGGCTACCATCGTGGTATTTCGGAAAGTACCACGGAGGCTGTGTTGCTGGATGTGGCTGATATGTTGGTAGAAATGCTCTCCATGGGCTACAATGTGAATCTGGAAGGTATCGGTACCTTCTCCCTCTCCCTCGGTTTCGAGGACGATAAGCCTACGGAAATGCAGAGTGAAGAGGATAAGATGACGTATCGCAAGGTGGGCGTAAAGGACATCAACTTCAAGGCGTCTCCAGAGTTTATCAGGGAGGTGAAGCGTGAAACCGATCGCGACCTGGAACGAGATATGGGTGGCGTAAAGGTGATCCGTAAGCAGCTTTATTCCAAGGAAGAGCGCATCGCCCGTGCCCTGGAGGTGATAGAAGCCAATGGTCTCATCACCCTCTCTGATTATGCCTACATCAACAACCTGAGCCGCACCGCCGCCTCCCTGGAGCTGAAGGAAATTACCGCCGACCGAAATTCGCCGATAGGTTCGATGGGCAGCGGTAGCCACAAGGTTTGGGTGAAGAGAAAAGAATAAATAAAAATGAGTTTTATACTATTTTATTGGGATTTGCAAGAAACTTTCCGATTTTCTTGCAAATCCCAATTCTTTTTCGTACTTTTGCAGTTGTCTTGCTGTGGATGGCTGGCGATGAGTCGCTGGCTAGGTAAAAGTCCATGGCTTGGCCTATCATAATTAAGAAAGACGTTCTCTACGTTTTCTTCTGTTCAATTGAAACCTCGGAAATTTCAAATGGGAAGCAGATGAAGACAGCAGTGGGCGTCTACCCACTGTGTATATACACATGGCATAGGTGTGCCCCTTCGTCTGGAGGGGTACGCTCTGTGCTATCATATATATACCTGCTAGGCGTAGGCTCTATTGCTTCTTATCTTTGTTCCCACAGGTCATCCGAGGACCTCAATTGGCAAGGGTAATGCGAGTGATAGATTCCCTACGCCTTCCTTTTTGATAGCTAATCAGTTATTCTATCCCTTATCTTGCGATGAGGCTGGACTAGAATCAAAATAATCTTTTAAAATCAGATGGTTTCTGCTTTCGGGAATCGGTGGAGTAATAGGATGGCAAGGTTTTGCTATGCTCCCATCGGCAACGGAAGCTATGGCAAAGAAACTGCAACTCAGCTATAAGGAAATCGAATCCCGATTGGAATCGTTCAAAACTAAAGTGGTGCCAGCCTCTGAGGTTGGCTACGAGATACTGAAGGCTTTTGGTAAAAGCGAAAAGGATGTGTCGAGATACAAGGAAGGAAAGGGTATCTTGAAAACATTCGATGGCTTGCTTATCAAAGGCTTGTTCTGCTATCAGGCTGTAGATACTTTGCATCTTACCATCAGGTTGGAGGCATTGAAGACTGATGCTCAGGTTAAGAAGGCTGCGCCAAAGATTATTGCGGTGAGTGATGGAGAAACCCTCCTGGCTTATGATACTCGTGAGAATGATACTTACGAGCAGAAACTTGTCAAGATGCACAGCGACTTTGGCTTCTTCTATCCTTTGATGAACGTGGAGCGAGTACACACTACGGCTGAAAATCCTGCCGATGTGAAGGCTGCTGAGAAACTTGCCAAACTGCATGATGAGATTCGTGCTTATAACGAATATAATAGTGATGACGACTTGCACGACCTTAACATCTTCATTACCCGCCTGCTCTTCTGTTTCTTTGCCGAAGACACAGGTATCTTTACGGAAAATCTCTTTACCAACTTTATCAAGCAATTTACCAAGGAAGATGGTTCCGATCTCGGCGAGATGCTAGGTCAGGCATTCCAGGTGATGAATGTGCCAAACAAGGAGCGTTCGGAAGAACTTACCAAGGAAATCAATCAGTTTCCTTACGTGAATGGCGGTCTTTTTGCCTCAGACATTCCTATCCCAAAGATGGGTTATAAGGCTAGAAAGATTATCATCGAATGCGGCGACTTGGATTGGAAGGACATCAATCCGGATATTTTCGGTAGTATGATTCAGGCGGTGGTGAATCCTGATGTGCGTGCCAAGGAGGGTATGCACTACACCAGTGTGCCTAATATCATGAAGGTTATCAATCCGCTCTTTATGGATGATTTGCGTGCCGAATACAAGAAGCTGACGGACTTTTACGATCAGAAGAAAAACCTGTATGACATGAGCGTATTGTCCATCAATCAGTTTGTAGCGGAATGCAAGCCTATTGTCAGAGGTTGTGACCGCTTGCTGTTGCGTATGAATAAGATGAAGTTCTTCGATCCAGCGTGTGGAAGTGGCAACTTCTTGATTATCACCTATAAGCAGTTGCGCTTATTGGAGATGGATATCTTGCATCTTCGCAAGAAGTGCCAGCCTGAGCAGATGATAGACTTCATAGATGGTTCTTGCATCCACTTGGATCAATTCTATGGAATAGAGCTTCTCGACTTCCCTCATGAGGTAGCCATGCTTTCGCTTTGGCTTGCCGAGCATCAGATGAACAACAAGTTTCACGCTGATTTCGGTGTGAATGTTGCCGCCTTGCCTTTGCATAATATCGACCAGATAAAATGTGGCAATGCTTGTAGAATGGATTGGGAGGTAGTATGCCCACATACCAAGGATGAAGAAGTGTTTGTATTTGGTAATCCACCGTATTTGGGGAGTAAATTGCAAACCAAGGAGCAGAAAGAAGATTTGTCATTAGTGTGCAACTCTAATAAAAGATATAAGGATTTAGATTATATCTGTAATTGGTTCATAAAAGGTTGTGATTATATAAAGGATTCGAAAGCTTGTTTAGCTTTTGTTTCGACAAATTCTATAACTCAAGGTGAACAGTTGCCAATGTTTTGGCCCATGGTTTATGAACGTAATGTAGAGATAGGATTTGCTCATAAGTCTTTTAAATGGTCTAATAATGCCAAGAATAATGCTGGTGTGTCTTGTGTTGTTATTGGTCTGCAAATGCAGAGCAATAAGCCAAAGTACATTTACGATGGTGATTCAGTCCAGCAGACTACATTGATTAGTCCCTATTTAACTTCTGGTAGTAATACTATAGTTGAAGGATCATTTGAGCCATTGCAAGGCTTTCCTACAATGGAAGTTAAAAATATGACTTATGATGGAGGATATTTGGTTTTTGGTGATGATGAAAGAAAAAGAATGTCAGAAAAAGAGCCTGGAATTGAGCGTTACATTATTAAATTGCAAAGTGGAAGCGACTTTATAGAAAGCAAAGTTAGATATACTTTTTGGATTGAAAATGATGAGATAGAGGATGCTTTAGCATATGATGAAATTAAACTTAGAGTAGATAAGGTTAAAACGTATAGAGAGAATAGTGGTGATGTGGCTAAATCTCTTGTTCGTGTTCCATATCAATTTAGGTTTCCGAAACGGGCAAAGGATCATTTTATCATTATACCGATTGTGACCTCTGAGAAAAGAGAATATCTTCCGATAGGTATATTGGATAAAAATACGATTACCACTAATGCATCATATGGAATTTATGATACTTCTTTATGGATATTGGGAGTCGTAGAATCAAAGATGCATATGCTTTGGGTTAAAAGTGTCTGTGGCAGATTGGAAACTCGATTAAGGTATTCTTCTTCGATTTGCTATAACACTTTCCCCTTCCCATCCATCTCCGACACAAAGAAGTCTGAGATAGAAGAGGCGGCAACGAATGTGCTTCTGGCTCGTGAAAACTATCCCGAGAAGAAGCTTGCAGATCTTTACGACCCGGAAAAGATGCCGGAGGATTTGCGTACTGCACATGAGGAACTGGATGCCATCGTAGAAAGCTGCTATCCTGGCGCTCCGTTCCCAAATGATGAGGCTCGATTGGAATGCCTCTTCAAACTCTACGAGAAAATGACAGCTAACAAGTAATAATTTGAATGGCTTATGAACAAGATAAATGATAACATCGTTGATATCAAGTATCAGCAAACGGGTAAATCGAGTAATACCAATGAACTCGGTATGCGAGAGATGCAAGCCAAGGCTTACGAAGCCCGCAACCATCGCTTTCTGCTTATCAAGGCGCCACCGGCATCTGGCAAGAGTCGCGCCTTGATGTTCATCGCCCTGGATAAGCTGAAGAATCAGGGCATCAAGAAGGTTGTAGTGGCTGTACCGGAAAAGAGTATCGGCCGCTCTTTCCAAAACACCGACCTGATGAAGTATGGCTTCTTCGCCGATTGGAGGGTGGCGCAACAGTATAATCTTTGCGATACTGACGACGAGAAAGAGAAAGCGAAACGCTTTAAGAAATTCTTCCATCAAGATAAAAACAATATCTTGGTTTGTGCCCATGCCACTCTAAGAAACGGCATGAAGGAAATAAGTGACGAGGAATTTAATGATTGCCTCTTGGCGATAGATGAGTTTCATCATACAAGTGCTGATGTGAACAGCGGATTGGGCGATATTGTGCGCCGGGTGATGAATAATTCCACCGGTCATATTGTTGCCATGACGGGCAGTTACTTCCGAGGTGATGGTGTTCCGGTGTTGAGGGCAGAGGATGAGGCCCGTTTCTTCCCGGTAACCTACAACTATTATCAGCAACTCAACGGTTATCGCTATCTCAAGAACCTCGTCCTGGGCTATCACTTCTATCACGGCAGTTATCTCGACCATATTGCCGAGGTGCTGGATACTACCAAGAAGACCATCATCCATATTCCGAGTGTCAACTCCCGAGCATCCAGCGGTTTGGGTAAATACACGGAGGTGGATGAAATCATCAAAATCATCGGTAAGGTAGAGGAACGGGATTATAACAATGGCGGCATCTATCACATCAGAACCAAGGATGGCAGACTACTGAAGGTTGCCGATCTGGTGGAAGACCACGCTGAGACCCGCAACCTGGTGCAGGGGTATTTGCAGCGGATAAAGAAGCGTGATGATGTGGACATTATCATCGCCCTAGGTACTGCCAAGGAAGGTTTCGACTGGCAATGGTGTGAGGAATGTCTGACCATCGGTGTGCGTGGTTCGCTGACCGAAGTGGTGCAGATTATCGGAAGGTGCACCCGTGATTGCGAAGGCAAGGAGACGGCAAAGTTTGTGAATATGATAGGAATGCCTGATGCCAATCAGCCCGATGTAAAAGTGGCTGTGAACGACTTTCTGAAAGCCATTACCGCATCGCTTCTAATGGAGCAGGTGATGGCACCAAGTTGGCATTTCAAGACGGTGAAGGATGTGGATAATGATGAGGGCAGTCCGCTGGATGCCCGTACCCTGGTGATAGAGGGATTGAAACCTTTGTCGAGTGAGAAGACGAAGATGATTATAGAGGAGCAGTTGGATGATCTGAAGGCTTCAATCTTGCAAGACGAACTGGTAGTGAAAGCCATCAGCGGAAGTACAACGGCTGAAACCATCACCAAGACGCTGATTCCGAAGGTGATTCGTGAAAAGTATCCGGATTTGAGCGAGGACGAAGTAGAGGAAGTTCGCCAGCGCCTGCTGCTTGATACCCTTGTCAAGGGTGGCGAAGTGGTGGATGATAAGGGAAATCCTATCGACTTCGATGCTTCGGCAAACGACGAAGAGAAGGAGTCGGAAGGCAATCGCCTCATCAAACTGGCAAACCGAATGATTAATATTAACCAGTTGAGCATCAATCTGATTGATTCCATCAACCCTTTCCAGCGTGCTTACGAGGTGTTGTCGAAAAATGTGGATAAGCAGACTCTGAAGATTATCCAGGACACGATGGCTGAACAGAAGTTTGATATGACCATAGAACAGGCGATGATGCTGTTTAAGGGACCCTATAAGCAATGGGTGGCAGAGCATGACGGTCTGCGCCCAGACATCAACGACCCGGATCCGAAGGTAAGGGAACTGGCTGCGGCATTCCAGAAACTCAAGAACCTGAAGATTCGAAAGATGATGGGATTGGAGTATGAGCCGGAAAAGTAATTTGGCATTTATAATTCAACATTTAACATTCAACATTTCAAAAGATGGATTGGCCAGAAGAATTATTAGAGATATTTGATGACCCCTTGTTGGCGGATGTACGTCCGAAACCGAAGGCGCCAACGCCCGATGACAGGCTGGCACAGAAATTGCTTGAAATCAACAAGTGGGTGGCAGAGCATGGTAGCGAACCCACAGCAGATGGTGGCTTGAAAGAAAAGTTGCTTGCTGCATCGCTCAAGGCTCTGCGAACCAAGGCAACAGATAGCCTAAGACAGTATGATGAGTATCAACTGTTGGGATAGGCTATAGTTTTTCACCTTATTATATATAGTGATATGGATATTGATAAAGAATTAGAAGATATATTCAGCGACCCTTTGATGGATGTTTCCTATCAGGAGGCAAAACTCTTCGATGTGCCTGCTGACATGAAAGGCGTGATGGCTCAGAAGAAGGATGCGCCCGACCATGTGGCGCAAAGAAAACTGTGTGAAGATTTCGCTCAGTTTAAGCCTCTCTTTGAACTGGTGCATCAGGATTTGAAGACAGGGAAACGACAGTTACAGAGAATCTCGAAGACGACGAGCTTATTGGCTGGACGCTATTATTTTGTAGATGGTCAGATGGTTTTGTTATATGAGATTCTTGAGAAGAAAAAGGGTACTAATGGTTTGCCCGATGGTAGAACCCGTTGTATCTATGAGAATGGTACGGAGTCAGATATCTATCTCCAGACGCTTCGCAAGAATGTGGTGGCAAGTGGTTATGCCATCACCAAAACTTTGGAGGAGACAGATGCCCATTTCTTCAATCCTGAGGATGTGAAGCAGGAAGATCAGGTTACGGGTTATATCTACGTGCTTCGTTCGAAATCAAAGAATCCGGAAATTCAGAACATCAAGAATCTCTATAAGATTGGTTTTTCTACGAATCGGGTGGAGGAACGTGTGGCAAATGCCGAGCACGAGCCTACCTATCTGATGGCACCTGTAGAGATTGTAAGCACTTACAAGATTGTAAACATGCACTCCCAGAAGTTTGAGGACCTGGTGCATCAGGTGTTGCAGACGGTGAACTTCCGTTTCAAGGTGGCTGATGATAAGGGAGAGATGCATGAGGCTACGGAATGGTATCAGGTTCCGCTGGAAATCATCGACAGTATCATTCAGAAAATCATGAATGGCACTATCATCTACTTTGCCTACAATAAGGAACAGCAATGTCTGGAGCAGCGAATAGAGAAAATGCCATCGCAGTTAAATCTGTCGGGCTTGAAGGTTTTGACGCTGATTATCGAGAAGGTATATTTCGAGGAGATTGTATCTGGTGTGAAGACCGAGGAGTACCGTTTGCTGAAGCAGACCACGCTTAACAAATATACTTATGTTGATGAGGCTGATGGCAAGCGTTATCTCCGTCGTTTCGATGCAATAAGGTTTTATGTGGGTTATCATTCGGATAGGGATAGTGCCGTGGTTCAGGTATTGGATACCACCTATGAGGATGGCTTGGTTACTTATCATCTCGGAAAAGTTTTGGAGGTGATAAGGGGGAAAGTATAAAAACAATAGGTGTTATATAAAGCTTTTGCCCTTGCAGGGCGCATTGCAGATTGCTAGTGTACCCAGGGTGTTGCCCTGGGCTAAGAGCTTTTGGGCCTTCAGCCCGTTCTTGAACCACCTGCGGACAACATGGTATCCTTTAAATTCTGTTTTCTTTGAATAAATTGCTGATTTTTGAAAGAAATTGCGTAATTTTGCAACCGAAAAGAAATAATATTCAGTTTTTAATAGACAAATGGTAGATACATTACAAAACTTTTTAGTTCAGGTTAGCGATTTTCTCTGGTCGTATATCATCATCACCGTGTTGATATGCTGTGCCCTGTTTTTCACTTGGCGTACTAGGTTTGTACAGTTTCGACTCATCAAGGAGATGGTCAGGCTGATGTTGAATCCCGACAAGATTCAACCGGAGGAGATAGGCCATGATGAGCTGTCGATGGAGGTAAAGGTGGATGGCGAGATGAAACATATCTCTTCCTTCCAGGCTTTCGTGGTGGCATTGGCCAGCCGTATCGGTACGGGTAATCTTGCAGGCGTAGCTACTGCAATCAGCATCGGTGGACCGGGAGCCGTGTTCTGGATGTGGGTGCTGGCTTTACTGGGTTCAGCATCGGCTTTCATAGAATCAACTCTTGCCCAACTTTATAAGCGTAAGGGCAAGACATCCTTCTTTGGTGGACCTGCCTATTATATGAAGTATGGATTGGGAAAGGGATGGATGGGTATTCTCTTTGCCGTCCTGATGATCATCACCTTTGGCTTTGCCTATAATTCTGTTCAGAGCAATACCATCTGTCTGGCTTGGCAGAAAGCATTCGGTATCGAACCAGCTACCATGGGAATTGTGCTTACTGCGCTTACCCTTCTCATCATCTTCGGTGGTATCCAGCGAGTGGCTAAGTTCTCTTCTACCGTGGTTCCTGTGATGGCTGTCGTCTATCTTCTGATAGCTGTAGGAGTAGTGGTTTGGAATATTGCCAGTCTGCCTAAAGTGTTGCTTGCCATTGTGGAGAATGCCTTCGGATTCAATCAGGCTGCCGGCGGAGTGCTGGGTGTTACGGTGATACAGGGTATCAAGCGAGGTTTGTTCAGTAACGAGGCTGGTGAGGGTAGTGCACCTAATGCAGCAGCTGTGGCTACGGTAAGTCATCCGGTGAAGCAAGGTTTGATTCAGGCTTTGGGTGTTTTTACAGATACCTTGGTGGTATGTTCCTGCACCGCCTTCATCATCCTTGTGAGTGGGGTAGATGTTACCGCATCCAATGGTATCCAGCTGACGCAGGATGCCTTGACCCACGAAATCGGAAGTATCGGCAATCCATTTGTGGCTGTGATGATCTGGCTCTTTGCCTTTAGTAGCATCATCGGCAACTATTATTATGGCGAGACCAATGTGAGATATATCAGGGATTCCAAGTTGGGCGTATTTATCTATCGCCTTGCTGTGGCAGCGATGGTCATGGTAGGAGCTGTGGTATCGCTGGATTTCGCATGGAGCTTTGCCGATATCACGATGGCTCTTCTCACGCTCTGTAATCTGGTGGCTATTGTTCTGCTTTCCCGCCAAGCCGTCTTCCTGCTGCAAGATTATCGTCAGCAGAAAAAGGAAGGAAAGAATCCTGTATTCAGCAAGGATAAGATGCCTGAGATTGCTGATAAGCTGGAGGCATGGTAATATACGACTTTTATCTGAATGATGCAAGAAAAAAGGAAAAAGCTTTGAATAAGATTGTTTTCAAAGCTTTTTCCTTTTTTCTGTACGTATTGCTTAAAGTATAGTTATAACATTGTCAAATGGTGGTATAACATATAGCTGTCATTGAAATCAGGTCTGCTACCACCTGCGGACAACATAGTATCTTGTAGGGAATGCCAGGCTTACAATCAGGGCAAAAATCAGTACAGCAACAATTCCCACAATAATATAGGCTATTACAACACAAATCAGATATATTGCCACTATACTGAGGAAAGAATAGAGCATCATCCAGCTTGCTGCCTTCTTGCCATATTGTTCCTTGTCTTTCTTATATCTGTACCAAAGACACAGAACGGGGGTTGCTATGGTTAGTGCTACACCTATCAGCGATAGGAAAATCTGCGAAGTGCTGTCCTGTTCTGCCAGCGTTGCCAGATATCCAAATAATATGGTAATCACTACAGTTGCTAGTGCCGCCAGTACGGGAACGAGGAGCAACTTGTTGAATCGTTTGTAAGGTATCACTTCCGTGCCACATTTCCCATTCATCCACTTAGCCAATTTCTGGTATCTGAAAACATAGAAGAAAGTAAACACGATGGCGATAAGACCGAGGGCGCCTCCAACAAGTGACAGAAGCAGCAACGCTATGCTCATTAATACTCCAGTTTCTTCCTTTTCGGCGCTTTGCTGAGTTCCTGCTGGTGCTTGCATATCCTCTTTCTTGGCATCTGCATTAGAGGCTTGTTTCCCTTTCTGTTGGGCAACGGCAGTCAGTTCCGTCTTTTCATTCTTGGCGTCTTCCTTGACATCCTGCTGTGTGGCAGCTGCAGGCATTTCTTCTTCTACATCAACATCAGAATCCGGTTCCGGCTCAAATCGTTGGCAGCAGTAAGAAGCCACATAAGCCGTTTTGCCCTTGTAGAGGAATCTGATCATGTCGCCATCCATACCTTCCTCCTCAAAAGTATCACCCTGATGCATCATGCCCAACTTCGTAAGATAATTAGGCGAATCCCACACCGTCAGGTCGGCATCTTTCACCTCCCACATATCGCCTTTCTCAGCAAAGCCAGCCATCGAAAGCAATGCGAAGGCGAATACTAACAATAGTTTCACGTATTTCATAAGCCTTGCTCCCTTTCTTCCATTTTCTTCATTTCCTGTTTCTCCTTTGCCTTGTCCCATGCAAAAGAGAATAACTTGCCAAAGAGGCGCAGCACACGCATGGCTATCCATTTGATGACACGCACGATATCCCACAAGATTTCTTCACCAATATTACGCATAATCCTTAAAATTTAAGTTAGACATTTATTATTTGATTATTTACTACTACATTTCGCCGTTTACTTAGGGATGCTAAGTATAACAAGAGAATGACTGAATGCAAAGATAGCGACAATTACCATACAAAGCTTCAAACGACAGTAAAAAAAGGATATTTATATTCATTTCTACGGATTACCATCGTATGCAGCCTATGGTTTTCCGTAGGTAAAGGGACGTATGAACGGAAAAACAACAGCCGCCACCTTTTTTAACAATAGAAAAAATGTCTCTTCCGATTATTTTTCATATCTTTGCACGGACAATCGTTTATGATAGTAATTGCAAATAACGTAAATATAATAGCAAATGAAGCAAACAATACATCACAGGCAACAAGCCATATTCACATATATTTTCCTTCTGTTATCATCCATCGCTTTCCTTGCCGCTTGTCAACGAGCCAGCTGCAAAGACGAGAAGCGGGCATATTCCTTGTTTCTGGAAGCCGTCAACTATAATGCTGATGGTGATAAGAAACAGGCCATCCTTCTGATAGACAGCGCACTCAATATGAATTGTGCCGACACTACTCGCAGTTGGCTTACCAGCGAGAAGATGACCGCATATACAGATCTTGGAAAGATGAGAGAAGCCATAGAAATCGGAAAGAAAGGCATCCCGTTTGCTGAGAAGATTGAAGATTACGATGGCATGCTTGCCATGTGTGGAGCAATGGGCATCTGCTATCGCAGAATCGGAGAACTGGATTCCTCGCTCATCTATTATAAGAAGGGTATCCAGAAAGCCATCAAAAGTGAAAATGCGGAATATGAGATTTATCTCTACAATTGTATCTCCGTGCTTTTCAACGAACAGAAGAGATTCAGGGAAGCCATAGAGTACTCCGACAAGGCAGAATCTAAAGCTATCGCTATCAACGATACCATCGAACGACTGTCTGCCCATGCCAATAAAGGTGCTATCCTGATGCGACAGGGAAATTACCGGAAAAGCGTCAATAGCCTTACTTCGATGTGGAATATGGTAAAGCAGGCCAATTATAATGTGTTGACCCTCAAATACCTTTCTCCGTTGCTCAAGTCGTACTTGCAACTGGGTAAGGCCGATTCCGTCGCCTTCTATCTCACATACGCCAATGAAGCCTGCCGTAATCTGTCACCTACGAGCAATGGGGTGCTAGGCATATTGGAAATCAAGGCCGACTTGCTGGGGCAACAGAAGAAATACGCTGAGCAATGGCTACTTCTGGACAGCATCGGCAGGTTGGCGGGTACAAATCTGACGATGCCTAAAGACAAGCTTCTCGCCACACAGTCCAGATGCCTCAACAATATGGGTAAATACACTCAGGCATACCAGGCAATGCAAAAGGCATACATGAAAAGTGATTCTCTCAAGCAGAGTGACATCGACAAGCAGTTGAGTGAGTTCAACATCAAGTACAAGACCTTGGAGAAAGAAATGCTGATAGAAAAGATGAACCACGAACAGAGCTTGCTCTATATCCGTATCTTATGGCTCATCCTGGCACTCATCATATTGTTGATAGCCATTCTTGTCATCCTATACCGCAGGAAACTCGACAGGCAGAGAGCCGAATTGTCGGAAAAGACATCCTATATCAATGGTGTGGAGAATGAGCGCAAGCGTCTGGCCAAGGAATTGCATGATGGAATATGCAACGATATTCTGGCGGTGAATATCATGATGCAGACCAATAAGGAGGAAGCAGAAAGATTGCTTAAGAACGTGGGACATGATGTACGCCGTCTTTCACATGAGCTGATACCACCTAGGTTTGACAACACTTCGCTTGCGGAGCTGATAGAAAGCTTCTGTCAATCGGTAACAGCCGAAAACGGAACCATCGTAAAGCCATTCATCAGTACCTCTTTCAATACGCAGAATCTCCCCGACGGCAAGGCGATAGAAATCTACCGCATCATCCAGGAATGCGTATCCAATGCCATCAAATATGGATACAGCAAGATGATAAGCGTCACGCTGGATATCTGTGGAAAGCAGGGGAGCATATCCATCATCAACGATCTGTCACCACTTCACCCTATCAGCCAGGACAAGCCAGGAATCGGCAAAGATACCCTGAAGATGAGAGCTGATGCTCTGCAGGCAGAACTCGATATAAGAAATGATGGAGAAGAGTATCTGGTAGAACTCAAGTTTCAACTATAATCTGCGAGCAAAGGCTTGCGAAAAATTACGCTTAAAAATGTATCATCATGGAAAAGAGCAAAAGCATCCTTATTGTAGATGACCATCCTGTCGTCTTGGTTGGTTTGAGGGCACTCATCCTGCAAGATGGTGTCTATAAAAATGTACAGACCGCCTCTAGCCTCCTATCTGCCAGGGATATCATCAACAGGGAGAATATCGATACCGCTATCATCGACTTGGAACTGAGTAATGAGAACGGTCTGCTGCTTGTCAAGCTGCTTCACCATAAGCATCCCAAGACCAAGATCATTGTCTATACGATGCACGAAGAAATCTGGACGATACGTCAGCTGATGGACGAGGATGTAGATGCCATAGTTTTGAAAGGTGATGACCCGCAGGAACTTCTTACTGCTCTGCACAGGATAGAAGAAGGAAAGGGGTATTATAGTCAACAGTTTTTCAGACTGATCAATCAGCAGAATGTCGAGCAAGTCAACCTTTCTAATAGAGAACTCGAAGTCTTGGAGCACATAGCCGAGGGACATTCGACCAATATCATCGCCCGGGAGTTGAACATCAGCAACAATACCGTAGAATTTCACCGTCACAACTTGATGAGCAAGCTGCAAGCCAGTAATGTGGCAAATATGGTGAAAAAGGCGATGCAGATGGGGTTGGCGTTCATCAAGCATTGAAAACTATCTTATTTATGATTTTCTCATTGTTATGATGTTCTCATAATTATATAGTTTTTATTTTACTTCTCTGAGCTTACGAAATGTGAAACGAATTTTTCCTATTTCTCTGGGGTAGGCTTGAGATAAGCCATGAACTTCTCCGGCTGATAGTTGAGAATCAGTTCTTCTGGGAACTCAGCTTTCTCTACCAGCGGCATGATGTTGCTGTAGTCGGCAATCATGGTAGAGAAGTGGGCATCACTTCCAAAGATGACAGGGGTCTCGTACTTCTTGGCAAGTTCCAGCAGTTCCAGGTTATTAGGAGCTGCCACTGTTTTGTGACGGATGGGAGCCATGGAGTGATTGTTGATTTCGAGCAAGGTATGCGTCTCCTTGGAAACCTTCATCAGAGCCTCGAAATCCAGTTCTGCCGTTCCATCTCCAGGATGGGAGATAATCTGCACGAATGGATTGCGCATGGCGTTGATGACTCCCTGCGTGTTCTCTTCCTTGGTTCCTCCCTGCCAGCAAAGGCTATGAATGCCAGCGATTCGGATATCAAGCATGCGCCAGTAATCCTCATCGAGGTCAATATCGCCCTGGGTATTGAGGATGTTGAGTTCTGCTCCCAGCATCAGCTTGATTCCATAGAGCTGACGGGGAACACAATGCAGGTTTCTGAAATAGATGGGATCACAGGTGCCCGGGATATGTGGTCCGTGCTCTGTGATTCCCAATATTTCCAACCCCTTTTCTTTTGCTGCCAAGGTCATTTCCTGCAAACTGCTGTAGGCATGACCGGATGCTATGGTATGTGTATGAACGTCTAATAATGTTTTCATACTGCAAAGGTACGGATATTTAGCGAATTAGTTTATTTCTCCATGATTAAAAAACATTTTTTTTCTTCGAAAATAGATGTTTTCCCACTTTTTACGCCTCCTCCTTCTTCGTTTTAGGAAGTACGAGGTTGAGAATCACGCCGATGACGGCAGAGAGACCGATGCCGGAAATGGCGAAGGAACCGGAGGAGAGGACGGCACCACCCAAGCCCATCGTCAGCATCACCGAGATGATGATGACATTGCGGGTTTCATTCATATCTACCTTGTTCTGCATCAGATTCTGAACACCCACACTGGCGATGGTGCCGAAAAGAAGCAGCATGATGCCACCTAATACCGCTTGAGGTATGCTCTGCAGCAAGGCACTCAATTTGCCCACGATAGAGAAACAGATGGCGGTGGCTGCGGATATGCGAATCACGGCAGGACTTGTGACCTTGGTGATAGACATCGCTCCCGTTACTTCAGAATAAGTAGTCTCAGGAGGACCACCCAGGAAGGCGGAACAGAGACACGCCACTCCATCGCCCAACATCGTGCGATGCAATCCCGGATCTGCCACGAAATCCTTCTTCGCCACGGTGCTCACCACATACACGTCGCCGATATGTTCCAGCACCGGTGCTATCGCCACGGGTAACATATAGAGAAATGGCGCCCAGGAGAAATGGGTGATGGTATCGAAGCTTACCGGACAGGAGAACCACGAAGCCGCTGCTACATCCGAGAAATCTACCTCGCCCATGCAGATGGCGATGACGTAACCCACGATAACGCCCGAAATGATAGGCACCAGCTTCATCAGTCCCTTGCAGAAGGTAAGTACCAGGATGGCGGTGATAAGCGATGCGAAGGCGAGAACCCAGTTGGTCTTAGCCATATTCACAGCGCTGCCCGAAAGGGAAAGACCGATAAGGATGATGGCGGGTCCGATGACTACCGGAGGGAAAATCTTATCCAGCAGTTTCTTGCCCTGCCATTTTACTAGGGCGCTCATGATGAAATACACCAGGGAGACGCTGGTAAGTCCGGCGATGGTTCCCGGAAGTCCCCACTGCTTGGTGGCAGCGATGATAGGAGCGATGAAGGCGAAGGAACTGCCCAGGAAGATAGGCACCTTGCCCTTGGTGATGAAGTGAAAGAGAAAGGTTCCCACACCTGCGGTGAAGAGAGCCGTTGCCGGATCGATGCCTATCAGGAGAGGCACCAGAACCGTTGCACCGAAAGCCACAAATAGGAATTGTACTCCTACAAGGGTTTTCTTGGTCATAGAAAGTTGTTCTGTATTCATTATTATTGTTATATGAAAATGATTCTTGTTTCTGTTTATAGCTTGCTAAATCTTTGCAAAAATACGAATAAAGTTTGAAAATACCAAGAATCTCTTTCTTTTATTTCGCAAATCCTTTCTTTTTCTTCATTCTCTTTCCCACAAAGTTCCAGGAAGGCATCTTCTTCAGGGTACTTCTCACGGGCTGTACATCCCAGAGCAGGAAGATGATCAGCACGGCAATACCGATGAGACAGGTGATGCCATAGAGATTCCGGATGCTGAGCATCAGAAGATTGGTGGCATCGTAGGGCAAGCCGCGCGACATGTTGTCTGCCATCTGATAACGGAGTCCGAAACTGTACAGACCTGAACACATCGCTGACATCGGACCGTTGCGGATGATGCCTGCCATCGTCAATCCCATGAAGAAGTGCTGGAACGGCATCAGTTCTTCCAGATACACGGTGAGCATGCAGAAGAAGATGGCGTTGCCGAAGCTCCGTAGGAAGCAAGGCAGATAGAGTGCCTCGATGTTGAGACCCGGATCGATGAGGAAATACATCATCACGGGATAACATACCATCGTTGCCACACCTATCGTGAGCAGACGGGTGTATTTCTGACAGAGCACCTTGCACCAGAAGAGACAGAAGAGGCAACCGGCGATGGCACCTGTCCATTCCACAAAGTTGAGCACATTGGTGGTGATGTTGCCGAAATGCAGCACGCCACCCGTAAAGGCGGTTTGCAACACTTTAGGCGTACTGCCCATAAACTCTACGAATGCAAAAAGGATAAGCAGCGGGATGAGTCGCTTATACTTCCATGCCGCCGGAGCGATGTAAGGGTGACGGATGTGGAGCATTCGCTGGATGCAGAAATATCCGGTAAGGATAAAGAGCAAAACATCCATCTGCATAATCTTCGAATCGAGCCAGTTGTAGTGCTCGCCATAGGTGAAGAAGAAGATGAACTCCAGCATCCATGCCGACCACAGGATGCAGCCCAGATAGTCGAGACTGATGAAGGGCATGGGTTTCATGAAGCGGAAGTCGTGGGTGGTGACATACACGATGAATGCCACCAGGAGCAGGGCTCCCGTCATCGCCCAGTTGATGATGCGCCAATCCTGATAGATGTAAATCAGGTATTCGGTGATCCAAGGCGAGAGGAACATGTTTCCCAGAACGATGCAGTAGAGCAGGGGGAAGAAGATGGTGAAATCGCGCTTGGAGGTCATCCACAACTGGATGGTGCTCATACATTCGAAGGTTCCGCAGAGCTTGAAGAAGCCTGCGATGTAAGCGAGGATGCACATCAAGGGTACCGAGTCGGTCCACATGATGAGGAAATTACAGGTTGCCACTACCAGTGACGCATTCAGCAGGAGCTGGCGGTTGGTAAAGTGGAACTTCATCTTGAAGAGGAAGGGGAATGGCATCGCCACGCCCACCACGTTGAACATGATGATCATGAGCATGTCTTCTCTCATCAAACTGTACTCGCCCATCACCTGGCTCATGGCTCCTCCATAGATTCCGCCCGACATCAGGAAGATGAAGGCGAAGAGGAGATAAATCCATGGCTGTAACCGGCGAGGAATATATCCATTGAACGATGGAACCCGGAAGGGTCCCTGAAGCATTGGAGGTCCTGGCATTTTCTATAATTTATAGTTTATAGAACATTCTTGATAGTTTATAATTTATAGTTTATAGAACATTCTATTTGATACGAACCTTGGTCTCTACGTTTAGTCCAGCACGGAGCAGGGCTATCTGTTTCGGGTCATTGTCCTTGGTGAGGGCGATGCGAACAGGCACACGCTGCTCTACCTTTACGAAGTTGCCGGTGGCATTATCCACAGGAATCATGGAATAGGCATTGCCGGCTGCGGCAGAAAGGGCTTCTACTTTGCCATGGAATACCACACCGGGGATGGCATCGGCGGTGAAATCTACAGTCTTGCCCACGGTGATGCCGTCCATCTGAGTCTCACGATAGTTGGCTACCACCCATACATCGTTATCATCCACGATGCGGGCGAGCATCTGGCCCGGCTGCACCAGCTGTCCCTCGTGAATATCCTTTCTTCCCATCACGCCATCGCAGGTTGCCACGATTACGGTATAGGAAAGGTTGAGGCGAGCCAGGTTGAGTTGTGCTTCTGCCACGCTCTCTCCGGCACGTGAACCGCCGAGTTGCTGGGTCTGTACATTGCGAACTGATGCGGCACTAGCCTTGCGGCTGCTTGCCTGCTCATAACGTGCCTTGGCTCCCAGATAACGGGCATAGGCATTGTCGTATTGCTGACGGGTTACCGCATCCTTCTTCATCAGGGCTGCAAAGCGGTCGAAGTCCTGCTTGGCATTCATCATATCCACACGAGCCTCCTCGATGCCGGCAGCCGCTGTCTGCACATTGGTATTGGTGGTACCCATGCTGGCGGTTACCACCGAAGAACTTGACTTGGAGCCACGCAAGCCGGCTTCTGCCTGAGCTACATGCAGGCGGAACTCAGCATCCTCGATGATGACGAGGGTATCGCCCTTCTTTACGTGCTGATAGTCGTTGAAACGAATCTCCTTGATGAATCCCGGTACACGGGTATTGATAGGGGTGATATGGCGGTTTACCTGTGCATCATCTGTGTAAGCCACATCGCTGCCATGATAGAAATGGCTGAAGCACCAGCCGATAGCTCCCAGAAAAAGGAGGATAATCACTACATTATATATTCTCTTGATAATCTTCTTGCTCATAATCTCTTGATAATAGTTTTCGATAAAAACTCTTAATTCTGTTTTTAAAATTAAATTTCTCCTGCCACGTTTTTTATTAAATTTCTCCTGCCACGTACTTCATGCGATAGTAGGCATAGACAATGTTGATGCGGGCATCCACCTCGCTGAGCTCGGCATTGAGCTTGAGGTTGGAGGCATCCACCATGTCTGTAACCAGAGCGAGCTGGCTGAGATAGCGGGCATTCATCACGTCGTAGTTCTGCTGTGCCAGCTCTACGCTCTTTCGCTGCGTTTCCAGTTCTACATAGGTTTGCTGATACTGCACGTAGGCAGCCTGCACATTATTGTTGAGCTGCTCTGCCTGTACGGCATGTGCCTCTTTTGCCTGACGGGTTTCCACGGCAGCCTGCTTAATGCGCTTGTTGCTCTTGAAGAGAGAGCTGAGACTGTATTTCACGCCTACGCCCATATACCAGACGTTGAGGTTCTTATCAACAGGTGGCAATTCGAAGAGGATAGGTCCGTCGAAGTTATCTGCGGCAACGAATGCCACTTTTGGCAGAAGGTCGCTCTTGGCTATCTTCTCTTTCTGTTCGGCGATGCGGATGGCGTTGTTGCTTTGCTCTAGGAGTGGGGAATTCAGGGTGCCTGCCGTCTGCCAGTAAGCCTCGCCTTCCTTGCCGTAGGTCTTGTCGGAGATAGTGGCATCGGGGATAATCTGAATCTCCTGGCTTGTCTGGTTCATCTGGCTTCCTTCATTCTTTTGGCTTCCCTGGTTCATTCCTAGGGTATTGCAAAGCTGATGGTTCAGGATGCTCCGGTTGTTTCGGAGCGCCGTAAGACCGAGTTTGAGACTTTCCATTTGGAGTTCGTATCGGGTGATGTCATTCTTCAGCGCCATTCCGTGCGTCTGTTTCTCCTTGATGTCGTCGATGAGCTGTCGGGTCAACTCGATGTTCTTTTCATACACCTTGATGCGGTTGTCTATCTTATAGAGGTCGAGATATTGCCCCAGGGCGATGAAGCGAATCTGCTGACGGGTGAGTTTCACGCCTACTTCTGCCTGCTGCTTTCCGAGTTCGGCGAGTTTGATACCTGCGTTGATGGCTCCACCGGCGTAAAACACCTGCTGTGCCTGGAAGGCGAAGTTGTTGCCGAAATGTGGGGATTTCAAACCATGAACGTTGCTGAAGTCACGGTCGGTAATCAGCGCATTGCCAATGTAGCTGAATGAGAGGGAAGCATCGAGGTCGGGCAGTTTTTTGCTTTTAGCTGCTTCGATGCCGAGGTGGGCTGCTTCTACTCCTGATAATGAAGTGCGAAGAGTTTTGCTGTTATCCTCCACCTTCTGGAAGAGCTGGCTGATGGTCATGTTTTCTTTCTTGCTGACGGGCAAGGAAGCAGCCGCTTCTACGGTGGTTTGTGATTGAGCCGAAGCCCAATGGGGTCCTCCTGCAAGCAGAAGGCTTACAAATAAGATGTTCTTAATCATTGATCATTACTTTTTGAATTTCGGGTGCAAAGGTACGGAGTTTTGGGCGAACAATCACTTTAAATATTTCGCAGCGGATGGACGATTTGGGAATAATAGTTCTTTTATATCACATATTTTGTGTAATTTTGTAACCGAAATAGGAATAAATAGACATAATAACTCTATATATAATAAGGTGTAGATGGAATTATCAGAATTAAGCAGTCAGCAGGAAGCAAGCCTTTTTCGCTCTGGTTTGGAGGAATGGCAGGATGGTCCGCAAGTATTGACTTACGGAGCAATATTGATTTGCCGGAAAGGAAAGGCTATGCTGAATGTGAATTATAAGGATTGGGAACTTTATGAAGGGGCGGTGATTACGCTGTTTCCGAATGATGTAGTGGAATTGAAGGTTGACGGGGATTGCAAATCCCCTGAAACTGAAAATGGGGATTGCAAATCCCCTCAAACAGCGAACAGTTTCCAGGCCGAAATCCTGAAATATAATCCTTCCTTGCTTCGTGAAGCAAGCTTGCAGCTGGAGCAGACGGTGTATTCTTCCTTGCGGGAAGACCGCTGCCGGCAGGATACCCCCGTAGTAACAAACATCATCAATGGGATGTTCTCCTTATTGAAGGTATATTTCGACCAGTCGGAGTGTACCTGCATCTCGCAGCTGGTATTATGCCAGTTGAAGGCATTCTTCATCGGTTTTCATGAGTATCTTCAGCGCAATCCGCAATACCGACCAGATGAAGTAAAATCGTATCGCGTAAGAGAACTGTTCAATCGGTTTATGATGCTGCTGGAGAGGGACTACAAGATTTCAAGAGATGTGAACTATTATGCCGAAAAGATGAATATCTCTTCGAAATATCTGACCAACATCGTGAGCCTGGTGACGGGGCATACCCCCAAGACCATCATCGACCAATACGTGATTCTGCAACTCAAGATGCATCTTAAGCGGACCACGCAAAGCATCAAGGAGATGGCCTGGGAGTTTCATTTCGCCGACGTCAGTTTCTTCTGCCGATATTTCAAGAAGCATACAGGTCTGACACCGCAGCAGATAAGGTCGTAATCACAACCTGCAGTTTTTCTCTGATCTCGGCTTCTTCTATCTCGCCGATGTGTTCTGGGGAGAGATCCTTGAGTTCTTCGAGACATCCCATCTGCATCATGGTGGCGATAGGGAGGAGCTTGTGTGCTGCCTTTCCTATGCGGTCGGTAGATAAGGATTCCTCTTCTACGGCTTCTTTCAGATTCGTGAGATGAGCGGCAAGTTCCTGCTTCACGGTGTCGAGAATCTCCTTCGCCGCTTCTTCGTCGCCTCCGGCAAAAGCAAGAAGAGCATCCAGCTGAGGATTGGATTTCTGCTGGGATGATAAAACTGGCTGGAGTGATGAATCAGGCTGGGATGGAGTTCCAGACTGGGCATCCAGTTGAGGCTGGGACTCTATTCCCAGGATATCAGACAGTTTCTCCATCCTGAATGGCTTGAACAGGCAATCGTCGAAGCCGGCTTTCAGAAGCTGTTCCAGGATGCTTGTATCGTGAGCAGTCATCGCCACCACCATCATATTGGTATGGTTGATGTGGGCAATCATATCCATGCCGTTCATCTCCGGCATTTCGATATCCATCAGCATCAGGGCTGGCTGTTCGTTATGTAGTGTGGTGAGGGCATCCATCACATGATTGCAGGCGAAAACCTGCCAGGTGTCGCCTACGATGCGGCGCAACATCTCCTGGAGAAGCTGGAGCTGCAGCTTGTCATCATCCAGAATCAGAATCTTGTGGTTGGCAAATTCCGGCTTCTTCTTTATATCAGTAACCTGATGGCTGCCAGAATTCTGTCCTTCCTTATCTTGAGCAGAATCGAGAGAAGAATCATGCTTGACTTCTGATGGAGCCATTTCATGAGACTCCTCCATTGGTGCTGACTCGATAGGGATGGTGACGATGAAGGTAGAACCTTTGCCCAGGGTAGAGTGGAGGATGATTTCTCCGCCAAGCAGCGAAACCAGTTCCTGGGTGATGGACAATCCCAAACCGGTACCCTCAATACCCTGGGCGCTCTTCAATCTCGTAAACGCCTGGAACACCTTCTGTTTCTCCTCATCGGTCATTCCCTTTCCCGTATCCTTTACGCTCAGGGTAAGCGTAGGCTTGCCCAGGATTTCTGAAACCTGTGCCTGGATGGTAACGCTGCCCCGGTCGGTATATTTGATGGCGTTGCTTACCAGATTATCCAATATCTGGCGAATGCGGAAGGCATCAGCACGGAAGAATTTCTTCTTCATTGGAGAATCCGAAGTTTCCGAAGAATCCGAAGTTCCCATCCCCTTCATTTTGCATTCGAATGAAATCTCCAATCCTTTCTCTTCTGCCCGCAATTTCATTCCCTCTACCGATTCTGCTACCAGTTGTGCCGGTGAGAAAGAGGTAGGATGAACCTTCATCAGTCCGTTCTCCAACTGATGATAATCGAGCAGCGAGGCAACGAGATGTGAAAGATGAGTGGCAGAGTTCTTGATGTTCTGGAGACATTCGATGCCCTGGGGATTGCTGACGTAGGCTTTCATCAGATCGATGAAGCCCGAGATAGAGGCAGCTGGCGCCTTGATATCGTGGGTGATGGTGAGGAGCAGGCGCTCGCGCTGGTTCATGATACGCTGGATTTCCTCGTTGGCAGCCTCCAGGTTTTCCCTGTAGATACGCTCCTTTCTGGCATCGCGCCAGATAAACCAGATCATGATGCCGATGGCAAAGAAGGCTACGATGGCGAGCAGTTCCATCTGCCACAACAGATGCTTTCTTGCTTCCATCGCCTTCTTGATGGCTTCCTGCATGTTGTCTTTTTCACGCTGGTGCACATCGCTCAGATGTTTGGCGGAGCGCAGGGCGAGTTTGGCACTCACCATCTTCAGCTCTTCCATCTCCCTATTGATGTTCTGCTTGTGGCCTTGCGTTTCCACTTTCTCCTTCTTGTCTATCTGGTCGAGGATGGTCGCTACGTTTTCCGCCACGTTTACTGGGGTGGTAACAGAATCGATGACAGCCCGGTTGCTGTCCTGTTTTACGCTCAAGGTTTCGGCGTGCTCCTTCTTGAAGGCATCGGCGAGTCGGCGGAAGAATCCCCTTCGGGTCTTCAATACCTCTACCGTAGTCTTCTTCGCCTCGTGGGTTTGAGGTGCCTTGGAGTGAACCAGTATGGAATCCTTTCCCGTATTCAGATTCTTCACCTTATTCTGCAGATAGTTTTGGGTAGGTCTTCCTGCCATGGCATCAGACAGTTGCTTCAGGTTTCTCTGCTCCTCTTTGAGCAGGGAAGAGATGGTACTATCGGCGGCACCCCTTTTCTGGATATATTCGCGCGAGGCTTCATTGATGGCATTGATGCTCTTGGTGTTGCTATACACCAGACTGATTGCCAGAATCATGATAATGGCAATGGCGCTATATCCGAGGGCTACCTTGAGAGGAATATTGTTCTTGTGCATGAGAAATCGTTTAAAATGATGAGCAGACTGATATCTTGCTCAATAGATATTTGTTTGCAAAGTTAATGCAAAAAAATGATATTAGAAAACAAAAGGGCTAAAAACAAGTCAGGAGACCAATGAATTCTATCATTAGTCTCCTGCCTGATTGAAAGCGACGCGTAATTACTAGTGTTATTCTATCTTTTCCTCTGTTAATTACTATTTTTTAAAGGTGATATTACTCTGCTACAGTAGAATCTGTTGCTGTAGAGTCTGCTGGAGTCTCTGCTGGAGTTTCAGCTGGTGTCTCTGCAGGAGTCTCTTTCTCTACTGTTGTGTCTGCTGGAGCTACTGTGTCAACTGGAGCAGCTGATGATACGCTTGCCATCTTGTTGCTGGCGAATACATTGCTAACTGAAACCATAACCATGGCAGCGATAGCTGCGAAAACTAACTTTTTCATAATCTTTTGTTTTTTTATTGTGAATATTATATTTATTACTTTCTTTGTGAACAAACCTTGCTTGCGTTACCGCTCATTGGCGTGTTCACTTTCTAATATCACAATCTGTGTGCCAAAAAACAAAAGAATTATCTAATCGTTTGATTATCAGTAGTAATTGCTTTTCGTGCCAGAATTCTACATTGTGGAAGTTGTGGAACTAGTGTGGAATTATTCCCCAAAAAGTTGGGGAATGGTCATCAGATTCCCCATTTTCCCATATCATCAAAAGCCGTACTTCTTTCTATCAGATACCGTATTTCTTCATCTTATTGTAGAGCGTCTTTCTATCCACGGCGAGCAATTGTGCAGCCTTACTCTTGTTGCCACCTGCTGCTTTCAGCGCAGCTTCTATTCTCTGTAGTTCTGTTTCCTCATCGTGCAGGGCGGTTGGGGCTTGTGGCTGGATATGTGCCATACTCTGTTCCAGTTCGGTTACTCCGATGTATCTTCCGGTGGCGAGCAGGGTAGCTCGTTTCATCACATTATTCAGTTCTCGCAGGTTGCCCGGCCAGTTGTAGGCAGCAATTCGCTCCTTGGCTTTGCCGTCGAGTCCTTCCACATTTCTGTTCAGCTCCTTGTTGGCATGCTTGATAAAGAGGTCGGCAAAGAGGAAGAGGTCGGCACCACGGTCTTTCAGCTCCGGCATGTAGATGGTAAACTCGTTGATACGGTGGTAGAGGTCTTCACGGAAGTTGCCTTCAGCCACGCGTTGAGCCAGATTCTCATTGGTAGCACAAACCAGTCGGATATCGATATCTATTTCCTTGTTGCTTCCCACCGGACGGATTTTTCTTTCCTGGAGGGCACGGAGCAGCTGCACCTGTACTTCATAGTTCAGGTTTCCCATCTCATCGAGGAAGAGAGTTCCGCCGTTGGCAATCTCGAAAGCACCCTTCTTGTCCTGGTCAGCTCCCGTAAACGATCCCTTCACATGACCGAAGAATTCTGATGCCGCCACCTCTTTAGGAATGGCACCGCAGTCGAGTGCGAAGAAAGGTTTGTTGGCTCTTGTGCTGAGTTCATGGATTCTTCTTGCCACATATTCCTTACCTGTTCCGCTGGCACCCAGGATGAGTACCGACATAGGGGTAGGAGCTACCAGCGAAACGAAACTGTAGAGCTTGCGCGATGCCTCGCTTTCTCCTTCCAGGTATTTGGGTACATCCCCATTGGCAGATGAAGCTTGATTTCCTGTCTGCTTGCCGGGTGCTGCGTTTGTGGGAGAAGAATTTGAGTCTGTGGAACGCAGACTATCTGCTGCGTCTGCATTCGAATCCTGTTTTTTCGGAGCTTTCATCGCTTCCTTGATCTTATCCAGAAGGATTTCCGGATGGAAAGGTTTTGCCACATAATCGGTAGCGCCCGATTTCATGGCGAGCACCACATTCTGAATTTCTGCATAGCTGGTCATCACGATGAAAGGCACCTGCACGCCATGCTTTCTCATCCATTGCAGCAGGAAGATGCCGTCGTGGTCGGGAAGGCGGAGGTCTGATAATACCAGATCGAATCCTCTTTCTGCCTCCTCGCAAACCTGTATGGCAGCCTTGACCGAAGTGGTTTTCTCCACTTCGAATCCCTTCTTTCTTAGCCATGTCTGAATCATGGTTCCAAATGCGATGTCGTCTTCAACTATTAGAATCTTTTCCATGTCATTGCGATCTTACTGTCTTGTTGTATCTTTCTTACTTGTATCTTTGTCTTCTAAAAAGATAGTGTTGTTTCAGAGTGCAAAGTTAGCACTAATATTTGGAATCAGCAAGGAAAAAAGGCTTAATTGTTTAAATGAATCGAAAAAATTAGGAAGTAATCACATAAAAATGGAAACTAGTTGAGCTTTTTAACATTTCATCTATCTCTGAATTCAGGAAAAATATGTATTTTTGCATTTAAAAAACGAATCTATACAATATTAACGTAATAACAATAGCAGTTATGAAGAAACAAATACTTACATTGGCTATGCTGTCCGCTCTGGCGCTCTCAGCTCATGCCCAACAGCCAGCCAATCAGCTGTTGCCTTATCAGAACCCTAACCTTTCTGCCGAGGCAAGAGCCAATGACTTGCTATCACGCCTGACTCTGGAGGAGAAAACGAAGCTGATGATGGATGCTTCGCCTGCCATCTCCCGACTGGGTATCCCTCAGTTTCAATGGTGGAACGAGGCGCTGCATGGTGTGGCACGCAACGGATATGCCACGGTTTTCCCTATCACCATGCACATGGCTTCTTCTTGGGATGATGCCTTGCTCTATCAGGTGTTTACTGCCGTAAGCGATGAGGCGAGAGCCAAGGCGCAGGTGGCGAAGAAGTCGGGTAATGTAAAGAGATATCAGAGTCTGAGCTTCTGGACTCCGAATGTCAATATCTTCCGTGATCCTAGATGGGGACGCGGACAGGAGACTTATGGCGAAGATCCTTATCTCACTACACGTATGGGACTTGCCGTGGTGAATGGTCTGCAGGGACAGTCGTTTGACGGCAAACCACTGGCGGCTCCTGGTGTTCCGGCTTCCGATCAGTCTAAGGCTCCCCAATATGTCAAGACACTGGCTTGTGCCAAGCATTTTGCCGTGCATAGCGGTCCGGAGTGGAATCGCCACGTCTTCAATCTGGAGAATCTGCCAGCCCGTGATTTGTGGGAGACTTATCTTCCTGCCTTCAAGTCGCTGGTACAGGATGGACATGTGGCTGAGGTGATGTGTGCCTATCAGCGTATAGATGGTGCTCCTTGCTGTTCCAACGCCAAGTTTGAGCGCCAGATCCTCAGAGACGAATGGGGATTCAAGGGATTGATTACTTCCGATTGCGGAGCTGTCAACGATTTCTATATGCCGGGCTATCATGGTACGGCAAAGACCGCTACCGAGGCAACTGCCCAGGCTGTTAATGCCGGTACCGACCTGGAGTGCGGCAGTGCCTATCGCACCATTCCGCAGGCTGTGAAGGCGGGAATGATCAATGAAGATAAGGTAAACCAGAGCCTGAAGCGTCTGCTGGTGGCTCGTTTCCAACTCGGCGATTTCGATAAGGATGAAACCGTGTCATGGACTCAGATTCCTGAGAACGTCATCGCCTGCAAGGCTCATAAGGATCTGGCTGAGAAGATAGCTGAAGAAGGCATCGTACTTCTCCAGAACAGAAACCAGCTGCTGCCATTGAACCGCAATCAGAAGATTGTGGTGATGGGACCTAATGCCAATGACTCCATCATGCTGCGAGGCAACTATTCGGGTTATCCTACCAGTTCTACCACCATCCTCCAGGGCATCCGCAACTATATGAAGGGGGCTGAGGTGAAGTATGTTCCGGCTTGTACCTTGACAAGAAACGAGGTGCAGGAGAGCCGTTTCAACCTCTTCCGTGAGGGAATGAAGGCTACCTACTGGAACAATCAGGAACAGAAGGGTGAGCCGGTGGCTACGGATGTGATGAAGACTGCCATCAATCTGAGCAATGGCGGTAATACCGTGTTTGCGCCGGGTGTAAATCTTACTCATTTCTCAGCCCGCTATGAGGGTGTGTTGACTCCTGACAGGGATGAGGATCTTACCATCAATATGGGTATTGATGACGGTTGCCGCCTGATAGTGGATGGCGATACCATCGTGAATATGCGGGAGTGCTGGGGCCGCGTGGCGCCTATCATCAAACCGCTCTCTCTGAAAGCAGGCAAGCCGGTCAAGATTCAGGTAGATTATACCCAGAAGGAAGATGTGGCTGTGATGCAGTTTGATATCCTGAAGACTTCGAAGCCTACCAACGAGCAGATTCTGGCAGAGGTGGGCGATGCTGATGCCGTGGTATTTGTTGGCGGTATCTCTCCAAACCTGGAGGGAGAGCAGCTTGAGATAGAGGAGCCTGGATTCAAGGGCGGTGACAGAACCGACCTGGAGTTGCCGAAGGCTCAGCGTCAGGTCATCGCCATGCTGCATCAGGCAGGCAAGCGTGTCGTCTTTGTCAACTGTTCGGGATGTGCCATCGCCATGGTTCCTGAGACGGAAAATGCCGAGTCGATTCTTCAGGCATGGTATCCTGGTGAACGGGGTGGTGAGGCTGTAGCCAAGGTTCTCTTTGGCGAGGTGAATCCATCGGGCAAGCTTCCGGTTACCTTCTATAAGAGTGTGAACGATCTTCCAGATTTCCTCGATTATACGATGAAGAATCGTACCTATCGTTATTTCAAGGGTGAGCCTTTGTTCCCATTTGGTTACGGTTTGAGTTATACCACTTTCGAGTATGGCAAGCCTACCTTGATGCAGGTGAAGAGCAAGAAGCGTGGCAGCAAGGCTGCTGATTACAAGCTGATGTTCTCCTTGCAGAATACGGGCAAGCGAGAGGGTACCGAAGTAGCGCAGGTTTATATCAAGTGCATGGATGACGTGGATGGACCTATCAAGAGTCTCAAGGCATTCAAGCGTGTGTCTTTGAAGGCTGGCGAGCGCCAGATGGTAAGCATCGATCTTCCTCGCAAGAGTTTCGAGGGTTGGGATGCCCAGACCAACACCATCCGCGTGGTTCCTGGCACTTACCAGGTATTTGTTGGCGGCTCCAGCGCAGATGCTGCCAAGGCTAAGATAGAAGTGAAGATCAAGTAAGTCTCTTTTCATAGAGCTTATCTTGGAATGCTCAAAAAAGGCGATAGGTGCACTAACTCTTGAATCAATAAGATTTAGTAAACCTATCGCCTTTTTTCTCGAATCAATCAAGGAAAAATCAATTTTTCTTTTGTATATTAAATGACTTTTTGCATTAATTTGTTAACGAATCTAACTCACACTAAATTGGACTTTAGTTGAATATCAAGAAGTTAGGCGTTTGCCTTTATAATATAGGTAACAATATGGAAACGAGCGGACTTCTGCTCGTTTCTGTATTTTGCAATATGCAAAGAACGCCTTAATTCGGGGACAAAGATACGATATTTTTCTAAATCTCGCATAGCTTACAAGGAGAAAAACTTGGAAATTAGAACTTTTTACGTTAAAATCCATATTTGACAAGCAGATTTTGAAGAAAATATTTGGAGTTTCCAATAAAAAAGAGTATTTTTGCAGCAACAAATCCCACCACGCCTCTCAACGATGCGTACCACGGTGGGACTTCGCTTTTTCACGATTTAGTAACTGAACTACTTCAATATTCCTCACTCGCTTGTTTTATGCCGATTTGGCAACTTTGTGCAAATCTACTCATTCCCAACTGTTTACGTTCCAACCTCTCTTATTCTCCTTTGGCTGCTTTAGAACTTTATGTTAACGAATCTAAGTCATAGTTTTCTTTCCTGCAACTCATAGATTTCTTCCCTGTAGCTCATAGATTTTGGCATCATAGCCCATTGTTTTTAAGCAAAAATGGGCTAAAAAAATAACACGGACAAATTGAATTTGTCCGGCTCTTTTGTCCGGACGCTTATAAGTTGTTAGAAATGAATGATTTATAAAGCGCCGGACAATTTGTCCGGACAAATTCAATTTGTCCGTGTTTTAAAAATGAAGCTTAATTCAGCCCTACCACATTCGTAGTAATGCTTCTTGACTTATACTGATATAGATAGACACATTTATGGTTAATTAATAAAATGTGTTT
>ERZ1034713.35-NODE-35-length-79804-cov-25.573675_pt1 | contig 79804 bp, 70 predicted proteins | sample MGYA00520692_ERZ1034713 | MGnify/ENA primary metagenome ERZ1034713 (study PRJEB33766, sample SAMN09781717) | gut metagenome | biome: gut microbiome | host: Homo sapiens | place: Madagascar | study: EMG produced TPA metagenomics assembly of the PRJNA485056 data set... | reverse complement strand
ATGATGATGATTGAGATAATGACTGGGATTAAGACAGACATTAGATGATAAAACAAAAGAAATCCAAGCTGGAGTTCATTCTCCGGCTTGGATTTTCTTTTTACTCTTTTCCCTATTCCTTCACCTTCATCATTTCCGGATGCTCCATCCGCACCTGTTTCTTGAGCTTTTTCACCACTTCGGAATAGCTGTGGCGAATCAATCCCTGGATGAAATCATCTTCCAGCGGACCATAGAGATTCACCTGGTTCCAATACTTCTTGTTCCAATGCCAGGCACCTTCTATCTCGGAATGCTCCTCCCGGAGTTCGACGGCGTAATCGGCATTACACTTCATCGTAACCCATTCCGGACGCTCCAAATCTACACAAGCAAAAATCTTATCGAAGATGCGAAACGCCAAGGTTCGCTCATCAAATGGGAAAGCCTCTGTTGCGAGGGGGAGTGAGAGGCAATACTCTCGAATTGATTCTATGTTCATACTACTTTTCTGATTTTTAACTGAAGTTTCGCATGTACGGAAGTTATAGAAGTAAAAAAAGTTATCACTCCATTCGGTCGTTAGAAGTTATAGCAACAGCCTTTTTGGTTGTATACTGAGCCATAAAGCATTTGTCTTAACTCCTTTAACTTCTTAACTCCTTTAAATTCTTAACTCCTTTAAATTCTTAACTTCTTTAAATTCTTTAACTTCCCCATTTGCGAAAGAGTTTTTAATATTTATCAACATGCTGCCGCAAAGATAAACATTTTGACAAGACTACTGCATACTGCTCACAAAAAACAGCATGCGGCTCGCTAAAATTCCGTCATATTAAAATCATTCTCTTATCTTATCAGGCTGAGAAGAGGAAGATAATGCTGTGGTAGAGCTGGGCGCCAATGACATAGATGAGTAGCAAACCGCCCATCTTGCCAACGCCCGAGACAAGAGCCTCGTAGACGGAGGCAACGCCCTTCATCCGGTCGCTCATCACACCGAAACTGACACTCATCACCATCAGGGAAAAACAACAGTAAGGCACGATACTGGCAGAGAAACTGCTGGGCAAGAGGCCCCCCATCACATTGAGCAGGATGGCGTGAGGAACCAGCACAAGCGCCAATATCAACAGCAAAAAGAAAATGCCCTCGAAGAGAGCCAAACGCATAGCGATGCGCTGGCGGTACTCGGAGGATCGGTAATGCAGAATACCGCTGTACTGCAGGGCTCCAAGCATGAAAGAGAAAAGCAAAAGCCACACCAGCAAGGGCGACTCCACATTGCCCACAAAGCGACCGAAAAACCAACGGATACCCTCGGCGCTAAGCAGGGAGCGCGGAAAACTCTCAGGCATCGCAGCTGTAAGAAGCCACGACGTCAGAATAAGCACCACCTGCCCCACTCCGAGCAGCAGCGCCACCCATGCCATCAACTTATTAATCCTCATCTGCCTTCAGATTGTCTACGTCCAGAATGTGAAGTTCCAAAGCCCTCACCACTAATCGGGTGGCATTAATGCCAATACCCTTGTTGCCGTCGGGGAAGAGTTTCTGAACCAACTCGTTCTGACGCTTCTCTAAGCTCTTCACGCCGAAAGGCATTCCGCGCAGACCCGTAATCTGCTCCTTGGTGTAGCCCAGCGCCAAATGGCGCAGGAAACGCTCGTCGTACTCGTCAATCTCGTAGTTGACCAAAGCCTCCTGGCGCATTAGCTGGCTGTTGACACTTCGCTTGAAGCGGTCTACTATCTTCTGAAGGATAGGCTGGTTGAACACCATTTTCTTGCCGCTCATGCAACTCGCCACATCGCCACGCGTCAGCAGCTCGCCACTCTTCAGGATAATACCGTCGCAACCTGCATCGAGCACATCGACCCACAGCTTCTCGTTCAGAATCTCGCCTGTGAAAATAAGCACCTTCAGGGCAGGATAAGTCTCCTTGGTCTGACGGCAGATCTCCACACCAATGGTGGTGGAACCGCCCAGTCCAAGATCGAGCAGCACAAGGTCGGGCACCTGCTGCTTGATGAGGCGCCAGTAACTGGTTTCGCTTTCAGCCGTTCCTATAATCTCAGCTTCAGGGATTTCGTTTTTGAAAATTCCCTCTGTGCCTTTCAGCTCCAAGGGCACGTCTTCGACAATGATTACTTTATATGGTTCCATATTATTATTGTTTTACTTTTTATCTTTTTTGAGAAGTTTACAATGGAAACAGGATTCAACTTCTGGGAAATAACTCCTGAAGATTCTCCTGAGCCATACTCTTGGGCAGCACGATTTCGATCATGAGCTTGCCTGCAGCACTCGACCTGGCTGAGATTCCGCAACCACGCAGATTGGTCACTTCGCCTATTTCGCGAACAATCTGCCGGCAAAGCAGGTACTTCATGTCGTGAGTCAGAGGAGTGAAGAGCCGATGGTGAAGCTGCTCATCGTAATCCACTTCCTGCATCTCTACCCGGCAGACAGCATAAGGCGAATCGGGCATGTCCTCTACCCTGACTTCCACTTTTCCTGCTACCGAGGTGAGAAGGTCGAAAAGATACTGGCGAAGGAACTTGTCGTTCTTCACATTCAGCTCCACCTGCTCCATCGCCTGGGCACTGAGCATGGTGTAGAGCGACTTATAATAGTCCACCAACTCATGAAGCGACTGCACATCGGAAGGATCGTTCTCTACGAGCTGACGGATGCGCGAAGGATAATACATCGTCTCATGCTTCAACGTGGAAAGGCAGTTGTCGAGCACAGAGCACGACACGTGCAGACGCCCATTCTCATACTCCGCTTTATGCAACTCGTCTTCTGTCATCTCCATGTCGTAGGTCTCGACTGCTGTACGCCGCATACTCTCCTGGAGCGCCTGCTCTATCTGGTCAACTACATCGCCCAACTGGGCATTCAGTCCATGAAGTCTCACTCCCCGCTTGTTCCACGTCTGCCTGATGCGCTGCAACTTCACCTCGTCGGTAGCGTCACTCAGCAGGATGCGGTTGATTTCATTCACCTTCTCCACGGCGAAACGGAAGGTCAGTACATGGCGATAATAGAGCAAATAGTAAGCCAAAGGCAACTGCAGCAGAAGGAGAATGAGCAGCACGATGGCCACCGTCTTCGAGTTCTCCGACAGCTGCATGGTGCGCACATAGGCTGGCAGCGTAGAGTCAGCTCCCATCTCGCGGTAGAGCTGGGTGTAGACCTTGTTGTTGCTGCGATAGAGGTCCCACTTGTGTAGGGCAAGAGCAGCCACGGCGCTCTCATTACGCAGGTCGAGAATAACATAATAATTAGTGGGCAGACTGTCCTGGTACCACAACAATTCGGCTGGGAGAACGTCGCTCGGACTGGCTGTCATCAGCACCTTGCCGCCAGGATGAAGCGACAGGTAATGGCGGTTGAGGTAACTGCGGGCAGAGTCAGCATACTGGAGGGTGCGCTCGTACTCGCCGTTGATGTTGCAGAAATAAGCCGAATCGGCAAAGACGTCGGCACGCTGCAGATTGAGCGGGAGACGATGGTTGGCAGCATTGTCGCGCTGATGGCGGAGCGTATTTTGGGCAACAACCTGCTGCGGCAGGCACGTCATCGCCATCAAGCCCACCAGACCTACGAGTCCTACGGAAAGCGACTTCAGCCGACCGCCAATTCCCCGGGGCAGGCGGAAGACAAAGCGGCTGCCCTTGCCCAACTCGCTCTCGGCAAAAATCGAACTCACTGAGAAGATGCTGCTCACCTTCTTGTATTTCTCTATAATACCCTTGCAGTTGAGAAGTCCGAAACCATGACCACCTGTATAAGTGCGGTCGAAGACGTGCTCCAACTGCTTATCGTCCATGCCTACTCCCGTGTCTGTAATGCAGATTTCCACATAAGCATCAGCTATCGAGGCGCTCACCATCACACGGCCACCCTGAGGGGTGAACTTGCGGGCATTGTCGGCCATGGTATTAATCATGAAAAGCGTCAGCGTACGGTCGGCCTTCACCACTGCCTCGGTGGGCTCTACAACCAGTTCCACGCCCTTCATGTCGAAATTCATCTTGCCCTTCTGCACAATGTCGAACAGGGGCTGCAACGCAAAACTCGTAATACGGAGATTAAGAGTTCCCTGCCGCATCTGGATCCACCGGGTAAGCACCTCGTTGTACTGGTTGATTTTGGCAGTCAGCTCTGAGATGTACTGGTACCTATCCTTCTTCACCGAGTCGGGTTCGTCGCGGTGTTTCAGGCAGTCCACCTCGTGAATCATGCGGTCGATGAAGGGCGTTATGCTGTTGACCAATGCCACCTTGGCACGTTGCTCCAAATGGCGTTTCTTGTTGTCCCTCACGTGGAAGAGCGTCATTTGCAGTTCCTCCTCTATATCCTCCTTCCTGTCGTTCAACTCGCTGATGTGCTGAGCATTGCTATCCTTCCATTGCTGTAAGGGTTCAAGCAGTTTGGTGATAGAGCCACGGTGCACATTCCTGCGGCGCATCCTGTCGAAGAGATAGAGCAGGAACACCACAAGAACGATCATTCCTATCACGGATGCTATCATCCAGTTGAGCAGCACAGCATTGTTGTCGAGCACGGCTGCACGGGCTTCCAACTGCTTGTCCTGTCGGGTTCGCTCCTGCAAGTCGAGATACATGTTGCGGTAAAAATCGCTGTGTGGCTTGTCGTCGATGGCAGAATAGACCAGACAGAGGCGCTCAGCAATGGAGGCCACCAAGTCGGGTGCAGCCTTGATGCGCTTATTGTCGTTGAGCGCATGGTTGAGACAGTCTTCTGCCGAACGGTAGTCGTCTATGGCCCAGTAGCATTCAGCCAGTGTTCGGTAAGCTCCGGCTGTCTGATAAACATCGCCGTAAGACGAGAACAGATTGAGCGCCATCTGGGCCAGGTTGCCTGCCAATAAGCTGTCGGGCACCTGGTCAATATTAAGATACTTAATGGAAGGTCTGTTGTTGCGAATCAGGTAACTACGCAGACTGGGACTCTGCAGATGCTCGCTAAGGGCCTGCAAAGCATTAGCCTGCCAATAGGGATAAGGGGTTCCTGAACAAGCCAGCATAAAGCATCGCATCAGGTAGTCGAACTCGCCCTGTCCGATTTCCTCAGCTGTTCCGCTGACGATGGCTCCTCCAGCGCCAATATTGTATAAATAGTTGAGATACTGAGCCGTATCTGCCTCCAAGGCTTCAGCATCAATATCGTTTAGAGCCTGCAACATGGGTTCCTCCTGACCTACATAATAGAAATAGGTAGCGGCAACGATGTCTAACTCGGAATGGGCATAAAGGGCACGCTTACGTTCACGCGGAGGCAGATTGTCGGCTTCCTCACCAATACGGCGGAGCAGGCGCATCGCTTTCTCACGATAAGCATAGAAGTCCTTATTGCGCGACTCGCGCTGGCAAAGGCGCATGTTCTGTACGTGGGCAACAAGGATCTCTATCTGGTTGTCGCTGCGCTGTTCCACCTCCACCAAATGTCGGCGAGCCTGCTCGTAATCCATCTTGGCTATGGCTACGAAAGCCAGGTTGTTGTGCGCCTCAGCGTAACCTGCAGGATAGTCATCGGCAAGCCTCAAAGCCCTATGTGCCAGAACCTTGGCAGAATCGAGATTACGGTAATGATAAGCATAAGAAAGAGAATTCAGCTCATCTACTTCGCCCTTATGCGACGGCGAACAAGCTGAAAAGAAAAACAGCGCTATCATCAGAAAGGTGATAGCGCTATTGTATAAACGATAATATGTGACTCTACGAATCTCCAATATTATACACGCATATTAAGCGCGAGCCTTTGCGATGTACCCCAAAGCCTCCTGACACTTAGCTGTAATAGCAGCCCAGTCGCCAGCAGCTACGGTCTCCTTAGGGAAGAGCTTAGAACCCATACCTACACAGAGAACACCGGCCTTGATCCAGGGAGTAAGGTTCTCCTCGGTTGGCTCTACAGCACCTGTTACCATGATGTTGCTCCAGCGCAAAGGTGCCATCACGTTCTTAACGAATGAAGGACCACCTACGTTGCCTGCTGGGAATACCTTGGTTACGTCGCAACCTGCTGCCTGAGCATTGTTGATCTCGGTTACAGAACCACAACCTGGTGAATAAGGAACCAAGCGACGGTTGCAGACAGGAGCAATCTCTGGGTTGAAGTTAGGACCTACGATGAAGTTGGCACCCAACTGGAGGTACAAAGAAGCTGTACCTGCATCAACTACAGTACCAGCACCGAGAATCATCTCTGGGCACTCTTTATCGGACCACTTCACCAACTCGCCAAAAATCTCGTGAGCGAAGTCACCACGGTTAGTAAACTCGAATACACGAACACCACCCTCGTAGCAAGCCTTGATGACGTTCTTACAAATCTCAATATCCTTGTTGAAGAATACAGGAACCATACCAGTCTCTTTCATGGCTGCCATGACCTGCATTTTGCTAAACTTTGCCATTATCTATATAATGTTTATTGTTTATTATTTAATGTTTAGTTGAACTTTAGCAAGTTCGGAAGTTATCGCTGTACACGGCCATTGGCGTTACCACCAGCCAGACTCTCTACCTCGTCAGCAGAAACCAGGTTGAAATCGCCAGGGATAGTATGCTTCAAAGCAGAAGCTGCAACAGCAAACTCGAGAGCCTCAGCCTGATTTGGCTTGGTCAGCAAACCATGAATCAAACCACCTGAGAATGAGTCACCACCACCTACACGGTCGATGATTGGGTTGATGTCGTAGTGCTTGCTCTGATAGAACTCCTTGCCGTTGTAGATAAGAGCCTTCCAGCCGTTGCGGGTAGCAGAGAGTGACTCACGCAATGTAGAAACTACATACTTGAAACCGAACTCCTTCATCATGCCCTGGAAAATACCATAGTAACCCTCGGCGTCGGTCTTACCGCCCTCTACGTCAGCATCTGGTTTGAAGCCAAGACAAAGCTGAGCATCCTCCTCGTTACCGATGCAAACGTCAACATACTGCATCAAAGGACGCATGACAGAGATGGCCTTCTCAGAAGTCCAGAGCTTCTTGCGGAAGTTGAGGTCTACAGATACTGTCACACCATGACGCTTGGCAGCCTCGCAAGCCAACTTGGTCAACTCGGCAGCCTTATCGCTGATGGCAGGAGTAATGCCACTCCAGTGGAACCACTGAGCACCCTCCATGATTTTATCAAAATCGAAATCAGATGGATCAGCCTCGGCGATTGAACTGTGGGCACGGTCATAGATAACCTTAGAAGGACGCATAGAAGCACCTGTCTCTGCATAGTAAAGACCAACACGCTCACCGCCACGGGCAATGAAGTCGGTATTTACGCCATAACGACGAAGAGCGTTCAGGGCGATCTGACCAATCTCGTGCTTTGGCAACTTAGATACGAAGTAAGCATCATGACCATAGTTGGCTACGCTGACAGCCACATTAGCCTCACCACCGCCAGGGATGATGCGGAATGACTCACTCTGAATGAAGCGATCGTTGCCTTCGGGTGACAAACGAAGCATAATCTCACCTAATGTTACAATTTTTGCCATTGTTGTTTGATAGTTTTTAATTTATTGTTTGTTATTACTTGAATTTATTTCCGCCTATAAGGAATTTCTTGATTTCATTTCTTCTATGATGAAGTTTCTTGGGGCAAAAATAAGCCTTTTTTCTTGAATAAAGAAATAAAAACGACTTTTTTTTTGTTTTTATAGCAAAAAACACGCTGTGCATTCGCACAATTCGATTTTTTATTGTAAATTTGCCCCAAAAATAACTTGTTGTGGTCGCACACAACACAATATACGAATAAGAAGAACTATCCACATTGTGGCTTCGCACAATCCTACTTAAATATATTAAGGTACGCGTGAGCCGCTAACAAAACAAACAAGAAGAAAGAGAATGGCCGAAAAAATCAGAATCAAAGACATTGCTGAAAGAGCTGGCGTTTCTGTAGGTACCGTAGACAGGGTCTTACATGATCGCCCCAATGTTTCGGAACCAGCCCGCAAGAAGGTAGAACAGGCTCTCAAGGAGATGAACTACCAGCCCAATATGTACGCCAGCGCACTGGCTTACAACAAGCAGTACACCTTCTACATGCTGCTGCCAAAGCACGAGTCGGAGGCTTACTGGGAGGAGATAGAAGAAGGGGCACGAAAATGCGAGGACACCAGGCGAGATTTCCACATCGACGTGGAAATCTGTTTCTTCGAACGCTCCAGCGATGAGTCGTTCCGTGAGAAAGCCAGCGAGATCATACAGGCTAAGCCCGAAGGTGTCGTTGTCGTTCCATCTTCACTCGATGTCACACGAGAGTTCACCGACCAATTGCACGAGCAGAACATTCCCTTCATTCTTCTCGACTCCTACATGCCCGACCTCAAGCCCCTGTCGTTCTACGGACAGGACTCTTTCTGCAGCGGATATTTTGCAGCCAAGATGCTGATGATGATTGCCTGCAGGGAGACGGAAATCATGCTCATGCGACAGACGAAGGACGGACGAGTGATGAGTAAGCAGCAGGACAACCGAGAAGTGGGATTTCTGCACTACATGCACGACCACTACCCTAACGTTAAGGTTACCGACCTCGACCTGCCACTCAACGGAACTCGTGCCGAATACAATAAAATGCTGGAGAAGTTCTTCTCTTCCAACCCACAGGTACACCATTGCATCACCCTGACATCCAAGGCACACATCGTGGGCGACTTTCTGCTGAAGACCAACCGACGCAACATCCAGATCATGGGTTACGATATGGTAGAGAAGAACGCCCGCTGCCTGCGCGAGGGAAGCATATCTTTCCTCATCGCCCAGCATGCCTACATGCAAGGCTATGCGTGCATCGATACTCTCTTCCAGGCCATCGTGCTGAAAAAGAAAGTTACTCCGGTAAACTACATGCCCATCGAGCTTCTAATGAAGGAAAACGTGGACTTCTACCGCAGAACTCAACTCTAAGAACTCCCTCACATACGAAATAAAAAAACAATATAAAAAACAACCTACAAAAAAATGAAACAATCAAGCTTTATCAAGATCAACCCTGCCGACTCGGTAGTGGTTTGTCTCCGCCCATTCAAGCAGGGCGAGATCATCGAGGTTGACGGCAAGACCATCACCTTGTTACAAGACACCCCAGCAGGACACAAAGTCCTCATCGACAATGCTGCTGAAGGAACCAATATCCTGAAATACGGCTACCCTATCGGTCATGCAAAGAAAGACCTGAAACAGGGAGAATGGGTCAACGAGAACAACCTCAAGACCAACCTTGCCGGAACTTTGGAATACACCTACAATCCTGTAGAGGAGATCCTGAACATCGAGAACGAGAACCGTACTTTCAAGGGCTATGTACGCAAGAATGGCGAGGTAGGTGTGCGCAATGAGATTTGGGTCGTTCCTACAGTAGGCTGTGTGAACGGTATTGCCGAGAAGCTCGTCGACCTGCTCAAGCAGGAAACCAAGTGCGAGGGCATCGACGCTATTCACGCATGGCACCACAACTTCGGCTGCTCTCAGCTTTCGGGCGACCACGAGAACACACGCAAAGTGCTTCGCGACATCTGTCTTCACCCTAACGCAGGCGCCGTACTCGTACTCTCCCTGGGTTGCGAGAACAACCAGCCAGACGAGTTCATGAAGATGCTGGGCGACTACGACAAAGACCGCATCAAGCTCTTGGTAACTCAGAAAGTGGAAGGCGACGAGCTCGAGGAAGGCATGAAACTGCTCCGCGAACTCTATGCTCTGGCCAAGGAAGACAAGCGACAGGAGGTTTCGGTCAGCAAACTGCGCGTAGGTTTGAAGTGCGGTGGATCAGATGGATTCAGCGGAATCACTGCCAACCCATTGGTAGGCGAGTTCTCCGACTGGCTCGTGGCACAGGGCGGAACTTCTATCCTCACCGAGGTGCCTGAGATGTTTGGCGCTGAGACCATCCTGATGAACCGTTGCGAGAACAAGGAACTCTTCGACAAGACAGTTCACCTCATCAACGACTTCAAGGAGTACTTCCTCTCTCATGGTGAGCCTGTAGGCGAGAATCCTTCTCCAGGCAACAAGGCGGGTGGTATTTCTACACTCGAGGACAAGGCTCTCGGTTGCACACAGAAGTGCGGTCGCGCTCCAGTCAGCGGTGTACTCCAGTATGGTGACCGTTTGGAGACAACGGGTCTGAACCTTCTCTCTGCACCAGGCAACGACCTCGTAGCTTCCACAGCTCTTGCTTCTGCCGGCTGTCAGCTGGTTCTCTTCACCACAGGTCGCGGTACGCCATTCGGCACCTTCGTACCAACCATGAAGATTTCCACCAACAGCAACCTCTACCGCAACAAGCCAAACTGGATTGACTTCAACGCAGGCGAACTGGTGGAAGGTACTGAAATGAAGGACTTGGTACGCAAGTTCATCGACAAGATTATCGCAGTAGCCAATGGCGAAGAAGCTCGCAACGAGTACAACGGCTATCGCGAAATCTCTATCTTCAAGAACGGCGTAACGCTGTAAATAAAGTGAATAAACAGACTAAAAAATGAGCAATAAGAAAGGATTACTGGCACTCTCGCCATTGTTTCTGTTAATACTGCTGATAGCAGTCTTTACCATCCATTCGGTAAGGAGCAACGGCTCGGGCGACAATCTGTCGCTTACGGTGGCTTTCATGATTTCCAGCATCTATGCTGTGGCAATATCAGGAGGACTGCCCATCAAGAAGCGCATCGACACCTACAGCCGTGGAGCCGGAGCCAGTAATCTGATGCTTATGCTCTGGATTTATGTGCTGGCAGGAGCATTTGCTGCATCTGCCAAGGCCATGGGAGCTGTCGATGCTACCGTCAACCTGGCTCTCAGCATCCTTCCTGCCAGCATGATTCTGCCAGGACTCTTCCTGGCGGCTTGTTTTATCTCTCTTTCCATCGGAACAAGTGTGGGCACAGTAGTAGCACTCGTTCCTATTGCTGCAGGACTGGCACTTTCGGTAGACGCCAACATAGGGCTTACCGTAGCTGTCATTGTGGGTGGAGCCTACTTTGGAGACAACCTCTCCTTCATCTCCGACACCACTGTGGTGGCCACGCAGACGCAGGAATGCCGCATGAGCGACAAGTTCCGCATCAACTCACTCATTGTCGTTCCCGCTGCCATCATCATACTCATCGTCTACGCCATCATGGGAGCAGAAACCAAGGCTCCTACGCAGGTGGCAGAGGTAGAATACATCAAGGTGATTCCATATCTCCTGGTTCTCGTCACAGCCATTGCCGGCATGAACGTGATGGCTGTTCTCACTATGGGAACTCTTCTTTGTGGAGCCATAGGCATCATCGAAAACCTCATGGGAATCCCGAACTCATACGATTTCTTCGGTTGGTTCTCGGCCATGGGAAACGGAGTCATCAGCATGGGCGAACTCGTCATCATAGCCATGATGGCTGGTGGAATGCTCGAAACCATCAGGGAGAACGGAGGCATCAACTTTATCATCAGCAAGATAACTGCTCACGTCAAAAACAAGCGGGGAGCTGAGCTCTCGATTGCTGCCTTAGTGTCGTTCGTCAACCTCTGTACGGCCAACAATACCGTAGCGATTCTTACCGTGGGAAATATCTCCAAGAAGATAGGCGACAAGTTCGGAGTTGACAACCGAAAGGCCGCAAGCATCCTCGACACTTTCTCGTGCTGCGTGCAGGGACTCATCCCGTACGGCGTACAGATGCTCCTGGCAGCAGGACTGGCGCACATCAGCCCCATCGACATTCTTCCCTATCTCTACTACCCCATGGCCATAGGCGTAGCGGCACTAATGGCCATTCTGTTCAGATATCCACGGCGTTACAGCTGATAAAGAAAAGAAGTTAGCTTAACTCTTTGATAACTTCTGAACTTGCAAAATTAAATAATTACCTACACCCCTAAAAATATAGTAAAAGAATGGACTTTTTGCAGCGCAACCTTTTCGCCCAGTTACGTTCCGACAACTTCGGAGCCAAAGAAAAACTGGAGCCTATGACTGTCTTCAAAAAAAAGAAGATAGCCCAGATGATGAAGAATCTCAATGCCGTTCCTGCCGGAGCTGTATTGATGAACAATAGTTTCCTGAACAGACGACTCATCAAGATTCAAAAAGAGGAGCGCCACTCCATCGACACCTCCATTGAGACGCTCTATCTGTTGCGCTTACTGGTAAGCAACATCAACGGAATTCTCGCCAATGGAATCAGTATTAGAGGCATTATCCAGTTGGGACAATACCTCAGAACAAGAGGCGACAAGGTTGACTTCATCAAGTTAGAATCCTGGCTACGCAAACTCCACATCCAGCGCATGGCTCAACTGGAGGGCAGCGTGCTCATCACCTTCTTCGACTTCGAAAAAGACGAGATTCCCTTTGTAAGCAGAGTGGAAAAAGGCGCCTACAAACTCACCCTACGCTCCCTCTATTACAACACGCAGGAGGCAAAAGACATCGAGTTCGAACAGACTGCCACTGGCTTTGTACGTACAACAGGAGGCACCATGCGCAAGAGCCTCAGACGAAGCATGCGCTACATAACTTATGCCCCCATTGAGACCATCAGCAACTTTACCCACAAGGTATTCCACTCGCTTTCTGAAATCGAAGAGTAAAATATATCTAAAAAATCACACTCTTCGGTGGCAGATAGCATGTTTTTTAGTAACTTTGCAGTTATGAAGAAAATCATCATAACTATTATCACCACCCTACTCACCCTCAGCACCCACGCACAGTTCGTACAGTGTGAGGATACTTGCCAACATGTGCATGGCATCGACCTCAGCCACTATCAGGGAAATGTGTTCTGGGAAACCGTAGGCGACAACACCAAAATGGCGTATGTTTATCTCAAGGCTACAGAAGGAGGGACCAATGTAGACAGCAAATACAAACAGAATATAGACCTTGCCCACAGATACGGACTCAAGGTTGGTTCTTACCATTTCTACCGTGCTCGCATTCCACAGCAGACACAGCTCAAGAACTTCATGGCTCAATGCCGTCCAGGCGATCAGGACTTGCTGCCCATGATAGACGTCGAGACAAAGAGCGGAATGGACACAGAGCAATTCTGCGACTCCCTTTTCAAGTTTCTGTTGCTTGTAGAGAAAGCCTACAAGCAGAAGCCGCTCATTTATACCGGAGCCAACTTCTACGATCATTACCTTCTGGGCAAGCTCGACAGCTATAAACTCATGATTGCGCAGTACACCAAGCGCACACCTGTTCTTAAGGACGGACGCGACTTCGAGATGTGGCAGTACACGGGTAAAGGCAGACTCAATGGAGTCAACGGATATGTGGACAAGAGCCGATTCATGGGCAACCACAGGCTCAGGGAAATCAGATTCCGGCACCGATAAATATTCACCTATCAATACAAGGACTCAACTTTCCAAGTATGCAAAATAAAAAAAGTAGTTAGAAAAGTTAAAACCAAATACATCTCAATACAGGATGTGTAATGGTCTATGTTAAGTGCGGAGACAAATGCCTGGCATCCCCAGCAAAAAAGACAGTTGTCTTAACTCCCGGAAAATCTCATTTTAAGAATATACACTCAACTAAAAAACATAATAAAAATGGCGATTATAAAATGTCCAGAATGCGGACACCCCGTTAGCGACAAAGCACCCACATGTCCTACTTGTGGCGTAGAGATAGCTGGCAAGATTACCACTTGTACCAACTGCGGCACTGCATATTTCAGCAATCTGAATATGTGTCCCAACTGTCATTGTCCTAACACAAGAAGCGTTGCCACTCCTTCTGTACCAACGACTCAGAAAGGAGCAACAACACCTCCAGTTCCTACAATTCAACCAGGCACAGTCATTTCTCCCATTCCGGAATCACCAGCTGCCAACGAGGACAAAAAGGAGAAGAAGAAGTCCAACCGCACCATCTTGATTTGCTCGTTCATCTTTGCACTCATCGTTTGTGGCACACTCTTTTATTTCTATCACAACGCCAACGAGCAACAGGAAGAGGAAGCCTACGAATACGCCATGCAGAGCAACGATCCGGACGTTCTTCAGAGCTATCTCGACACCTACAAGGATGCCGACCAGGCTCATATCGACTCCATCATGTCGCACCTCAACGCCCTCAAGACCATAGACAACGACTGGACCAACGCCGTGGTGAGCGGTTCAAAAGAGGCAATAGAAGCCTACTTGCAGAAATACCCCAACTCGCCCCACAGACAGGAGGCGTGGAACAAAATCGACTCCATCGACTGGCAGGTAGCCAAGAAAGCAGACACGGCTGAAGCCTATCAGATTTACCTCGACCTGCACACCGACGGATCACATATCGAAGAGGCAGAGAACGCCATGAAGAAAGCCTTGAGCCGCGACCTGCAACCCGAAGAGAGCCAAATGGTCAGCAGTCTGTTCCGCAAGTTCTTCCAGAGCATCAACTCGCGCAACGAGGACGGACTCACCTCTACCTGCGAAGATGTCCTATCTTCACTTTTAGGCAAGACTGCCGCCACCAAGAACGACGTGCTCACCTTTATGCACAAGTTGTATAAAGAAGACGTCACCAATCTGAACTGGCGCCTTAACAACGATTATCAAATCAAGAAACGAGAGATTGGCGACGAGGAATACGAGTACCAGGTAGTGTTCACTGCCCGTGAGGATGTAAGCCGCACAGACGGCAGCACCCAGGAAGGCACATTCAAAATTACAGCCACCGTCTCACCCGACGGCAAAATCTCATCTTTCAACATGGCTAAGATTGACCTATAGTCATACTTTCTTCTGGGAGTAACAACGTGCATCTATAAGGAGTAAGCAAGCTTATTCTTATCGGATGACGATGGCGTTCTAACCGGTGTTGACACCAGATTAAGTTAACTTCATGACCAGATTAAGTTAACTTCTTGTGCTCGTTGAACTAAGTTCTTGCTCCCGTTAAGATAGATACGCCCTGAAGAACTAATACACAATCAAAATCTTGTGCTTTAGCTCATCAGGGCGCAGTTTTTATTGAAGTAAAAAGAATGCAAAAGAAAGGGAAATGCTGGACAGAGAAAACTCTGCCAACATTTCCCTGCAGTAAAGGATGAAACGCTTACTTCACCTTAGCACCCCAGTACTTCACGTACTTTATCTTTTTGCCCTGAGTGCCCGTGGGTTTGTTCCACTTGCCACCCAGAATGAGGATAGTTGTCTTCTTACCAGCAGGCACAGCGTTAACAGCATCCTGAAGGGTCATGAAGTTGCCACGGCCTTCTGCTGACACCACATAATCGTAGTGACGGACATGCTTTCCGAGAGCAGGAACAGCCTTACCAATAGCATCTGCCAAGGCTCCAGCTATGATGCGCGCGCCATAAACATTATAGTGGGTATTGTCCATACGGCCCTTAGGAATACTGGGAACCTCGCCTGGCTTATACCACATATGCAGGCTGCGGCTCCCCTTAATACCGAGAGAAGTCTCTATGTCGTGCGTGATTTTTGTAGCATCAACAAAAGGAACATTCAACTCCTGAGCAACACAGCGTGGGGCTACGACATAGGCTCCGTGAGTGTCGATAAGGGTATCGCTGTTGATTTTCTCTTCTCCATCAAACACAGTCTTGCGAAGCTTCTCATCGTCGTCATTCTTCAGGTTCTCAGCATACCAGCAACGACGAACCACAGAGTTGAACAATACAGGAATGCCGCCTTTCTGACGAGTTTCCTCAACGAAACGACGCAAGTTGGCATCGAATGTTGACCCCGGATCAGTATGACGGTCGGGCTTAGGCTTTTCGTCGTTATGACCAAACTGGATGAACACATAGTCGCCAGGCTTCAGTCTGTCGAGAACCTTCTGCCAACGTCCCTCATTGATGAAACTCTTGGAACTGCGACCATTCACAGCATGATTGTCAACCAATATCTTGTCATCGAAAAATCCCTGCAACACCATTCCCCAGCCTCGCTCGGGATTGTCCTTGAAGTTAGATTTCTCGGCTGCAGTAGAGTCGCCAATAACAAAGATAGTTGTAGTCTTTGTGCTCGACGTCATGACAAACAGCGTCATTGCAAGACATAATAAAAGTGATAGTTTTTTCTTCATATTTTTTTGTTCTGTTATTAGTTTTATTAGAGTAAAAAATCCATGACCTACTCACGCAGCCCATGGACATGAAATAGTTATGCCCTCACACCAGAGGGCTATGTAAAAAGTAATTTACTTATTGTTTCTATGTAAAGGGCAATCGCCTCTCTCCTACTTCACGGTAGCAATCAGTTTCTCAGCTGTTACGAGGGTCTGCTCGCCACTTTCCATGTTCTTGAGAGTCACTTTGCCTGCAGCCATTTCATTCTCACCCGCAAGTACAACAAACGGAATGTTCTTGGCATTAGCGTAGCTCATCTGTTTCTTCATCTTTGCCTTGTCGGGGAAGATTTCTGAACGGATTCCTGCCTGGCGAAGCTTGCCCACGATGGGCAGACAGTATGCAGTCTCGGTCTCGCCAAAATTGATGAACAACACCTGAGTAGAATTGACAGCCTCCTTGGGATAGAGGTCGAGTGCATTCAGCACATCGTAGATACGGTCGGCACCAAAGCTGATACCTACACCACTGAGACCTGGGAGTCCGAAGATTCCTGTAAGGTTGTCGTAACGACCACCACCCGTGATGCTTCCCATAGGTGTGTCGAGCGCCTTCACCTCGAAGATAGCACCTGTATAATAGTTTAATCCGCGAGCCAAGGTAAGATCGAGCTCTATCTCGTTGTTCAAACCTACGGCCTTCAACGTATCAAGGATAAAACGAGTCTCCTCTACGCCCTTCAGTCCTGTCTCTGAACCCGCGAGTACCTGCGAGATGACCTCCAGTTTTTCCTCGTTAGAGCCAGAAAGTGAGATGATGGGCTGCAACTTCTCGATGGCTTCCTCTGAGATTCCGTCATTACGCAGTTCCTCGTTCACCTTCTCGAGTCCTATCTTGTCGAGCTTGTCTATGGCGACTGTGATGTCTACGATCTTCTCTGCCTCGCCTATCACCTCTGCAATGCCAGTAAGGATCTTGCGGTTGTTGATCTTGATGCACACACGTACACCGAACTTAGTGAATACGGTGTCAACAATCTGCATCAGTTCAACCTCGTTGAGCAAAGAGTCGGAACCAACAACATCGGCATCGCACTGATAGAACTCACGATAACGACCCTTCTGTGGACGGTCTGCTCGCCATACAGGCTGAATCTGATAGCGCTTGAAAGGCAACTGCAACTCCTCGCGATGCTGTACCACATAGCGTGCGAAAGGAACTGTAAGGTCGTAGCGTAAACCCTTCTCGCAGAGTTTGGCTGCCAACTTCAGTGAGTTGAGAGAATGAAGATCCTCGTCGCTCACCTTGTTCATATAGTCGCCAGAATTGAGAATCTTGAAGAGCAGCTTGTCCCCCTCTTCACCGTATTTACCCATCAGCGTCTGAAGTGTTTCCATCGCTGGGGTTTCTATTTGTTGAAATCCGTAAAGGGCATAGACTTCTTTGATGGTGTCGAAGATGTAGTTGCGCTTAGCCATCTCAACAGGTCCGAAGTCGCGTGTTCCCTTTGGAATACTTGGTTTCTGAGCCATTTAATTCTGTATGTTGTTTAAAGTTTAATGTTTAATGCCTAACGCAATGATTTACTCAGAAAGTAAACCATCAACAATAAACATTAAACACTATCAAATTATTTACGTACGATGGTCTGAGCACGGTCAGGACCGATAGAGATGATGCCGATACGTGTCTCGAGGAATTCCTCTACGAAGGCTATATAGTCCTTGAACTCCTGTGGGAACTCGTCCTCGGATGTAAACTGGGTCATGTCTGTGTTCCAGCCCTTGAACTCCTTGTAAACAGGCTCCACATCATCAATTTCGTAAGGGAAATCGGTTGTCACAGTGCCATCCTTCAACTTATAAGCCACACAAGCCTTGATAGTCTCGAAGCTGTCGAGTACGTCGCTCTTCATCATGATCAGTTCGGTAACACCATTCACCATGACAGAGTATTTCAGCTGTACCAAGTCGCACCAGCCACAACGGCGCTCACGACCAGTCACTGCACCATACTCGTGGCCCAGGTCACGGATCTTGGCACCAGTCTCGTCAAAGAGCTCTGTTGGGAAAGGACCAGCACCCACACGTGTACAGTAAGCCTTCATGATACCATATACATTACCTATCTTGTTAGGACCGATGCCCAATCCGATGCAAGCTCCTGCGCAGATAGTGTTGGAAGAAGTAACAAAAGGATAAGAACCGAAGTCAACATCAAGCATGGTTCCCTGAGCACCTTCGCAAAGAATATCCTTGCCAGAACGCAACACCTTGTTGATTTCCACCTCGCTGTCTACCATACGGAACTGCTTCAGATATTCGATGCCTTCCATCCAGGTCTTCTCTACTTCTGTGATATCGAAATCAGTATAACCGAGCGAAGCTATCTGCTTGAGGTGTTTTGCCTTATGAGCCTCATACTTAGCCTCGAAGTTATCCAGAATATCGCCAACACGCAGACCAGTACGGCTCACCTTGTCGGTATAAGTAGGACCAATGCCCTTGCCTGTAGTTCCCACCTTGTTCTTACCCTTAGAGGCTTCGATGGCAGCATCGAGCACACGATGAGTAGGCATGATGAGATGTGCTTTCTTAGAGATATAGAGACGGCTCTTCAGGTCGTGACCGCTCTTCTCAAGATCCTTGGCCTCCTGCATGAAAAGGTCGGGAGCCAATACCACACCATTACCAATGATGTTTACCTTGCCACCCTGAAAAATACCTGATGGGATGGAGCGAAGCACATACTTCTGGCCTTCAAACTCCAAGGTATGACCGGCATTAGGACCACCCTGGAAACGTGCAATGACATCATACTTAGGGGTCAATACGTCAACCACCTTTCCCTTACCTTCGTCGCCCCACTGCAATCCGAGCAGGACATCAACTTTACCTGTGTTCATTTTTATATATTGTTATAATTCAAGTTTCTTTACCATGTTCACAGACCGGCAGCCTTGTCTTTCTGCTTGTTCTGGCAGGCAGCACAGAGTCCGTAGATATAGAGTGCAAACTCATCACACCTGAAATCGTGCAACTGCGTCTGTCCAATGGCCTGAGTCACTAAAGGTGCGTCAATATCGGTCACACCTCCACAAACCGTACACACTTGGTGCACATGATTCTCGCGCCCTAAAGACGCTTCGTACTTAGTGCCTTGCGCCAATCCATGCCTTACGACAAGCTTCAACTCTACCAGGAGATGAATCGTATTGTAAAGCGTAGCACGGCTTACACGAAAGCCACTCTTTGATAAATACTCCCCCAATTCTTCCAGCGTGAAATGCTTGTCAATGCTGTACACAGCATCCAAAATAGCATAACGCTCAGGGGTTTTGCGGTGTTGACAGGCCTCAAGATAATCGTCCAAGACCTTCTTCACCCGAACCTTTACGTCGTCTGTCATAATACTCGTTAGTTACATAAAACGCACAAAGATACTTATTATTTACGACATAGAGGAAAATCTTATTTTAAAAAATCTAAATTACTCCAGTTAGGCTGCAAGGACATCCTGTTGCAACCACGAGATTCCGCTTCATTTCTTCAGTTCCTCCATCTTTCGGAGTTCCTCATAAATGCGCTGCACAGGCAGTCCCATCACATTGAAATAACTGCCCTTGAGACCCACACATCCCACGTAACCTATCCATTCCTGGATGCCGTAGGCACCAGCCTTGTCGAAGGGTTTGTAATGATTTACATAATAGTTGATCTCCTGCTCGTCAAGTTTTTTGAAACTCACCTCGGTCACTACGGAGAACTGACGTTGCAGCTCACGTGTAGTGAGACAAACGCCCGTCACCACATGATGGGTCTTTCCACTCAACATACGCAACATGCTGTAAGCCTCCTCTGCATCGTGAGGCTTACCTAAGATAACACCCTTGCATTCCTGGTCGTTCAGAAAACCATCAGATGGTGCTATCACCACCGTATCTGCAGTGAGAACCAACAAGTTATCATCACCTTCTTCAAGAAGTGATTGATAGGCATCAGCCTTCTTACGAGCTATATACAGAGCCGTATCGTACGCATTCAGCGTATCGGGAAAACTCTCGTCTATACCCTGCATCACCCTTACCTCGAAAGGAAAGTCGAGTCCTGCTAAAAGTTCCTTACGGCGAGGCGAATTGCTCGCTAATATGATTTTATATTTCATTTATCTTATCTTCTTTAACCCGGAATTATGAACGTCCAAACATACTTATCAAACACCTTATCTCTCTACCATCCAAACGCCTTGGCATCGGCTAGCCATTTGTTCTGTGCCCGCAACACCTGTTCTATAATGTCGCGTCCCACACCTTCGCCTCCTTTGCGCGATGACACATAGGCGGAAATGCCCTTAATGTCGGGACAGGCATCGGCAGGACAGCAAGGACATCCGCAAAGGCGCATGATTTCGTAATCAGGAATATCGTCACCCACATAGATAACTTCCTCATCCTGCAGACCATAACGGGTCAGGAAATCCTTATAGGTAGTAACCTTGACAGCACACCCCATGTAAATATCCTCCACTCCGAGTCCGGCATAACGCTTACGTACGGCCTCGGTGGTGCCGCCAGTTATGATGGCGATTCGGAGCCCCAATTTTTGAGCCAACTGGATGGAATAACCATCCTGTATGTTGACTGTACGCAGGGGTTCTCCCGCGGCAGAGAGGGTAATGGTCTGTCGTGAAAGTACGCCGTCGACATCAAATATCACGGTCTTTATCTTTGTCAAATCGTAATTGATCATAATCGCATTCTGTTTACTTCTCCTCACTCATTCTGTGGATGTTCATACTCATGCGCTCGTAGATGTCCTTGAGCAAGGGATTGTCGCGCAAGAGCGAAGACTGTGCACGAATAACATTCTGGTCGTACCTGACAGCAGGTCCTGTCTGAGCCTCCTGAGGCGTAAGCACATGCACCTTACGGGCTGTCTCATCGATAAGCGGAAGCATCACATCAAAAGGAATACCATGCTTCTTTAGAATATCATAACTAACTGCATAACAATGGTTTACAAAGTTACAAGCAAAGACGGCCGAGAGATGCAGATACTTTCTATCCTCACTCGATAGCTGATAGATTTTAGTTGTCAACCCCTGAGCCAACTGCATCAGCACGTCGCGGGCATAGTCGTCATTGGCCTCTACGAAACAGGGAATATCATGGAAAGAAACCGTCTTCTCTTTCGAGAACGACTGCATAGGATAGAAAACACCATAATGAAGCGCCATGCCGGCAAACACGTCCATGTTGACCGAACCTGCTGTATGAAGAAAGACCTTCGTACTCCTGCCCGAACAGAGCGCCTGCACAAGATCGGGCAACACACTGTCCTTCACTGAGATAATATACACATCAGCATCCTTGCGCACCTTTTCGATTTCGGTAACAGGAGCTCCACCAGCAAGCGTTGCCAAGGCGCTGGCCGACTCCATCGTGCGACTATAAACCTGCAGGATATCGTGTCCTGCCTCCAAGAGAGCCTTGCCCAAATTAGTGGCTAACCGGCCCGCTCCAATCAATATTACTTTCATAATAGTGCAAAAATACTAAAAAGATTGGATATGAGAGGCATCATACTTGCTTTTTTAGAAATAATTTATTATTTTTGCCATGTGAACGAATGTTGTATTGATATTTATACAAAATCGAAAGACTTGCCAACTCTTCTTGAAGGCAACTACTTTCACAGCCGTGAGTTGTTTATTATCTACGAACAGACTCCCGGCTGTACTCCCTATATGGTTATAGTTTCCAACAAAGAAGGACAGACTTTGGCGCAGCTTCTTGTGGCAGTAAACAGAAAGGGAAACTGGTTTCCTCCTTTTATATATACACACGCGCACGCGCACGAGGAAGGAATCTATGCCAACGAAGCCTACAAGGAGGAACTCTTCTGCAAAATGCTGCAGGCCATCACTCTGCGGCTCGACCGCCGACTGTGTCTGTACATTGAGTTCTCGGGCATCAGAAAGAAAATGTTTGGCTACCGCGCTTTCAGGCAGCAGGGCTACTTCCCCGTTGTCTGGCAGGAGGTTCACAACTCGCTCCACAGCAAGGTGCCCGAGGAAAGGCTCTCAGAGAAAATACAGCAGCGCATCAAAAAGCTGAAAGACAAGGGTATCATTACCCAGACAGCAACCAACAGGGAAGACATCCACTCGTTCCATCAACTGCTGAAACGATACTACCGTTTCAAGCCTCGCCGACATATTCCCAACGAGCAATATTTCCAAGAAATGGCAAAGAGCCACAATGCCAAGATTTTCCTTACCACCTATGGAGGGAAAAACATAGGCGGCTGCGCCTGTGTCTACTCCGGAGGCAATGCCTACCTGTGCTACTTAGCCGCCAAAAGAAAGACCTATTCCATGCTCCACCCTGACACCATGGTCGTATGGAACGCCATACAGTATGCCTACGAGCACGATTATAACCACATCTACTTTATGGATGTAGGACTTCCCTGGCACAGGAATCCTTTCCGTGAATTCATTCTCAGCTTTGGCGGAAAACCTGTCTCCAAGTACAGATGGTTCCGTTTCTACAGCCACACCATCAACAAAATCCTGTCATGGCTGTACAAGGACAAATAATTCGATATTATTTCTACAACTTCCAAACTTGCTAAAAAACGAACAAAGTTTTTTAAGACAAAAACGTAAAAAACAGCAGAAAGAAAAGGACACGAAAAAAGGGCTCCGCTATGCGTGCCCCATTCCTCTGTTAAGCAATTCGAGTCCCCGCTCCGTGCAGATTCCCCGAACGATGACCATAAAGAAATTGTCGAAGATGGTCTGCATGGAATACATGCGGTAAAGCTGAAGGTGCATAATCTCATTCATGGTGATGTACCCCACATTCGAGATAAAAGGATAGTCAATATCACTACGGAACAAGCCCTCCTTCACCCCACACTCATAGAAGCGCATTCTGTCCTCCACCTCATGTTCGTGAACAGACTTCATGTAAGCCACCACACGAGGCATGTGCTGTATCTCCTCATAAAACTTGACACCCACCTGCTCACATAACTCCATCTGCACGCGATAGAAATAACAAATGATATCAATCACATTGTGATTATTCTCAGAAGCAAATTGATCAAGCATTCTTCTAAGTTCCTCATTCTGAGCTCTTATACCAGCCAACAGCAGTTCCTCCTTGTCGCCAAAAATCTCGTACACAGTACGCTTAGACACATGAAGCCCCCGAGAAATCTCATCCATTTTCACAGCTTTAATTCCCCTCTGACGAAACTCATTCATGGCGTATTCAATAATTTTGCTTTTCAGTTCACGCCTATAGTCATTTGTTATGTTCATTGCAGTATTCGAATGTTTTCTTTCTTGTTTCGACTTTTTTTCTTCGCAAAGTTACAAAAAAAATCAAAGAAACCTACCATTATTCATTAGTTTTTTATTACCTTTGCACAAAAAATATGAGATTGTGCACAAAAAGCATAATTTTTGTAAGAATATAAAACTTTAAACCGCTATATAATTATGGTAAAAATTTCTAAAGAGGCAGCTCTCGCCTATCACGAGAACAATCGACCTGGCAAAATCGAGGTAAAGCCAACCAAACCTTACCACACCCAAACCGACTTGAGTTTGGCTTACTCTCCTGGTGTAGCCTATCCATGTTTGGAAATCCAGCAAAACCCAGACTCAGTCTATAAGTACACAGACAAAGGCAACTTAGTGGCAGTTATCAGTAACGGAACAGCCGTACTGGGACTTGGCGACATTGGTGCCATGAGTGGCAAGCCTGTAATGGAAGGAAAGGGTCTGCTGTTTAAAATTTATGGTGGAATCGACGTGTTCGACATCGAGGTGGCAGAGAAAGACCCCGAGAAATTCTGCGAAGCTGTAGAGAAAATTGCTCCTACCTTCGGTGGAATCAATCTTGAGGACATCAAGGCTCCACAATGCTTCTATATAGAGGACAGACTCAAGCGCACCCTTGACATTCCTGTGATGCACGACGATCAGCATGGCACAGCCATCATCTCGGCTGCAGGTCTCAAGAATGCCCTTGAGGTAGCAGGCAAAAATATTGCTGACGTAAAGATCGTAGTCAACGGAGCCGGAGCTGCAGCCATCAGCTGTACCAAACTCTATGTGGCTTTGGGTGCACAGGTAAAGAATATTGTGATGCTCGACTCCAAGGGCGTCATCACCAGCGACCGTGAGAACCTGACCGAGCAGAAGAAGCTCTTCGCTACCGACCGTCGTGATGTTCATACTCTCGAGGAAGCAGTGAAGGGTGCCGACGTATTCGTAGGACTCAGCAAGGGCAACGTCCTCTCTCAGGACATGATTCGCTCGATGGCGGACTCTCCTATCGTCTTCGCCCTCGCCAACCCTGTACCTGAAATCAGCTACGAGGATGCTATGGCAAGCCGTCCAGACGTATTGATGTCAACAGGCCGCAGCGATTATCCAAACCAGATCAACAACGTGATCGGATTTCCATACATCTTCCGTGGTGCGCTCGATGTTCACGCACGTGCCATCAACGAGGAGATGAAGATGGCTGCCGTACATGCCATCGCCGATCTGGCCAAGCAGCCTGTTCCAGATGTGGTGAACGATGTTTACCACGTCAACGATCTGACCTTCGGTCCTAAATACTTCATTCCAAAACCTGTAGACCCACGCCTTATCACAGAGGTGAGTGCAGCCGTAGCCAAGGCTGCTATGGAAAGCGGTGTAGCCCGCACACCTATCACCGACTGGGAAGGCTACAAGCAGCACCTGCGTGAGCTCTTAGGTCAGGAGACAAAACTCACCCGCAAGTTGCACGACACAGCCCGCCTGCATCCTCAGCGCGTGGTATTCGCCGAAGGCGGCAACCCCACCATGCTGAAAGCAGCCGTACAGGCCAAGGCCGAAGGTATTTGCCAGCCTATCTTGCTGGGCAACCCCGACCGTCTGAACCGTGTGGCTTCTCGTCTGAAGCTCGACTTGAGCGACATCGAGATTATCGATATGCGTGCAGACAATGAGCAGGGCCGTCGTGCCACATTTGCCAAGCACCTGGCAGAGAAGCGTGCCCGCGAGGGTTACACCTTCGAGGAGGCTTACGACAAGATGTATGAGCGCAACTACTTCGGTATGTCACTCGTAGAGCAAGGCGACGCTGATGCCTTCATCACCGGTCTTTACACCAAGTACTCCAACACGATCAAGGTGGCAAAGGAAGTCATCGGCATTCGTCCTGAGTTCAAGACTTTCGGCACCATGCACATTCTCAACACCCAGAAGGGAGTATTCTATATAGCTGATACATTGATCAACCGTCACCCCGACGAGGACGTGCTTACCGATATCGCCAAGTTGTCGGCTCACACCGTGAAGTTCTTCAATGAGGAACCTGTCATCGCCATGCTGAGCTACTCCAACTTCGGTACCGATGCTGCAGGTTCACCTGTCAAGGTTCACAAGGCTGTGGCAGAGATGCAGAAAGTTTACCCCGACCTTGCCATCGACGGCGAGATGCAGGTCAACTACGCGCTCAACAAGCAATTGCGCGATGAAAAATATCCATTCTCTCGCCTCAAGGGCAAAGATGTCAACACATTGGTTTTCCCTAACCTGAGCAGCGCCAACGCTTCTTACAAGCTCCTGCAGGCTCTCAACCCAGAAGCTGAGATCATTGGTCCTATCCAGATGGGTCTTAACAAGCCTATCCACTTCACCGACTCTGAGGGAAGCGTGCAAGACATCGTCAACATCACAGCCGTGGCTGTCATCGACGCCTACGTGGAGAAGATCAAGAACAACAAGCAGTAAGAGGCTTTTCAGGAGTTTTTCTCTGGAGTTGAAGAAGTTAAGGAGTTAAGACAAATGCTTTAGTGGAATAGAAATTAAACACTAAACATAAAACATTTCCTCCAAAGTTGTTGGCTTTAACTTCTAACGATCGAAAGGAATGGTAACTTCTCACAAAAGAAAACTTCTCTTAACTTGCGTACACCTGCAAAAAGTTGAAGAAGTAAAAATAAAGTGCAAGAGTCGTGAACAACGGCTTTTGCACTTTTTTTATTTTCTTTTTCATAACACTTATCAACTTAAAACTCGCTAACTTAAAATTATCAAAAAGGAGCCTAATGTAAACGATTGCACAATTTTTCAAGTTAAACTCTGTTAATAAAGCAAATTGTGCGCCCACACAGCAAAAACATCAAAAAATAAACAAGAAAAAGTTTGGCTGTATCAAAAAAAGGCCGTATCTTTGCCATCGTTATCCTGAAAACAATCTTTTTACCTTAAAAGGAACTAATACCTATTGAAGATTTGGAGCGGTAGCCTGTGAAGGTCATCGCTTTTTTTGTCTTTCGCAATTGTTTTTTAGCATCAACCATATTCTTTGACGCTGTTTTTTTTCCATTTCGCAAAAATATCGTATCTTTGCATTCTGATTATTCTAATAATCCCATTGTAGAATCGCATCATATGAGAAAAGAAATCATCCATCGCATCAATCAATTAGGCAAGGAAGGCAAGCCCTTTCTCTTTGTCATCGACTATCTGGGCAACCAAGCTTTCATAGAGCCACTGGCTGACATCAATCCAGAAATATGCCTTTATGATTTCGAAGGAATGAACAATCTCACAGATAATCCATCTCAAGAGATAGCTTCTCCACTATCCAGTCCCATTACCTGGCGGATGACGTCGCCCCGCTTCGAGGATTACAAGCACAGCTTCGATATCGTAAAGCGCAACATCATGCAGGGAAACAGCTATCTCACCAATCTCACCTGTAAGGTACCCGTGAGCTGCAATCTCTCGCTCCACGACATTTTCCTCCACGCCCGGGGAAAATACAAACTGCTATGGAGAGGAATGACTTCAACAAAAAGGGAACCGTCGGGAACTGAAAGAATGAAAACAGCGAGCACTACCATCCCGTGCCGAGAAGATCAGTTTGTCTGTTTCTCTCCAGAGACGTTTGTCAAAATCAGGAACGGAAGGATTTACTCTTATCCCATGAAGGGAACACTCGAAGCCTCCACACCCAATGCAGCAGAGATACTGATGGCAGACAAGAAAGAGGCAGCAGAACATGCCACAATCGTTGACTTGATACGCAACGACCTGAGCCGAGTGGCAGATGACGTCAAAGTGGACCGCTACCGCTACATCGACATACTGCACACCAATAAGGGTGACATACTGCAGACAAGTTCAGAAATAAGCGGTCGACTTCCCGCCAACTACATGAAGCATCTTGGTGACATTTTGGAATCCCAGTTGCCCGCAGGCTCTATCACGGGTGCTCCCAAGGACAAGACCATGCAGATTATCCATGAGGCTGAGGGTTACGAACGAGGATTCTACACAGGTATCATGGGCATCTGTCAGAATGGCGAGCTCAACTCGGCTGTGATGATCAGATTCTTAGAACAAGGTACTGATGGAATGTACTTCAAGGCTGGTGGAGGAATCACTTCAAAGAGCGACTGCCGAAAAGAGTTCCTGGAGGTGTTACAGAAAATATATATTCCGATAGGAGAGTTCTCTGGAGTTAAGGAGTTAAGCAACAGCCTTATTGGATAAAAGGTAGGACTATTAAACATTGAGCATTAAACATTGAAAATTGAACATTAAACATATGAACCAATTCGTAGAAACCATTAAGATAAAGAAAGGCGAAGTCATGGCCCTTCCCTATCACCAGGCAAGAATGGAGCGAACCATCCGTCACTTTTTTCCTTCCCTAAGTGCCATGCCCAGCCTCGCCCAACTCATCGCACCACGGGCCGACATGCAGCTTTCCAAGTGTCGGGTAGTCTACAGCGAACAGGGTGTAGAAGCAGTAGAGTACGCTCCCTATGCCATGCGCACGATACAGACATTAATGGTTATCGAGGCTGACAACATCGACTATAGCTACAAAAGTACAGACCGTTCTGAGATCAATCGACTGACAACCCTGAAAGGTGATTGCGATGACATCGTCATCGTAAAGAACGGACTCATCACAGATACCTCGTTCACGAATCTCGCCATCTTCGACGGACATCAATGGCTCACACCCTCCCACCCCTTGCTTGCTGGCACCAAGCGTGAATTTCTCTTAGCCCAAGGCGCCATCACCGAGAAAGACCTTACTCCCGAAGACCTGAAAAATTCAGAAAAGACAAGACTCTTCAATGCTATGATCGACTTCGGAGAAATAGAAATCATAAACACGAAACTCGACTTCCGACGATTTTTAGAGTTATAGAAGTTTAAAAACACACTCTTGGGGCAAGCCCCAACACCCTAACCAAGAGACACAAAAAAAGAGACTGATACAAGTTTCTAAGCCAGAAGAATAAATACAATAAAATACAAAAACATTAAGAATGAAGAGAATTTATTTGATTATTTTAGGATGTATAGCCACCAGTATGCTGCAGGCACAGGAACTGAGCGGACAATATACTACAGAATGGCAATGGGACATGAACAAGAACACCAACTGGGTCAACCAGTTGCGCCTTGACCTGAGTGTTCCTTTAGGAAGCGACAGAAACACCATAGAGGCAGCCACGCTCCACCTTGCCAAGACCGGCGAAAGCGTCATTGGTGACTGGCAGGGATTCTCCAACATCGATGCCGACAACATGCTGGCATCCATTGCCGTCTTAGGCTTCATGCACCAGTGGAACTCGGGCCATCTGTTTATAGGTGTGAGGAATGTGAACGAAGACTTCTTCACATCCCCCATCACAGCGCTCTTTACCAACAGCTCCTGTGGCATCTTTCCCACGGTGGCTGCCAGCTATCCCATAGCCAACTATCCCTTTTCGGGACTCACCCTTTACTTCGACATCACCAAAAAGGGATGGACGTTCCGCAACAGCCTTTACAACGGGTCAGGCTACAATGGCTGGACAGCCCACGACAATCCGTTCCTGATAAAGCCCAAGACGGACGGCATCTTCAATATGTCGCAGATAGAGTATACCCATCGCAGCGGAGAGTATTATGCCGGCATAGCTGTCCACACCCGACAGCAGCCCTTCGTCACGGAAGACGAAACAGCCTCGACAATGACTCAAACAAATGGAACTTCAATAAATGGAACTACGACAGATGAGAATACGCCGAACAAAACCTCGACGGATGAGAATTCATTGGCACGAACCACCTTTGCCTGGTGGCTCTATGGAGAGCAGAAGTTGTGGACATCGGGCGAAAAGAACATCTTGTGCATGGTGCAATATTCAGAGAATTCAAGCCGCAAGAACGCCTGCTACCGCTATGCAGAGATAGGCGGCGCCTATCTGGACGCGAAGAACGAGTGCGGCGTGTCGGGACAATACGCCCAATTCCTGCAAGGCGATGAATACTCGCTGGAACTCACCTGGAAACGACAACTCACCAAGGCCATAGCCGTGCAGCCTTCCTTCCAGTTCATCCACAACGACGAAGGCAACTTCACCGCGCTCAGCGCCCGCCTCTACCTCAACTTCTGACGGTTGCCATTTCTGCCTATCCACTTGGGCAGCACCAGGGTTCCCATCACTAAGAAGGGATAATAGAAGACAGCCCTCCAGAGCATGGCAGCAAGGATGGCAACCGATGCTTCGGGCAGATAGTCGGAGTAATACAGGCGGAACATCAGCTCAGCCACACCACTTCCTCCCGGCGTAGGACTCAGGATGGAAATCATCCACATCACCCACTGTCGGCACCAGGCCAGGAGCATGTTTCCATGGCATTGAAAAGCCAGCAGGATAGCCACGACGATGGCAAATCGTGCCAACCAAGCCAATGAAGTATAACCCATCAGCAGCAGCCAGAATCGCCATCCTTCCTGTCGGGCTTCTTCCGAAGCCAGAGTCATGTCGACAGAGAATTTCTCCACCTTGGGCAGGAATCGGCGCAGCACAGAAATCTTGCAACAAGCCTTCAGCACCCATCCCAAACACTGTGGACGATGCAGGAGCAGCACATACAGAATGACTGTCCATACGGCTACAATAAGCGTGCTCACGATGAAGACCACCTGCACGCCGCCCTTGATCCATTCGTTGACAACATCGGCCGATACGCCCACGCCATCAACCATACTGAAGAGCAGATGCGAGGGCACGAGGAAATAAAGCAGACAGCAGCTCACAGCCAGGAAAGCCTCGTCGGCCAGGAGGGCAGCAAACATGGTGAAGATGCTTCTTCCCATCGTCACGCCCTCGCGGTTCAGATACACGAAAGCCAGTCCGCTACCGCCTACAGCCGAGGGAGTGACAGCCGAGGTGAACTCGCAAAGCACGTTGACCCGAAAGCTCTGCATGAGCGACAGCCTGCGATGGCAGAGATGCTGAAACCGCAGACTGAGCATCAGGTTCTGCAAGGCGAAAAGTCCCACAGCCATTCCTACTCCGAGAAAGAATCCCGGAGACAAGTCGATACTGCTCAATGCATCCACATCGAACTCTCTGATCATCATTCCAGCGATAACCACCAGTCCTATGGATGCCGCCAACCACAAATGCCATTTCTTCATATCTGTTCCTTCTTTTTTCACCGTCACCAAGGAGTTAAGAAAAACATTTTTGTCAAGAATTAGAGAATTTGAGAATCTCTTGCTGATATGGAATTAATGAGATATTAGAGAATTGGGCGACTAAAGCCACCATTTAGCTGCTGAAAGCTTGCTTGATATTCGAATCATAAGCAGCACGTTGTCGGTTGATTATCAATCGCAATGCTTCCTGTAATTGCTTTACCCTTCAGCCAGCGACCGTTAGTTCTCATTAAATAAAATGCGCAGATATGAATTCTCTAATTCTTGAAAAAAGACATTTGTCTTAACTCCTTAACTTCTGGAAAACTCCTAAATTCCTAAGAAATCTCCTGAGATGAATCTCTTGAATAACTCCTCTATTCTATAATAACGCTTAAATGACCCATCTATTTTGTTGTCGGTCAATTAAATGTTGATATCGGTCAGCCACTTCTTCTGCAATGCTCTCCCAGGGTCGCACCAACGTGTTGGCAGCGCCTCTTGCAGCCCATGTCATGGTGATGGGACGTTCCAAGATGTAACGAAGGCGGTTGGCGAAGGCGTTCACGTCATTATCAGCGAGAAATCCATTGAATCCGTCGCATATCAGTTCTGCCGTGTTGCTGCCCCTTGTCACCAACGAGGGCGTATGCAGCGATGCAGCCTCTCTCACCACTAAGGGCGCATTGTCGTAGACCGAAGGAAAGAGGAAGAGGTCGGCAGCTGTATAAATGGTTTTCATCAGTTCTCTCGACTGCACACTTCCCATGAAGGTGAGTCGGTCCTGTCTGTAGTCCTGATGGCCCGAAAGTCCTTGTCGCTCAGCCAGCGTCAGCATCTCGTCGCGCGCATAGCCATCGCCCACAAACAGGGCATGAAAAGGCATGTCCTTGACCTTGGCCAAAGCCTCGATGATGAGCTTTACGTTCTTCTCCCAGATGTGCTGTCCTACGAAGAGCAGCAAAGGTTCATCAGTATTCACGTAGAGCTCATTCTTCGCCTCGCGCTGCAGGTCGGCAGAATAAGATGCACCTGCAAACTCGGTGCCGTTGTCCACCACCTCAAAACTGCCCTTATATCCATACTCCCGCAAAGTTTCGCCCACCGAAGCCTGCGGCACCCACACCTCGTCGGCATTTTCGTAGAACTTCACCACCTTGCCCACCAGATAGTCCACGATGGCCTTGTTTGGGATCACCCGTTCAAAGTCGTCACGATACTTGGAGTGGAAGGTTGCCACCAAGGGCACGCCCATCTTCTTCGCCATCTTTAGGGCATAGTCGCCCGATGAGAAAGGACAATGAGCATGAAACACCTCATAGCTGTGGGCAGCAAACCGCTTCTGGAACTTCAGGTCAAACAGAGGGAAACCATAACGGTAAGGCCGGCGTCCCGGCACAGAAACCGAATGGTACTGTAAGACCTGATAAGGCAACTGAGCCTCGTCGATACCAGGCATTTCCGGTGTAATTACCGTCACGTCTTTCCCCTGCTGATACAAGCAGCGTGCCAGGTTGCTTACTGTGAGCGACACTCCATCCATGACGGGTGGAAAACATTCATTGAATAATCCAATCATATTATTTTTTACTTCAGAATCTTGCGAATAGGCTCAGGCTTTTTTTTCTGCTTGTCTGCCATGAACGGAACATTCAGAATTTTGGCGACTGTAGGCGCTACTTGGCTGGTGTAGACAATGCGTCCGCCCTCCATTTCGCCCAGATGCTGTATGCTCTTTCCGAAAGCCACCAACCAGGTCTGGTTGCTTCCCTCTATCTTCTTGCCATGCTCTGTCCACGACGCCTGTGGGTCCACCTCGCCACAGTTGGCATGAGTGCCCAGGCTCGTTCCCCTGCCGTGGTCGCAGGTAATGATAAAGGTGGTGTTGCCTCGATAGAACTCGTCTCCCTGGCAGTATTGCCACAGTTCTCTGATATACTGGTCGTTCCTGTGGGCTGCTTCGAGATACTCTTTCCACTTGCCATGATGCGCATAGTAGTCGGTCTCGCAGAACTCCACAAAGAGTAGTTTTGGATGCTTGTCGCCCAGTGTCTTCTGAGCGCGGTGCAGGGTTACGATGTCTCGCCTCACCTGTGCACTCACCCTATGTTTCGAGCGGAAGTCAACGGACAATTCACTTCGGCGTATGTTCAGGATGTAAGGCATTACGTCCCAGCTTGCCACGGCACTCACCCTGTTCCTGTAGTCGGGCGATGCGGCTGCCATTTCCAGCACCGACCGATGGGGGTTGTATTGTTTTCTGTTGTCGAAGATGTGCTCGTCGTCGGTCACACCACATAGCATCTCGCTGTATCCGGCATACGATTTCCAGATACCGTTTTCCACCTCCATCTTCGACTTTCTGTTGCGGTTGCCCATCATGCAGCCCTTTTCCTCCCCCATCTTCCACAGGAAAGGCATCAGACTGTCGCGGCGTGCACCCTCAAAAACTTCCTGCCATCTCAGTCCGTCAATGGCTATCAACACCACCCTTGGCTCCTCTTTTCTGCTATCCTGCCCATGCACTGCGAGCAGAAACAGCAGCGGCAGAAGCAGCAACAAGGGAATCATCCTTTTCCTCTTCATAAGCTCTGTTCTCCTTTCTATGATAATATGCTTCGTAAGTGTTTTCTATGGCTGCCAAGATGCGGCTGTCGGCGTGATTTTCCCACATTCTGAACTCCACATCCTCCTCATAGTCGTGGGCGAAGGCCTTCAGCTTGTCGATGCCGAAATCGTTGCTCATCACTCCCGCCATCTCCCTCTCGGCGTCTACGGCGTTGCATTCCTGCTCCACATGGGCAGGAATCAGCATGCAGGGTTTGCCCATATACAGCGCCTCGCACACACTCTCAAATCCCGCCGTTGTGGCGTAAGCCCTGCAGCCAGCCATCATTTTCAGAAACTTCACGTCGTCGAGCCGATGGAAAGTGAGCGTGTCGTCCACTTTCAGCTCCTCTGGAGCGTCGGTCTTGTCCCAGAAGAAGTGCAGATGAGTGTGGGGGTGTTTCGCGTGCCACGCCCTCACATCCTCTGCGAATCCTGTGTTGAGCATATAGCCCATGATATAGTCGCCATGATGGCGGATCGTGGTTTTCACCTCCTTGCGGAGCAATGGCGGCACCACTTTGATGGCCTGCTTCTCGTCGTCATCATACTGACGTATGGACAGGGCCAACTTGGCAGTAGCACCTACGCAGGTGATGCGGGTGAAGAGCTTCAGCATGCTCTCGGGCAGGAGTGACTTGCCCGGCATCTTGAAGTCGGGATGCAGAAAGAGATACTGGTGAGCCACGCAGACCATGGGAATGCCCATACGGAAGAGCTTGCAGGTAATGCCGCAGAGCACCTCATAAAAGTTGATGATAAGGTCGGCTCCGCTCTCCTTGATGACCCTGTGCATCCTGTTGATGCTCGCCACATACGAAGGTATCAGGGCGACATTATAGGCTATGGAGCGCAGCAGATTGAACCTGCGGTTGTCCTTCGACGGACGGAAGTTGGGACTGTAGAACTGCTCAATCCCGCAACCTATCTGATTCTCAAAAAACGCAGGAATCACCCTGTTCTTGCTCTTTCCTACCAAAACCTTCACTACCTCATGACCTTCGTGCCGAAGCATCTGTCCGAGTGCCAGCGCCTGGGTGAGATGTCCTCTTCCCTCGCCTTGAATCACAAAAATTACCTTCATTTTATCTTTCTTACATCTTTAAAAAAACATCTTGTGGAACCACGACAGCTTTTCTTCCTGCCATTTTCCGAGTGCAAAGTTATAAGCTTTATATTTCAAAGATATGATAGAAAAATGAAGATGGGGTTAAAAAGATTTACCCAGGAGATTTCTTAGGAGATTTTTCTCCGTGACCTCGCGATATTATCACATTCGTCACACCCCCGAAACAGCGCTGTAATAAATTCTGTCTACTTTTGCAGCAGAAAAAAATGACTGTTAAGAAATATCGGTTATGAACAAATCAAAGATTGTATGGATTGCAGCCCTGCTTAACGCATCAGCCCTACACGCGCAACAGACGGAACTGAAGAGAATGGCTGTGATTTCGGATGTGCACCTCATGGCACCTTCCTTATTAGTTAAAGATGGAAAGGCCTTTCAAACCTACATCGACAACGACAGAAAAATGCTACAGGAGAGCCCTGAGTTGCTCGACTCTGTAAGCAGACGCATCATAGCCTTTTGTCCACAGGTAGTGCTCATCACGGGCGACCTGACAAAAGATGGCGAGAAAATCTCGCACGAGCTCCTTATCAACAGTTACCTCGCCCCGCTGAAGGCTCAGGGCATCCGTGTGTTTGTCATCCCTGGCAATCACGACGTAAACAATCCCCATGCCAAGATATACGATGGCGACAGTATCCGACGCACCACAACAGTGTCGCCCAAAGACTTCGCACAGCTGTATCTCGACTACGGCTACGGCGAGGCTCTGGCGCAAGATCGTTATTCCCTCTCCTACGTGGCACAATTGGACGAGCGCACACGACTCATAGCTGTAGATGCCTGCCGATATGAAGACAACGACTTCGACAACGACATCTGTGTGACGGCAGGACGCATCAAGCCACAAACCATGAGTTTCATTAAGCGTGAAGCCGAAAAAGCCCACAAACAGGGCATGCAGGTAATGATGATGATGCACCATGGCATTGTGAGCCACTTCGACTGGCAGGACAAAATCATGAAGGAATACTTGGTGAGTCACTGGAAGAGAGAAGCCCGACAGCTTGCCGGCATGGGCATCAAAGTGTGCTTCACCGGACATTTCCACGCACAGGACATCTCTCAGAAATATGGACTTACCGACATCGAGACTGGTTCCACCGTGAGCTATCCTCATCCCTATCGTCTCATAGAGGTGAATCCCGACAAGGGAACCCTGCAGATACAGTCCGAACACGTTACTGCTCTGACCTCCATGCAGCACAGCCCCGAAACCCTTCAGCAGAAGAGCGAGCGCTTTGCCACCTCTGCCCTGAAAAGTGTCATGGAGAACATGGTGCCCCCGAAAGTGCCAGCCGAGGTAAAGACCGAGTGCGCACAGGTGCTGGGCGAAGCCTATGCCATGCATCTCGCTGGCGACGAGGATCCTTCCACTGACTTCAGAATACGGCTGAAGAAGGCTGTCAGACACCTGCGACACTACTCCTGGAAGTGGGCTTTCATCATGGGCAAGATAGGCAGACACCTCTCCACCGATACAGGAGTTGCCGACAACAGCACCTGCATCAGCTACAAGTACAGCAGCAAAAAATGATGCACCCAATCAACAATAAGAAACTCAAAGATTAATCAATAAACAAAAAAAGATTGTATGAAGAAGAATGTATTAGCCATGACTGTGGCAGCCCTGTTGACACAAGGCGCAGTCAGCATGCAGGCCAGAACCGACAATGCGCCTGAAGGCAACAAGACAACAGCCAAAGCCCTCGGAGTGAACAGGGTGAGCGGCAGGGTAACCAATGAGCAGGGCGAGGCGCTGCCAGGCGTTGTCGTGAGATGCGGCAATCAGAATGTGCAGACCGACCTGAACGGCGAGTTCCTTGTCAATGCGACCGACGGCGACAGACTCACCTTTACCTATATAGGCTACAGCACCATCACCCTAAATGCCGATGACGACAACATGAAGGTGGTGATGAAGGAAAACACACAGGCCCTGGGCGAAGTCATCGTCACCACACAGAAGAAGAAGCAGAGCAACCTGGAGATTCCTGTGGCTGTGAGTGCCGTAACAGGATATGTGATGGACAAACTCAACCTGCACCAGATGGACGACGTGGCACAGTTTACTCCCGGCGTACAGGTACAGCTGCAGAGCCCCAACAACCCCGGCTATGTCATCCGTGGTGTCACCTCTGACGATGGCGAGGCTTATTCTCAACCCCGTGTGTCGGTGTTCATGGACGGTGTCTCCACTTCGCGCAGCCGTTCATCCGCCGTCGAGCTCTTCGACCTCGAACGCCTCGAAGTAGCCAAGGGCCCTCAGGGAACACTCTTCGGAAGAGGAGCCGAGATTGGCGGCATCAGTATCATCCGTCATAAGCCTGTAAACGAGCTTAAGGGAGAGCTCTCCATGAACTACGGCAGCTACAACCAGCGACAGATTACGGGCTTCATCAACACCCCGATTCTCAAAGGCAAGCTGTCCAACCGTTTCGCCTTCGACTACGATGCGCGCGACGGATTTATCAAGAACGAGGCAGGAGGGCGACTCAACGGCAAGAACGCCCTGGCTTTCAGAAACTCCACTCAGTGGTGGGCCGACGACGACACGTCCTTGGGACTGGTACTCGACTATCAGCACGACGACTATCCCGGCACTTCCTTCCACAGCATCAACCCTCTGTATGGCAACAGCGACCCCAACAGTCCTGCCAACCTCGAAGCAGGCAGGCAGCTGGGCATCAAGCGCAATGTGGGCGGCGCACTTCTCAACATCGACCACAACATCAACCGCCATTGGGCATTCAACTCTATCACCGGTTTCAGAGCCTTCAACAGCGATGAGCATTTCGATGCCGACGGCACCTATCTGCCACTCCTGCTCTGCCAGGAGAAGGAGAAGGGCACACAGTTCAGCCAGGAGTTCCGTTTCAACTACGACGACAAGAAGCGCTTCTCAGGCTTCGTGGGCGCCAGCTATTTCTATGAGAACTCCTCGCAGGACGTCAGCGCTATTTCCAATTTGCAGTATCTCTATCCTGTCTACATCCAAAAGAGCGTGAAGGCATCGCTCAGCAGCCAGATCGATAATGTGAAGGGACTGCTCAGCCAGTATCTTCCTGTCACATATCAGCCCATGGTGGATGCAGCCCTCGCCCAACTCATGGCGAACTGGTTTCCTGACACGCCCGCTGTCGATGCCGACGGCAAACTGAAACCACAGACCACCACTCCCGACATCTACGGTGACCTGAAGTCGGCCCTTGCACCATTGGGCATGGACTTAGATCAGGTGCTGGCAGGCTTGGGCGACAATGGAGCTGTCATACGTGCCACCCTACAGGGCATTTCTGCCAAGCCCCTCGACACCGCCTACACAGAGCAGGGCAGCAACTATGGCACCAACCAGGCCGTCGAGGTCTATGCCGACGGAACACTGAAGCTCACCAAAAACCTGAACCTCACCCTGGGTCTCCGAGGCACCTACGAGCATCAGCAGACAGGCTATTCTTCCACCACCGTGCCCAGCCTCTTCGGAGCCGTGCTCTATCACCCCACAGAGGGCGGAGCCAAGGTCACAGCCCAGGACAGCTACTGGTCGTGGGTGGGACGTGCCGCAATCAACTACATGATAGGACGCAACAACATCTATATGAGCGTATCGCGCGGACGCCGTCCTGGAGTACTCTACTTCAACAACGATCCTGAGGACTTCGAGACCCTCGACCCCGAAATCATCTATAGCTACGAGGGCGGCGTGAAAGGAAGTCTCCTGCAGGGCCGTCTGAGCTACGACCTCTGTGCCTACTATTACGATTGGTACAACTATCAGACATCCGTATTCAATGCCACTACCAGCAAATACGAATACGACGATGCAGGACGCGCCCACAGCTTCGGCCTCGAGGCAAGCATCAGCTATTCGCCATGCCGCTATCTCAACATCTTCGGAAACTGGTCGTACATCGAGGGAAAATTCAATGACAAGGACGATAACGGCAATACACAGCGCTTCGCCGGCAACCGCTTCCGCCTCACACCGAAGAACAGCTTTGCCGTAGGGATCGACCTCAACGTGCCTGCCGGCAAGAAAGCCTCCTTCTATTTCCGCCCCACCTACTCATGGAAGTCAAAAGTGTACTTCGAGGAGAGCAATGAACCCGAGTTGACACAGGATGCCTTCGGACTGCTCAACTTCACCGCCGGCTATCGATTCCAGCCAGGTAAGGTGTACTACGAGATTGGCACCTTCGACAAGAACGTTCTCGACGAGAAATATGTGGTCGACGCAGGCAACTCAGGCCGTCAGATAGGCTTCCCCACCTATGTGGGAGGTTCACGCTCCGTAGTAGGCGTAATGGTGAAAGTAGGATTCTAAATCAAAAAACACACAAGAAAGATGAAAAAGATTTTGATAAGCATGATGCTGCTCATGGGAGTACTCCTTCCATCAGCAGCCAGAAACAGAGCACAACAGGTCATCGCCCATCGTGGCTACTGGAAGACCGAGGGTTCGGCCCAGAACTCCATCTCCTCACTGCAAAACTCTTACCGAATAGGCGTTTATGGATCCGAGTTTGATGTTCACATCACCCGCGACGGTGTGGTGGTGGTGTTCCACGATGACGACATCCAGGGCATCAAGATAGAGAATGCCAACTTTGCCGACATCCGCGACAAAGTTCTCGCCGATGGCGAGACGCTGCCCACCCTGCGCCAGTATCTGGCAGCAGCCAAGGCATTGGGCAGCATGAAGCTCATCCTCGAGGTGAAGGAGCACATCCAGAAGAGCGACGAAGACCGCTGCATCGACGCTTGCCTGCAACTCGTGAAGGAAGCAGGACTGGACGACCGCACCGAATACATCTCATTCAGCAAGCACGCCTGCGACTATCTTGTCAAGAACGCCCCCGGCTCCAAGGTGTCCTACCTCAACGGCGACCTCTCACCGCTCGACGCCAAGGACGCAGGCTACTCAGGCATCGACTACGAGGACAAGGTGTTCCTCAAGAATCCCTCATGGATCGGCGAAGCACGCAAACTCGGACTCATCACAAACGTATGGACCGTTGACGACCCCGCCGACATCAAGTATTTCTTCCGGGAAGGCATAGACTTCGTCACCACCAACGAGCCCGTCAAGGCCAAGAAACTGTAAACCGGCTGTTTCATCCTAACTATACAACTCTCTGACTGCATGTTCTTTACATAAGAATATGCAGTTTTTTATTGACTCCTTAACCTAACATTTTCCCCTCAAGGCATTTGTCTTAAATTCTTAACTCCTGAGAAATCTCCTGCGATGTTATCACATTCGTCACACCCCCGAAACACCATTGCAACACATTTTAAGTACCTTTGCACCGAGAAATCAAACACATAGAAAGATGAAAAGAATCAAAATTATGAGCATCATCGCCATGATGCTCCTCACAGGCAGCAGGATGGCTGCACAAACCCACACGCTGGTCACAACCCTACAGCGTCCCAAGCTCGTGGTGGGCATCGTCGTCGACCAGATGAGGTGGGACTATCTCTACCGCTATCAGAAACACTACACAGAGGGTGGATTCAGGCGAATGCTCAGCGAGGGCTACACCTGCGAGAACACCGCCCTGCCCTACGTCCCATCCGTCACCGCCATCGGCCACACCTGCATCTATACCGGCAGCGTGCCCTCCATACACGGCATTGCCGGCAACAACTTTGTGAAAGACGGGCAGAAAGTCTATTGTACTGACGACAAGACCGTTAAGTCCGTCGGTTCGACCAGCGATGCAGGCCTCATGTCACCCCAAAACCTCTGGACAACCACCATTGGCGACGAGATGCGAATAGCTTCCAATGGCAGAGCCAAGGTGGTGGGCGTGTCGCTCAAGGACCGCGCCTCTATCCTCCCGGCAGGCCACAACCCCAACGGCGCCTACTGGTTTGACGATGCCACAGGCCGCTTCATCACCAGCACCTACTATATGGACAAGCTGCCGCAATGGGTACGGGCGTTCAACGACAAGCACTTGCCCGAACGGTACCTCTCAGCCGACTGGAACACCCTCTACCCCAAGGCTACATACGCCGAGAGCACAGCCGACGACACCCCATACGAAAACGGCATCCGTGAAGGTGTGAAACCCATGCTGCCCCTCCCCCTGCCGGCACTCTACCGCAAATACGGTTACGGCATCATCCGCAACACCCCCTTCGGCAACACCCTGACACTCGACCTTGCACGTGCAGCCATAGAGGGCGAACAGCTGGGCAGCGACGAAGAGACCGATCTCCTGGCCATCAGCTGCTCATGCACCGACTACATAGGCCATCAGACAGGCACCCACGCCATCGAGACCGAAGACACCTATCTCAGACTCGACCAGGCACTTGCCGACTTCCTCGCCTTCCTCGACCAGAAAGTAGGCAGGGGCAACTATCTCGTGTTCCTAACAGCCGATCACGGCGCCATGAACAACGCCCGTTTCCTGCAAGACCGCCGCATCCCTGCCGACAGCTGGGATTCCAAGGCTGCAGCCCGTAAACTGCGCGAGGCATTGGCGAAGGACTATCCACAGACAGCCGACCTCATCAAGACCGTGATGAACTATCAGGTGTTCCTCAACGTTGACGCCATCCGCTCAGCCCGTCTCGACGCATCCAAGGTCAAGGAGCGAGTAGTAAGCCTCCTGCAGCAGGATCCCGACGTGCTGTATGCCTGCGACATGGAGAAGGTTGCCACAGCGAGCATCCCCGACGAAGTGAAATACCGCATTATCAACGGCTACAACCGTGAGCGAAGCGGAAGCGTAGCCATCGTGCTGAAGCCAAACCACTACGACCACGGCATGAAAGGAACCGACCATGGCACCTGGAATCCCTACGACACCCACATACCCTTGGTCTTCATGGGATGGGGCATCCAGCATGGTTCCACCACCCGTCCCACCTACATGACCGACATCGCCCCCACTATTGCAGCCCTGCTTCATGTTCAGGCACCCAACGGCAACATCGGTCGCCCGATATTCGGCGCAGAAAAGTAAGGACTCAACTTTCACAAATGTGGAAGTTTAATAACTTTGATCAAAATAACACAGAAACAGAGGGTGTCAAAAGTCAAATCCCTTTTTAGAAGTTATCCACACCCAACAAACGCTCGTGGAATGGCAGCTGAAGAGATAGACAGGCCTCGGAGAGAAAAGGGACACGGGGGCTGAAAAGTTGTTTCAGTTTCAGTTGTTTCAGTTATTTTTAAGAGGGGTTCAACTTCCGTTTTTGTTCTTTTTTCTTTACTTTATTATTATATAACTATTTAATATATATATAGTTATAATATATATAATATAATAAAAATTGGAAAAAATGGAAAATCGCAACCATCAAAAAATTAATTGAAACAACTGAAACTGAAACAGCAGACCACTTAGCTTCTTCTCTAAAAGGCTAATAATCAATTACTTAACAAAAAGACAAATAAATCAATATGAAGTATAATATCTCAAAAAAGACCGCTTCGAAGATGCCAAAACTGGGAAAAGGAACGGAAATTGTGTCGCTTTTGCTCTCACAGGCATCAAATGACATGCACGAACCTATCGTTCCGATGATTTTCCCTGTTCTCGGAGCACACGTCAGTGGAGCCAAATTCATGTATCCGACCTCTCGTGGAAGGAAATGTGCGGCATGATGGGCAATCTCGTGGCCGATTCGGGCTGTAATAAAGGACAGTTTACGAATATTTGATTATGATCCCAAAAGACATCTTCAATCACTTCCCTAACTGGAGAAAAAAAATTCCCCAGTTGGGAAAATAAAAAAAAAACTATTTGCTTCGTCATCTTCAAAATCAAACACTAACCTTTTTAAGTTCAGAAGTTATAGAAGTTAAAGAAGTTATCACTCCCTTCGGTCGTTCGGGAAGTTAAGAGACAACAGCCCTTTTGGAAAGGGAGTTTGGGGCATGTCCACAAAGGCATTAGTCCCTTAACTTCTCATAACTTCCCTCTAACTTCCCTTAACTCCTTGGGGAAAATATTCCTTCAAGACATATGGCTTTCACTTCGCGTTTTCGTTTTTCAAGTTATTAGTGTTAAAAATGTTCATTTTCTTTGTGGAATAAGAAAAAAGTATTACTTTTGCATTTGTTTTTAAAGAAAAGGAAGATTGGCAGAGTGACCGAATGCGCTGGACTCGAAATCCGGTATACCCTTTTCCGGGTATCGGGGGTTTGAATCCCTCATCTTCCGCAAACCTAAGGTGAAACCATCATGAAAAAATTAATCATTTCCATACTCTTATTTTTGCCCTTGATGTCTGTTCAAGCGCAAAGTGTCCTCACACCCCAACAGCAGTTGGAGGAGGCTCAGAAAAAGCTTGAGGAAGCCAAAAAGGCGGTAGAGGAAGCCAAGCAGAAGGCGGAAGTTGCCAAGAAGAAGGCGGAAGCGGAAGCTGCCAAACAAAAGGCTGCTGCCGAAGCTGCCAAGAAAAAAGCAGAGGAAGAGGCTAAGAGAAAGGCGGCTGAGGAGGCAAAAGCCAAGGCCGAAAAGATACAGCAACAGATAAAGGAAGCTGAGGCTGAGACTGCAAGACTGAAGGTAGAGGCGGCAAGACTGAACGCAGAAGCCAATGGTGCTGCGGCAACAACAGCTGCTCCTGAGGCAACCACAGCCCCAGCGGCTCCTGCAGCAACCACAGCGACTCCTGCCACCACAGCATCGCAGGGCTCGGGATGGGTAATTCCTACGGCAACAAAGAAGGAGACACCTAAACCTGCTGCTCAGGTTAACGGCGCGAAACTGAAGGAAGACCCCAAATACCTGGAAGGCGCCATCACCTTCGACGAACAGGGCAAAATCGTGTTTGACACAGAGATAGAAGCCCCCGGCAAGAGCGCAGCCCAGCTTTACAACCTGGTGTTCGACTACATGAGCGGCCTGACTCAGGACAAAGAGAGCAAGGCAAGCCGAATGGCGCTGGTGAACAAAGACGAACACATCATCGCCAACGCGATGGACGAATGGCTCGTGTTCAGCAACTCCTTCATCTCGCTCGACAGAACAGAATGCAAATATAACCTCATCGCCAAGATAACAGATGGAAAGGTGAGCCTGTCGATCAACCACATTAATTATATTTATGAGGAGGGAAGACAGACCGGATTCAAACTGCCAGCCGAAGAGGTGATCAACGACAAGGTGGCGCTGACCAAGAAAAAGAACGACCTGGCACGCATCTTCGGTAAGTTCCGCAAGAAGACCATCGACAGAAAAGACCAGATTTTCAACGAAATAGCAGCTCTGGTGAAATAAATTTCGAGGGAACAGAACAGAAACAAACGCAATATGACAACAGAACAAAATAACAACAATGCTGCCGAAAACAAGGAGCAGCAACAGCAAGAGGCTCAGGAGAAGACAACCTACGCCGTGAGACCTCACCACCACTATAAACGACTGGACTACAGCGACCCGACCAACCTGAAAGTGCGCAACAAGCTGAACACGGCTTTCATCCTATTGGTCATCGTGGGTATCACGCTGTGGTACACAATGGACACACACACACCTGCCTACGTAGTTCTGCTCGTAGGAGTAGTGGTGAAAATCGCCGAAGTATGTATTCGACTATTCAGAAAATGATGAAGAAAAGTAAAGTAATCCTTACGATAACTCTGTTTTGTGCTGCGACATCGCCTGTCGTGGCACAAACCGATTTTAGCAACAACGAGGACTCGATGTTTGCACCCGTCAACAACAGGAACGTCAGAACCGACTCATTAGGGTCGGACAAGGAAATACCCAAGGGACTGAAGGTGTGGACCATAGACGAGCGATTCGGCGACCGACAGGAGGCACAGGTGGACACCCTGCAGCACATGTACATGAACACCCCATTCACCTCGGGACTGAGGGGAGAATACAACTCGCTGGGCAATCTGGGTTCGCCCCGCATCAACCGTATCTTTATCGATCGACGGCTGGACCAGGGGCAGTTTATCTTCGCACAGCCCTTCGACTGCATCAGCACGCCCGTCAGCGAATTCCACTTCACCAACACCTACTCGCCCATCACCAACGTGACGCTCAACAGCTGTGGAAACCGTACCAACGGCGAGGACGACTTCAAGGCGATGTTTGCCGTCAACGCGGGAAAACGACTGGGCATGGGATTCAGATTCGACTATAAGTACGGACGTGGCTACTACGACAGCCAGAGCACCTCGCACTTCAAGTACACCATGTGGGGATCGTACATAGGCGACAGATACCAGGCGCACCTGCTCTTCTCTACCCTGCACCAGAAGGCGACAGAGAACGGCGGAATCACCAACGACGACTACATCAAGCACCCAGAACTCTTCGAAGACACCTATGCCGAGAACGAGATTCCTACCGTGCTGCAGCAGAACTGGAACAGAAACAACAGCATACACGTGTTCTTCAACCACAGGTACAATGTGGGATTCAACAGAAAGGTGCGCATGACCGACGAGGAGATCAAGGCGAAGAAGTTTGCCATGGCCTCGAAGAAGGAGAATGCCGCCGAGGACGCCAAGGAGGAGGCAAGGAAAAAGGCTCGCCAGGAGGGCAAGAAGTTCGACGAGGATGCCTTCGGCAAGACACATAAGTTTGCCGGACGACCCGACGACGCAAAGATAGCGGGCGACGAGCCTGCTGCCGACAAGAAGGATGCCAAGCCGACAGAGCGCATCGCCGTGAACGGTAAAAGCGCCGCCGACAGCATCATGGCACAGGAGAAGAAGGCGGCTCAGGACACGGCCTGGATGAAAAACGAATACGTGCCGGTGACAAGCTTTATACACACCTTGAAGTTCGACAACTACAGCCGTACTTATATCGCCTATCAGACACCTGCCGACTACTATCTGAACGAATACTACACGGCGGGAAAATACGAGGGCGACTCCATCTACGACAACACCAAGCACTGGGAGATGAAGAACACCCTGGCGCTGGCTACGCTGGAGGGATTCAGCAAGTGGGCTAAAGCGGGACTGAAGGCTTTCATGAGCTACGACCTGCGCCACTTCGAGTTGCCTGACACCGAGGGCGGCGTGATGAAATACAACGAGCACTCGGTGAGTGTGGGCGGACAGTTGAGCAAGCGACAGGGCAAGCTGCTGCATTATAATGCCGTGGCCGAAATCGGTGTGGCCGGCGAGGATGCAGGAACACTGGCGGTCGACGGCGACGTGGACGTGAACATCCCCTTCCTCGGCGACACATTGTCGGTCATCGGTAGTGGTTTCTTCCACAGAATCACTCCTTCGTTCTACTTCCGCAACTATCACGGTCGTCACTTCTGGTGGGAGAACGACCTCGACAAGATTATCCACACACGCATCATGGGAACGCTGAAGTTTGCCAAGACAAAGACGATGCTCAGAGTGGCTGTGGACGAGATAAAGAACTATGCCTACCTGAGCCAGAGCTACAACGTGACGGACAACAACCAGGCGGCACGTACGGGAGTAACGGTGCAGGCCAAGCAGAGCGGAAGCCCCGTCAACCTGCTGACAGCCCAGCTGTTCCAGGACGTGAGATGGGGAATACTGAACTGGGAGAACGTCATTACCTATCAGCACTCGAGCAAGACGGACGTCATTCCCGTGCCTGCGCTCAACGTGTACAGCAACCTGTATCTGAAATTCCCTGTGGTGAAGGTGCTCAACATCGACCTGGGTGCCGACGTGAGATACTTCACAAGCTATGAGGCCCCCGACTATTCGCCTGCGCTTAGTCAGTACACAGTACAGGACAATGGCGACAAGAATGTGAAAGTGGGCAACTACCCCATCGTCAACGTCTATGCCAACGTGCACATCAAGCATACACGTTTCTTCGTAATGATGACACACGTCAACAAGGGTTCGGGCGACAAGAACTATTTCTTCGTGCCCCACTATCCGCTCAATGGCAGCGTGTTCCGATTTGGTGTTAGCTGGAACTTCTTCAATTGATGATTGCAACAAATTCGATAAAGGCTTGGTTTTTGGCAGCGCGCCCCAAAACGCTGTCGGCTGCGGCTGTACCCATACTGATAGCCATCGCACTCGCTATGCGCGACTGCTATCTGATGGAAACAGTTGGCGATGCTGCACAGCCTCAAATCCTGCACATACCAGCCCTACTGTGTCTGCTCTTCGCATGGGTGATGCAGATAGACTCCAACTTCGTGAACGACTACTTCGACTTTAAACGGGGAAATGACGACGAGACACGATTAGGCCCCAAGAGGGCCTGCGCCGAAGGATGGATCACCGAACGCGCCATGAAGACGGGTATCATCGTGACCACGCTCCTTGGATGCGCCATCGGTCTGCCACTCGTCATCTACGGAGGAATGGCCATGATATGGGTGGGAGTGGCCTGCGTAGCGTTCTGCTTCCTCTACACCACAACCTTCAGCTACCACGGCATGGGCGACATACTGGTGCTGCTGTTCTTTGGCATCGTACCGGTGTGCTGCACCTATTATGTCATCATGCCCGAGGGCTACAAGACAGTAAGTACTGAGGTGGTGATGGCCGCTATCGCCTGCGGACTGGTGGTGGACACACTCTTGGTGGTGAACAACTTCCGCGACAGAGACAACGACCGCGAGGCTGGCAAACGCACACTCATCGTCAAGTTAATCGACAGATGGGACGAGAAGAGTGCACTCTGGCTCTATCTGCTCTTGGGGTATGTGCCCCTCGCCATCATGATGGGCATGGGAATCCACGATGCCGTAGTGCGCGACACCTCTACCTTCGCCCTCCCCCTCTACGCCGTCTACGCCGGCATGCACCATACTACCTACCGGCAGCTGAAAGCCATCAACCACGGCAGGGAACTCAACAGGGTGTTGGGAAGTACGGCACGCAATATTTTCATCTATGGACAAATCGTTTTCCTGACCATCGTCCTGGGATTCGCATTGGAAATATAATGAGGAGAAAAAGCAATGATACAACAAGTAAGTATGGAAATCATGGAGTTTGTGGAAACACAGATTCTGCCAAAATATACAGAGTTCGGTGAAAGCCACGGACTCAGACACGTCAACAGGGTGATCAAGAACTCTCTGGAGTTGGCACGCATCACGGGTGCCGACATCAACATGGTGTATGTCGTGGCTGCCTACCATGACCTGGGAATGAGCGGACCGAGAGCTATCCACCACATCACGAGTGGAAAGATTCTCATGGCAGATGCCCGGCTGAAGCGATGGTTCTCCCAAGACCAGATAAAGATCATGAAAGAGGCGGTGGAAGACCACAGGGCCTCGTCAAGCCGTCAGCCCAGAAGCATCTACGGCAAAATCGTGGCTGAAGCCGACCGCGACATCGACACCCACGAGATTTTCCTCCGTGCCATCCTCTATGCCAAGGAAAACAATCCCGATAAAGACAAGGAACAAATATGGGAACTCTTCGCCCACCACATGGACGAGAAGTACTCAGTACATGGATACATCAAACTCTGGATTCCCAACTCGCCCAACGAGAAGGAACTGAAAATGCTGCGCGACATCATCGAGGACAAAGCGCTGCTAAGACAGGAATTCGACAAGATTTACGAGAGCATTCTCTGAAGTCAAGGAGAATTCTATGGAGTTAAAACAAAGGCTATCCTAACTCAAGAATTATTCTGAATGAGATATTTGATTCGAGCCAATAATTTTTAAGTCAAGAATTTGAGAAGCATTCCTGACAAAAATAAAATATTCCTGCCTCTTCTTCCCCTTTATCTTCATAACAAAAAATCGCCCTAAATGGTTACTATTTCAATTAAAATTAGTAACTTTGCACTCAAATATAAAAAAGATAAAGATTAGGATGAAAAAAATGTTATTTACGCTGCAATTACTGCTGTTCGCAGTTATTGCACAGGCACAACTGCTTAGCCCTGTAAAATTCACCAGTCAGTTGAAAACTAACGGGACAGCAGTTGCAGAGATTGTATTCAGCGGAAAGATTCAACCAGGATGGCACGTCTACTCTACAGGTTTGGGAAGCGACGGACCTATCTCGGCAACCTTCAACGTCAACAAAATGGAAGGCGTAGAACTCGTCGGCAAACTGCAGGCACGAGGCAACGAGGTGTCGAAATACGACAATATGTTCGGCATGAAGCTGCGTTTCTTCGAAGGAAGCGCCACTTTTGTGCAGAAGGTAAAATTCACTGCTGCTCAGTATGTTATCGACGCATACTTGGAATACGGAGCCTGCAACGACCAGAGCTGTCTTCCTCCTTCAGAGGTCAACTTCAAGCACACAGGCAAGGCGCCTGCCATAGACAGCAAAGCTGCTCTGGAAGCCAAGACCGACAACAAGCAGGACGCTGCAATGGCAGCCAAGGCCAAAGCCGACTCTATCGCCATGATGCAGGCTGCCTTGACCGACACCGCACAGCAGAACACCTTGGACAGCACAGCCCTGGCTCAAGCTGCCGAACATCTCGACACCAAGGCGCTGTGGCAGCCCGTAGTGAAAGAGCTGCAGGCGTTCGGAGGCGCCAAAGACATAGCCAACCACTCGCTCATCTATATCTTCCTGATGGGACTCGTGGGCGGACTCCTCGCACTGGTAATGCCTTGCATCTGGCCTATTATTCCTATGACGGTGAGTTTCTTCCTGAAACGTGCCAAGAACGACAAGAAGAAGGGCATTCGCGATGCTTGCACCTACGGACTAAGCATCGTGGTCATCTATCTGACTCTGGGTCTCGCCGTCACAGCCATCGCAGGTCCAAGCACACTCAACGCTCTGTCTACCAGTGCGGTATTCAACATCATTCTCTTCGTACTCTTGGCGGTGTTCGCCTTCTCCTTCTTCGGATGGTTTGAAATCAAACTGCCCGACCGCTGGGGCAACGCCGTAGACAACAAGGCATCGAGCACCACAGGACTGATTTCCATCTTCCTGATGGCCTTCACCCTCGTACTGGTGTCTTTCTCGTGCACAGCACCTATCATCGGACTGCTGTTGGTTCAGACGGTGACATCGGGCGACTGGCTGGCTCCTACCGTGGGCATGCTGGGATTCGCCCTGGCACTCGCCCTGCCCTTCACCCTCTTCGCACTCTTCCCTTCATGGCTTAAGTCGGCTCCAAAGTCTGGCTCATGGATGGAAACCATCAAGATTGTATTGGGATTCGTCGAACTGGCGTTCTCATTGAAGTTCCTCTCTGTGGCCGACCTGGCTTATGGCTGGCACATCTTGGACCGAGAGGTGTTCCTGTCGCTTTGGATAGTCATCTTCGGCGCCTTGGGTCTCTACCTCATCGGTAAGCTGAAGTTCCAGGTAGACGCCATCGGTGGCGAGATAGACAAACCTATGCCCGTGCCCTGCATCATGCTGGGTCTGTGCTCGCTGGCCTTCGCCGTGTATATGGTTCCCGGTCTCTGGGGCGCTCCTTGCAAGGCGGTGAGTGCATTCGCTCCTCCTATTAACACACAGGACTTCAACCTGAACACCAAGACCGTGGAACCTGCCTACAAGGACTACGAGATAGGAATGGCAGCTGCCAAGGCTCAGGGCAAACCTGTGCTGATAGACTTCACCGGATTCGGCTGCGTTAACTGCCGCAAGATGGAAGCTTCGGTATGGACCGACGCCAACGTGGCTGACAAGCTGACCAAAGACTACGTGCTCATCTCGCTCTATGTGGACGACAAGACGCCATTGCCACAGCCTATGGAAGTGACATTCAACGGCGAGAAATACACCCTGAGAACCGTCGGCGACAAGTGGAGCTACCTGCAGGCAAGCAAGTTTGGTGCCAACGCTCAGCCCTTCTACGTGGCTGTCGACAACGACGGCAATCCGCTCACCGCTGCTTTCAGCTTCAAGGAGGACGTAAACGCATATCTTGAGTTCCTGAACAAGGGACTCGACAACTACAGAAAATAAAACTCGAGTAAAATAAATAAAACTATGAACAGTAGAAAAGAAATTCCAGTCCTGTTGCTTACAGGCTATTTAGGCAGTGGAAAGACAACACTACTCAACAAGATTTTGGCTAACCAGAAAGGCATCAAGTTTGCAGTCATCGTCAACGATATCGGCGAGGTGAACATCGATGCTGCCCTCATAGAACAAGGAGGCGTGGTAGGAAAAAAAGACGATTCGCTCGTGGCTCTGCAAAACGGATGCATCTGCTGTACGCTGAAGATGGACCTCGTGGAACAGCTCAAGGAAATCGTCGACATGCAGAAGTTCGACTACATCGTCATTGAGGCAAGCGGCATCTGCGAGCCTGCGCCTATCGCACAGACCATCTGCTCGATTCCTACACTCGGACCACAATACGTTAAGAACGGAGTGCTGAAACTCGACAGCATCGTTACCGTTGTGGATGCTCTGAGAATGAAAGACGAGTTTGCAGGCGGCGACGACCTGATGAAGGACAACATCGACGAGGAAGATCTGGCGTCGCTCGTCATCCAGCAAATAGAGTTCTGCAACATCATCCTGCTCAACAAGGCTGCTGAGGTGGAACCCAAAGACCTCGACAAACTGAAGCACATCATCAAAGCCATACAGCCAAAGGCTGAAATCTTCGAGTGCAACTACGGCGACGTAGACCTCGACAAGATTGTCAACACACGTAAGTTTGACTGGGAAACCGTGGCCACATCGGCTGGATGGATCCAGGAGATTGAGGCAGAACGCAACGAAGATCATCACGATCACGACGATCACGATGATGACGATGACGACGATGAGCACGAGCATCATCATCACGATCACGACGATGAGCACGAGCATGATGAACACGATCATCATCATCATCACGACCACGACCATCACCATCATCATCACCACGACGATGAGGGAGAGGCTGAGGAATACGGCATCGGCACCTTCGTGTACTACAGCCGCAAGCCTTTCGACCTGGGACTCTTCGACGACTTCGTGGCACGCAAATGGCCACGCGACGTGGTAAGAGCCAAGGGAATCTGCTACTTTGCCGACGAGAGAGACATGTGCTACGTGTTCGAACAGGCTGGAAGACAGAAGACCGTGAAACAGGCTGGACAATGGATAGCCACCATGCCTAAAGACCAACTCGACGAGCTGCTGGCACGTGAGGAACAGCTCAGAAAGGAATGGGACGACAAGGTGGGCGACAGAATGATCAAGATCGTATTCATCGGTCAGCATCTGCAGAAAGAGGCCATCTGCAAGGAATTGGACAAATGCCTCGTGGATTAAGTCGACACACAGCAGAAAAATTACATAAATACGCAACTGAACTTCAGCAAGTTCGGAAGTTAAACACAACATAATACGCAACAAAAAGAAACAGCATGAAGATTGATTTTAGACCAGCTTTCATGAAAGACTTTGACGGTTGCTGGACGGTTATCAACGAAGCCAGAGAACAGATGATCAAGTCGGGACGTCACCAGTGGACAGAGCAATATCCTGCCTACAAGGACATCCTGGCAGACATCAACAACGGCAATGCCTATGTGCTCACCGTGAACGACCAGATAGCCGTTTACGGAGCGGTGGTGCTGAACGGAGAACCTGCCTACGAGTTTCTCGAAGGAAAATGGCTCACCAACAGCAACTATTACGTCATACACCGGTTCGCAACCCTGCCCAAACTGCAGAGAGAGGGATACGCACGCATTTTCATCAACAAGGTGTGCAGCCTGTGCGAAGTGGAGCACGTGCCCAGCATCAAGGTGGACACCAACTACGACAACCTTCCCATGGTGAGCCTGCTCTCGTCTATGGGATTCTGCCTTTGTGGAAAGGTGAGCTATGGTGAGAGAGGGCTGAGATTCGCCTTTGAAAAAATCACCATGCGGCCCAAAGGATAAAAAGAAGAAACTCCCAAAAATTCAGGAGAAAGAAATACAACGATGATCAGCAAGAACAAGATAAAATATATCAAGTCGCTCGAACTGAAGAAAAACCGCAACAAGGAAGGTAAGTTCGTGGCTGAAGGACACAAGGTGGTGGACGACCTCTTAGTACTGCAGCCTGCATCGCTTATTGTGGCTACCGAAGAATGGCTCAAAGACAAAAGCATTGACCCAAGGACGGAAGTGGTCACGGTAAGCGAGGAGGAACTCAGAAAGGTGAGCTTCCTTCAGCATCCGCAACAGGTGCTCGCCGTCTTTGACCAAAGGGACAACAGAGACTTCGCTTCTGCCAACGTCGACTTCAACTGTCTGAACCTTGCCCTCGACGGAGTGCAGGACCCGGGCAACCTGGGAACCATCATCCGCATCGCCGACTGGTTTGGCATAGAGAACATTTACTGTTCGCCCGAAACTGCCGATGTGTATAATCCCAAGGTGGTGCAAGCCACGATGGGAAGCATCGCCAGAGTGAAGGTCCTGTATGGCGACCTGATGGCGCTGTTCGCCTCGCTTCCAGCCGACGTGCCTGTCTACGGTACCCTGCTCGACGGTGAGGACATCTATGAACAACAGCTCGACAACCGTGGATTCATCGTCATGGGAAACGAGGGAAAAGGCATCTCGCCCGAACTCACCCAGAGGGTGAACCGCAGGTTGCTCATCCCCAACTTCCCTCCAGAAAGACCTACTGCCGACAGTCTGAACGTAGCAATAGCCACGGCCATCACCTGCTCGGAATTCAGAAGACAAGGAAGGAGATGAAACTAATGTTTAGTGTTTAATGTGCAGAAAGGTTGTTATCCCACAATTAAACACTAAACATTAAACATTAAACACTAAGCATTCAATGAAACTATGAAGATAAATGATTTGATAAAGCATCGCAGTGTAACTGCCTGCATGAAAGAAGCTTACAGTCTGATGACTGGCAATGTGAAGAACCTGCTGAAAAGTACATGGTGGGCTTTTATGATCTATGCATTCATGGTGGCATTCATGGTTTACCTGCGCACACCCAACAAGATGCTTCACGACTGGGGCGAGGAAAACATGATGCTGTCGTTCTGCCTGCAGACGGTCGTTTACTTGGGTGTCATCGTGGCGGCTTTCCTCATGGGAGCAGCAGCATGGCGCTGGCTGACCGACAAGCCTTTAGGCAGAATGTTGAAGCGGTTTACTACAATTTATCTCGCTTCGGCTGTCGTCAGTTTCGTCGTCACATTCGCCGCAACGTTTGCCCTAACTTGCTTTTACCTTACGGCATTTCTCACAGCCGCAGGCTCGGCTGCTACGACAGATTCGGCAGCAGGCTCGCCCTCGCTCCTCATCATCGTGCTCTTTGCACTCGCCATCGTCGCTGCCACCGCCCTCTGCATGGCGGTGAGTCTGCCTTTCGCCTATCTCACTCCCAAATACATGTTGCAGGAAAAGGGTGAGAAATTACGCCCCTGGAAATCATTCAAGTGCGGATTCCGCCACATGGGTTCCATCTTCAAGATGGGTTTCCTGGGCAGTCTTGTCATCCTGGTGGCAGGTATCCTGATCTACATTCCTCTCGCCATCCTGATAGGCGCACAGGTATCGGCACAGATGGGCACTCTCGAAGGCGACCCGGTAGGAACGCCCTCCTACTTCACCTTCCTCTTCATCGTCGTGACAGCCCTCCTGCTGTTCATCTTCGCATACATCCTGCACTGGTTGTTTATCTCGTACATCTATCTCTATGGCAGTATAGAGAACGACGAAATGAAGAAAACTGAAATGCTAAATGCTAAATGCTAAAAATCATTCAACATAAAAAAGACATAGACATGAAACAAACCAGACTGCTATTCATCGACCGCGACGGAACCTTGATTCAGGAGCCGGAAGATGAACAGATTGACAGCTTCGAGAAGCTTGTCTTCACCAAGGGCGTGATGAGAAACCTCAGTTTCATTGCCCAACACACAGACTATCAGCTCGTCATGGTGAGCAACCAGGACGGATTAGGCACCGACTCCTTCCCGGAAAACACTTTCTGGCCTGTGCACAACTTCATCATCCAGACACTGGAAAGTGAGGGAATCCACTTCGAGGAGCAGCTGATAGACCGCCATTTCCCCGAGGACAACTCGCCCATGAGAAAGCCTGGAACCGGCATGCTGACCCACTATATTGACAATCCAGAATACGACTTGGCCAACAGCTATGTCATCGGCGACCGTGAAACCGACGCTCTGCTGGCCGAGAACCTGGGATGCAAGAGTCTGATACTGGGCAAAGACGGCATGGACTGGGACAAGATAGCCGAAATTCTCTTTGCCGGCGACCGCATCGCCGAGGTAAAACGCACCACCAAGGAGACTGACATATATATAAAGGTGAACCTCGACGGTTCGGGCCACTGCGACATCTCCACAGGACTGGGCTTCTTCGACCACATGTTGGAGCAGATAGGAAAGCACGGAATGATGGACCTCACCATCCACACCAAGGGTGACCTCTACGTGGATGAGCACCACACCATCGAAGATACAGGCATTGCACTGGGCGAATGTCTGCTTCAGGCATTGGGCAACAAGAGAGGCATCGAGAGATATGGCTACAGCCTGCCTATGGACGACTGCCTGTGCCAGGTGGCTCTCGACTTTGGTGGACGCCCCTGGCTCGTTTGGGACGCTGAGTTCCATCGCGAGAAAGTAGGCGAAATGCCCACCGAGATGTTCAAGCACTTCTTCAAGAGTCTGAGCGATGCTGCCAAGATGAACCTCAACATCAAGGCAGAAGGCGAGAACGAACACCACAAGATAGAAGGTATCTTCAAGGCACTCGCACGATCACTCAAGATGGCAGTGAAGCGAGATATCTATCACTTCGAACTGCCTTCATCGAAGGGAATGCTGTAAAAAAAAGAAGAACAAGCAGAAAGAATGCTGTAAAAAAATGCAAAAAAATTTGGCTGCATCAGAAGAAAGCAGTATCTTTGCAAATACATAAGGGTCGTTTCGGTTAGATTGGGATACTCATCACATTACAAATTATGAAACCGAGAAGACTTCTCTTGCCTATGGCGGGCCACAATAAGCCGGACTTCGTTCGGTGAAGCTGCAAAGCCGGTGGATTACAAAAGCGGGGGGCTCTCAAACTTATTGCTAAGTTCGGAGTTTCATCACATCATCGGGCGACCCTTTTCTTTTATTCTTAGAACTTTGTCATTGAATACTCTCATCATTCTTTGAACAATATTCAACATCATAGAAAACATTCATCAACATTTTAAATTCATACGAATATCACATCATGTTTAGCGGAATCATAGAAAACATGGCTACTGTCGTGGCTGTGAAAAGGGACAAGGAGAATATCGACCTTACACTGGAATGCCCGTTTGCTGGCGAGTTGAGTATCGACCAGAGTGTGGCGCACAATGGAGTATGCCTCACGGTCGTGGCTTTAGAAGGCAACACCTATACAGTTACTGCCATGAAGGAAACACTCGACCGTTCCAACCTCGGAATGCTGAAAGAGGGAGACAAGGTGAATGTGGAACGTTCTATGATGCTCAACGGCAGGCTCGACGGACACATCGTACAGGGACACGTAGACCAGACTGCCACCTGTATTAACAAACGTGATGCTGATGGTTCCACCTACTATACTTTCGAATACAGACTCGACCGCGAGATGGCTCGCAAGGGCTACTTCACTGTCGACAAGGGTTCGGTCACTGTCAATGGTGTGTCGCTCACTGTCTGTGAGCCTACCGACAACACCTTCACCGTGGCTATCATTCCCTATACTCACGACCACACCAACTTCTGCAACATAGAAGTGGGAACCGTTGTCAACATCGAGTTCGACATCCTGGGCAAATACATCGCACGCCTGCAGGCTGTATCGAAAGACTGATAAAATCTCTTTATCCTCACTCTGCTTAAAAGGCAAGGCAAACAAAAAGGGATATAAAAACAAACGGATATAAAAACAAAATGAAGTTAGCTTCACTCGTCATGGAAGCTAACTTCATTTTTTTATTCCAGATACTCGGTCTTATCCTCGATGCCGGCTTCGGCAAGAGCCTCCTTGCGCTCTACACACGTACCGCACTTTCCGCAATGCTTCTCGCCACCCTTATAGCAACTCCAGGTCTCAGAGTAGTCTATTCCCAAACGCTTGCCTATACGGGCAATGTCCGCCTTGGTGATGTTGGTATAAGGAGCTGACACGTGCACATCGACAAAGGTTCCTGCCTGGGCAGCCCGGTCGATGGCAGAGATAAACTCCGGACGGCAGTCGGGATAAATAGTGTGGTCGCCTCCATGATTGGCTATCAACACCTTCTTCAGGTTGTTGCTCTCAGCTATGCCGATGGCAATGCTCAGCATGATGCCGTTGCGGAAAGGCACCACCGTCGACTTCATGTTCTCGTCGGCATAATGTCCTTCTGGAATAGCATCGGCGCCTTCTAAGAGCGAGCTTTTGAAATACTGATGCATGAAACCCAAGTCGATGGTGATGTGCTTGATGCCCAAACGCTCACAGTGCATCTTGGCATAAGGAATCTCACGCTCGTTATGGTTGCTGCCATAGTTGAAACTGATACCCAAGGCTATCTCGTCTTTTTTATCGTAGAGCAGCGTGATACTGTCCATACCACCGCTCACAATGATTACAGAATCCTTCATTTTGTATTTGAATTTATTATTTATAAAATCATATTGCAATCCAATATTAGCAAAATCTGCGTACTCCACAAAATCTGCGTGCACACTTATCCGAACAGACAGCGGAGCGCCTCTTCCACCTTCCTCACAGGATGGATGGTGATGCTGTACTTCGACCTGTCGAGCGAATGATAGTTGTAACGGGGAATGATGATGTCATGAAAGCCCAACTTCTCGGCTTCGGCGATGCGCTGCTCGATGCGGCTCACCGGACGAACCTCACCACTCAAACCTACTTCGCCAGCCATACACCAGCCAGCCTCGATAGGCGTGTCCACATTACTGCTCAATACGGCGGCTATCACACTGAGATCCATCGCCAGGTCTGTGACACGCAGTCCGCCTGCTATGTTCAGGAACACGTCCTTCTGCATCAGTTTGAAGCCTACCCTCTTCTCGAGCACAGCCAAGAGCATGTTGAGCCGACGCTGGTCGAAGCCCGTAGCCGAGCGCTGTGGTGTGCCATAGGCTGCGGTAGATACAAGCGCCTGCGTCTCGACCAGGAAAGGACGGACACCCTCGATGGCACTGCTGATTGCCACTCCCGACAAACCGTCATGATCGTCGGTAAGCAAGAGCTCCGAAGGATTGCTCACCTGTCGGAGTCCACCCTGCTGCATCTCGTAGATACCTAACTCTGAGGTACTTCCGAATCGGTTTTTGATACTGCGCAGGATGCGATACATATAATGCTGGTCGCCCTCAAACTGAACCACCGTATCGACAATATGTTCCAGAATCTTCGGTCCGGCCAAGGTTCCCTCCTTATTTATATGTCCGATAAGGATGACAGGTATGCCGCTGGTCTTAGCAAACCTCAACAAGGCAGCTGCGCACTCACGCACCTGTGAGATACTGCCTGGCGAGCTCTCCACCTCGTCGGTGGCAATCGTCTGTATGGAGTCTATTACCACCAGTCCGGGAGCCTGTTCCTGTATATGCGTGAAGATTTTCTCCAACGATGTCTCGCAAAGAATAGACACATTGTCGAGCGAGGCCCTGCCATCAGCACTCTCATCGCCCACCGATGCAGAAGCCAGTCGGTCAGCACGCAGTTTAATCTGATGGGCACTCTCCTCGCCGCTCACATACATCACTTTCATATCGGGCAGATGAAGAATGGTCTGAAGTGTGAGTGTACTCTTTCCGATGCCCGGCTCACCGCCCAGGAGCGTGATACTGCCAGGAACCAGTCCTCCACCCAGCACACGGTTCAGCTCACCATCGTGCATATCAATGCGCGGCTCATCATGAGCAGAAATATCGCGCAGACGTACAGGCCTTGCTCCCCCATCGCTGTGATTGCCGCCAAACATCGTGGCAGCACCTCCATGCCGCATGCTCATGCCAGCGTTGCGGGCAGCCTGGGAGCCCGTATCATTGGCTATACGAATCTCCTTGAACGTATTCCATTGTCCACAACTCGGGCACTTTCCTATCCATTTCGACGACTCCTGACCACAGTTGCTGCAAACATAAGCTATCTTGTCTTTTGCCATATTCTGATGAGTATTAAAATCAAGGACAAAGGTACATTATTTTTTCACTTTCGCCAAATATTCGCCACACTTTCACATCAAAAGGTTACATTTTGCAAAGCCGATATTACATTACCAGCCTCTTCGATAAAAAAAATCCTTAAAAGAACACCAAAATTTGCAACATTCAGTTATTTTTCATACCTTTGCCTACAGTTTCAGCAGAGTCGACTTCAAATGAGTAAAACGCCAAAAAGGCAGCACCCACGACAGTTGGCACAAAGTCTAAAACACAAGTCCTGTTCATCATTGTCATGGAGAACAATAAACAGACAGAACGAACGAGACAGATTACAACAAAGAACATTCTATTCATAATATAGAGAGAAATTAAATAACTAATAATAAAAACGTTAGGTAAAATGAAAATCGAAGATTTTAACTTTGCCGGTCACAAGGCAATCGTACGCGTTGATTTCAACGTGCCATTGGATGAAAATGGTAATGTAACAGACGACACTCGTATCCGCGGTGCCCTTCCTACATTGAAGAAGGTGCTGGCCGATGGTGGTGCTCTCATCATGATGAGCCATATGGGTAAGCCAAAGGGCAAAGTTAAGCCAGAGCTTTCTCTTTCACAGATTGTAAAGAACGTATCCGACGCTCTCGGCGTTGAGGTGAAGTTTGCTAAAGATTGCGGCAATGCTGATGCAGAGGCTGCTGCGCTGAAGCCAGGTGAGGCTCTCCTGCTCGAGAACCTTCGCTTCTATCCTGAAGAGGAAGGCAAGCCAGTAGGCGTTGAGAAGGGTACTCCTGAGTACGATGCTGCCAAGGCTGAGATGAAGGAACGTCAGAAGAAGTTCGCTGCCAAGTTGGCTTCTTATGCTGATGTATATGTAATGGATGCCTTCGGTACTGCTCACCGCAAGCACGCTTCTACTGCTGTCATCGCCGACAGCTTCGACAAGGACCACAAAATGCTCGGTTTCTTGATGGAGAAAGAGGTAAAGGCTGTTGACGCTGTACTCGGCAACATTAAGCGCCCATTCACAGCTATCATGGGTGGTTCTAAGGTTTCTACCAAGATCGGTATCATCGAGAACCTCTTGACAAAGGTTGACAACCTGATCCTCTGTGGTGGTATGACATACACATTCTCTAAGGCTCTCGGCGGCAAGATTGGTTTGTCAATCTGCGAGGACGATAAGCTCGATGTAGCTCTCGACGTAATCAAGAAGGCTAAGGAGAACGGTGTAAACCTCGTACTCGGCACAGACTCTATCTGCGGTGATGCTTTCAAGAACGACTGCAACACACAGGTTTGCCCATCTAACAATATCCCTGACGGCTGGGAGGGTATGGACGCTGGTCCTGACACTCGCAAGGCTTTCGCTGCTGCCATCAAGGGTGCTAAGACTATCCTCTGGAACGGTCCTGCCGGTGTATTCGAGTTCGACAACTTCGCTGGTGGTTCTAAGGCAATCGCTGAGGCAATCGCTGAAGCTACTAAGGAGGGTGCATTCTCACTCATCGGTGGTGGTGACTCTGTAGCTTGTATCAACAAGTTCGGTTTGGCTGACCAGGTTTCTTACATCTCTACAGGTGGTGGCGCTCTGCTCGAGGCTATCGAGGGCAAGGTATTGCCAGGCGTAGCTGCTATTGAGAAGTAATTCATCAGAATGGAGATTCGTACACATACAATTCTTGATGGATGAACAAAAAAATATCTATCTTGTTTTGTTGTGACGAAGTATTGATTTATTGGATTCAATAGGTTACAATATATCAAACACTTTCAAGTCGGGGACACCCTTTATACGTGTCCCCGATTTTTCCATTTTTATTCACCCCAACTAAAAATCCTAAAATAAACATATTTTCATTTAGAAGACAGATTAATGGATTGGATTATCAACCTTTTTACGAACACCGAATCGGTGGCTCACATCGCCCTACTCTATGCCATTGTCATAGCAGTGGGCGTGTATTTGGGCAAGATTAAGATTGGTGGCATTTCACTTGGCGTTACCTTCGTGCTCTTTGCCGGCATCCTGGCAGGACATGTAGGCTTCACTGCACCCAAGGACATACTGACCTTCATACAAGACTTCGGACTCATTCTCTTTGTCTTTATGATCGGTTTGCAGGTAGGTCCGGGCTTCTTCGAAAGCTTCAAGAAAGGCGGTGTGACGCTCAACCTGTTGTCGACGGCTGCGATATTCCTCAATGTCTGTGTGATGTTCGCATGCTATTATCTCTTCTTCGACACCAGCAACCCCAACAACTTGCCAATGATGGTGGGTACACTCTATGGAGCCGTCACCAATACGCCAGGTCTGGGTGCCGCCAACGAGGCGCTGCTCAGCGTCTTCCCCAATGGTGCCCCAAGTATTGCCAACGGTTATGCCTGCGCTTATCCACTCGGTGTGGTAGGCATCATCGGTGCCACCATTCTCATTAAGTACATCTGCAAGGTGAACACCGCGGATGAGGAGGAGAAACTAAACGAAGAAGACGCAGCCAACCCACATGCCAAGGCGCACAACATGCACCTTCGTGTGGAGAATACCTATATCGCAGGACGCACTCTCCGACAGGTTTCCGAGTTCCTGAACCGCGACATCGTATGCTCACGACTGCTCCACAATGGCGAGGTGAGCATTCCTAACAGCCAGACTACCTTCGAGGTGGGCGACGAACTGCTCGTTGTATGCGCCGAGGCTGACGCCGAAGCCATCAAGGCCTTCATCGGTCCTGAGATAGAGGCCGAATGGGATCGCGAGAAAGATGAGGTTCAGCACTTCGTGTCGCGCCGCATTGTCGTTACACGTCCTGAGATGAACGGTAAGACTCTGGGCAAGATGCACTTCTCGAGTGTGTATGGCGTCAACGTCACCCGTATCTCACGCCAGGGAATGGACATCTTTGCCGGTCGCAACCACCACTTCCACGTGGGCGACAAGATTCTCGTTGTAGGTCCCGAGGAGAATGTAAACCGTGTGGCTGAAATGATGGGTAACTCTGTGAAGCGACTCGATGCGCCTAACATCGCCACCATCTTCGTAGGTATCATGATTGGTATCATCTTCGGCAGTCTGCCTTTCGCAGTTCCAGGAATGCCTGTTCCACTGAAGTTGGGTATTGCTGGCGGTCCGCTGATCATCGCCATCCTCATTGGCCGTTTCGGTTATCACTTCAAACTGGTTACCTATACCACCACCTCTGCCAACATGATGCTGCGAGAGATAGGTCTTGTGCTGTTCCTTGCGAGTGTGGGCATCAAGGCTGGTGCCGGTTTCTGGGACACTGTGGTACAGGGCGATGGTATCAAGTATGTGTACACAGGTTTCCTTATCACCATCATTCCTATCCTTATCGTGGGCACCATAGCCCGACTGAAGTACAAGTTCAACTACTTCACCATCATGGGTATGATAGCCGGAACCTATACCGACCCACCAGCCCTGGCTTATGCCAACGCTTCCTGCTCTAAGGAGGCTCCTGCCGTGGGTTACTCTACCGTTTATCCGCTGAGTATGTTCCTCAGAATCTTCTCAGCCCAGATAGTGGTACTTTTCTTCTGCGGAGCATAGCGAATCATTTGCTAAGCAAAGACTCTCCGACAGCAGAAAGTTCACTTACTATCTTTGAATTTTTATAAACGAAAATTTATAAATTATAAAAGAGGTGCACATTTAAGAAAAAATGTGCACCTCTTTTGTTGCTTATTCCAAAAATCTTTGTAACTTTGAGGCTGTAAGAATACCTATTGATACACCAACCTTCAAAAAGAGAGAAAGCCTATGAAGAAATTTGGAATCCTACTAAGCCTGTTGGTCACTGCCACCTTGTCCACTTGGGCACAAGGAGCTAAAAGCATCCGCATAACGGAGGTGATGCCCAACAACCAAGCCAGTATCGTCGACGAGTATGGTGCCCACAAAGCATGGGTGGAAATGTCGAACACCTCGTTTACTACTTATAATATCCGTGGCATGTTCCTTACCACCGACCGACGTGTGCTCGACAAGAACATGTCGCCCGAGAAACGGCGAAAGCTGATGTGTCCTCTGCCGAACAACGAGCCTCGCACAACCCTTGCTGGCAAGAAAAGCATGATCATCTACGACCGATACCTCTGGCAGGAAGATTCAGAGAAGACGTGTCCCGACTGTTTTCCCAAGGGCAAGGGACACTTCAGATGGCTGAGCGAGGGCAATGGTCCTTTCCATTTGAAACTCGGACTGGTGCCTCTCAAGGAAATAGCGGATGCTTTCCACGAGAAGAACAACTGGATAGCTCTTTACGACGGCAATGCTGTCGACCTGATAGACTCTGTCAGCATTCCCTGGATGGCAGCCGACCAGTCATATGCCCTCAGCAAAGACCTCAGCAGCTGGAAGGTTTGCGCTGCCAAGGATGTCACTCCGGGCTATCTTCCACAAGACACAGGACTCAGCAAGCCACAGATTCTCAAGACGACCGACCCTCATGGCTTCGGCATTGCAGCCCTTTCCATGGGCATTGTCTTCTCCTGTCTGGCCTTGCTCTTCGTCTTCTTCTGGCTCTTCGGTGCCTATATGAAGCACAAGCAGCGCATAGCACGTGCCACAGAGAAACACGCCACCTTATTATATAAGACGGGCAAGAAGACCATCGAGCTGACCTCAGAGATCAGTCATAAGACCAACGTGATGCTGAAGGAAGGCCTAACCACCAAGGGCATCGACAAGGAAAACTATATAGCTGTCATCTCGCTGGCTCTCGAAGAATACTTGGAGGATGTGCACGACATCGAACCGGGCATCATCACCATTAAGCCCAAGCAGACGAGATGGAACGAACCGAGATTCAATAACAAGTGAAGAACGAAGGGTAAAGAACGAAGAGTGAAAAATTCAACAGCTTTACTGATACAAAATAAAAATATTAAAGAATAAAACTATGGCAAAATACCAATATAAAGTAAAAGGCGTAGACTACGAAGTAGAGATACAAGATATAGAAGGCAATATCGCCAATGTAACCGTCAACGGCATCCCCTTCGAAGTGGAGATGAAGCAACCTGTCAAGGCTGGCAAGCAGAAGTTCCGCATAGCGAATGAGGCTACTGATGACAAGGGCAGAGTATCGTCTGCCGACAGTGCCAAGACTACCTCAACAGGCAGTTCTGCCTCCTCTGCAAATGCCGAAGCCGCTGCCAGCAAGAAAGCCTCAGCAAGCGCTGGTGGCAAGCCTGTGGTAGCTCCACTGCCTGGCACCATCAACGACATTAAAGTAAAGGTGGGCGACAAGGTGAGCGCAGGAGATACCATAGTGATTCTCGAAGCCATGAAGATGCAAAACAACATCGAGGCTGAGACTTCGGGCACCGTCGCAAGCATCAATGTCAACAAGGGCGATGCTGTCATGGAAGGCGACACCTTGGTAACGATTGCTTAACCCCAGAGAGCATTGCTCTTGCCAAGAATCCATCAACATAAACCCCAACTTAACGAACAACTATTATGGATTTCATCATACAGAATTTTCAGGAGTTCCTGACCTATACAGGCTTTGCCAATGCCACGGCAGGAAACCTCATCATGATATTGGTGGGAATCGTCTGCATCTGGCTCGCCATCAAGAAAGACTTCGAGCCGCTGCTGCTGGTGCCCATAGGTCTCGGCATCATCCTGGGCAACATCCCCTTCCGCACCGATGCCGGACTGGAGATAGGTCTCTACGAAGACAACTCGGTGCTCAACATCTTCTATCAGGGTGTGCGACAAGGCTGGTATCCCCCACTCGTCTTCCTCGGCATCGGAGCCATGACCGACTTCTCGGCATTGATTTCCAATCCGAAGTTGATTCTCATCGGAGCCGCAGCCCAGTTTGGCATCTTCGGAGCCTACATGATAGCCTTGGCTTTAGGCTTCGAGCCCAACCAGGCAGCAGGCATCGCCATCATCGGAGGTGCCGACGGCCCTACAGCCATCTTCCTGTCGAGCAAGCTCAGTCCTAACCTCATGGGAGCCATCGCCGTGTGCGCCTATTCCTATATGGCACTGGTACCTGTTATCCAGCCCCCGCTGATGCGACTGCTCACCACGAAGAACGAGCGTGTCATCAAGATGAAGCCAGCCCGACAGGTAAGTCAGACCGAGAAGATACTCTTCCCCATCATCGGCTTGCTGCTCACCACCTTCATCGTGCCCAGCGGTCTGCCGCTGTTGGGAATGCTCTTCTTTGGCAATCTGCTGAAAGAGAGTGGCAAGACCACACGCCTTGCCAAGACTGCAGGCAGCAGCCTCAACGACGTGATAGTGATGCTCTTGGGACTTACCGTAGGCTGCTCCACCCAGGCCTCAGAGTTCCTTACCCTCAACACGGTAAAGATCTTTGCCCTCGGAGCCTTGGCGTTCATCATCGCCTCAGCCAGCGGAATACTGTTTGTCAAACTGATGAATGTGTTCTTGCCAAAGGGCAAGAAGATCAACCCACTGATAGGAAATGCTGGAGTGAGCGCCGTACCTATGAGCGCCCGTATCTCCAACAACCTGGGTTTGGAATACGACCGACACAACTTCCTGCTCATGCATGCCATGGGACCTAACGTGGCGGGTGTCATCGGTTCGGCCGTAGCCGCAGGAGCTTTGCTGGGTTTCCTCAACTAAGCTCCCACTTCAGAGCCTGCCAAGCCTTCGCCTGACACACTGTAAAAAAAACATTCGGAGCCAGTTAAGCCTTCGCTTAGCCGACTCCGATTTATATTTCATAGCCTGTCAAGCCTTCGCTTGGGGCCTGTCTGACTTCTTTCTTGCTCTGTTAGGCTTCCTCTTCGTCGGCCAACTGCTCAAGAGAGTGCTTGCTGCTTCCATCAAAACAATGGGTGCACACCTGGCACTTGGGCAGTCCGATAGCCTCTATGAGCTGCTCGATGGTATTGAACTTCAATGTGGTCAATCCCAACTGTCGGGCTATCTCTGCCACCATTCTCTCATATTCAGGTGAGCCTGTGGTGGCATATTTGTCAAGGTTCTTATTCGCATCGCCCTCAAACTTCTCGATGATGCGGCGTGTGATCAGCTCCATGTCGCTCTTGGAGGAGGTGAAGTTGATGAACGGACAACCGTAAACCAATGGAGGACAAGCGATACGCATGTGGCACTCCTTGAGTCCTGCCTGTTCGAAGAGCACCTTCACATTGTCGCGCAACTGGGTGCCTCGCACGATACTGTCGTCGCAGAACAGCACTCGTTTGCCTTTCAGCATATCCTTGTTGGGGATGAGTTTCATCTTGGCCACCAACGAGCGCATGGCCTGGTTGGAAGGTGTGAACGAACGTGGCCAGGTGGGAGTGTACTTGGCGATGCAACGCTGGTAAGGCACTTGCTTGCCGGCAGCATAACCCATCGCCATACCTGTGCCCGAGTCGGGGATACCGCTGCAGCAGTCCACCTCCACTCCGTCGGTCTTAGCCATGTTGAAACCATTCTTGAAGCGCACTTCCTCCACGTTTCTGCCCTCGTAGGTAGATGTAGGGAAACCATAGTACACCCAGAGGAATGAGCAAACCTGCATGCGCTTGTTGGCAGGACGTATCTGCTCCATGCCGTCGGCTTTGATCTTGACGATCTCGCCCGGACCTACATTATACTCCACCTCGAAATCGAGATTAGGAAAGGAGGTCGACTCGCTCGAAGCCGCATAAGCGCCTTCCTTCTTACCTATTATAATAGGTGTGCGTCCCCAGCTGTCGCGTGCACAGATAATGCCGTCCTCGGTCAGGATGAGCATGGTGCATGAGCCCTTGATGTGGTGATATACATTTTCGATACCCTCTTTGAAGGTCTTGCCTTGAATAATAAGCAAGGCAATGAGCTCCGTAGGGTTGGTCTTGCCCGACGACATTTCAGCGAAGTGCATGTTCTTGTCGAGCAGGTCCTTGGTAAGTTCCTCTATATTCAGAATCTTGGCCACCGTACAAATGGCGAATCTGCCAAGATGCGAGTTCATGATGAGTGGCTGGGCATCAGTATCGCTGATGACTCCGATACCCGATGTGCTGCCTTCGAACTTGTCGAGTGATGGCTCAAACTTGGTGCGGAAGTAAGAACTCTCCAGGTTGTGGATGGACCTTACGAATCCCTTCTCCTTGCTGAATGTTGCCAAACCGCCTCGACGTGTGCCGAGATGTGAATTGTAATCGGTGCCGTAGAACAGGTCTGCGACACAGCTTTTCTTGGATATTGTCCCGAAAATGCCTCCCATAAAATTTTATGTTAATGTATGTAAGAATCAAAATTCCGGTGCAAAGGTAATACAAAATTTGCGATTATGGAATTTTTATGTATAAAATGTTACTTTCTTATTGCACTTTTTTTCTAAAAATGCATTCTTACATCCACTCCACACTGTATGGGATTGCCTCTCTGGGCAAAGTACTGCTTGGTGCCTGTGGCAGCATTGTCCACGGCGAAGGTGTTGTAGCGGGTATTGCTCAGGTTGCGTCCCCACAGGCTCACCACCACCTTACCCATGTCGGCATCGATATGTGCGCCTGCCACGGCATAGAACTTCTGCGCATAGGTGTTGGCGTTGTCCCAGTAGGTCTTGCCCTGTGCGTTGACGTTGGCACCGAGGGTGACGCTTCTCAGCCAAGGCTTTTCCACGTCGAAGCGATAGTCGGCCGAGGCTGCCAGGGTGTGCTGTGGCACATAGGGCACGTACTTGTCCTCGTAGCTCACAGCCTTATCGCCCTCACCGTCCACATACTCGTCGAACACGGCACGGGTATAGCCATACGACAGCATCCAGTCCAAGTGTCCGTCCACGACCTGTCCCTTGGCCGACAGCTCCAGTCCGCAGGTATGGCTCTTGCCGGCATTCACCATCATTCGTCCGAAACCATAGTTGCCCGCCATCACCGACAGTTGCTGGTTTCTCACCTTCATATAGTAGGTGCTCACATCCACATGCAACTGGCCGTCCATGAGGTTGAGATGCGTTCCCGCCTCATAGTTCCACGAGGTCTCGGGCTTATAGGCGATGGTGTGGTTCACGTTGTCATAGTCTTCCGGTGTATGGGGCACGTCGTAGCTTCCTCTCATGGCCTGCTGGCGGTTGGCGTTGAGTTCGGTCTGCAGGATATCGCTGAACATCTGTATGTTGTAGCCTCCTGCGCGATAGCCTTTGCTCAGGGTAGCATACACGTTGCTGCCCTTTGAGCCTAAGCGGTAGCTCAGTCCCAGCTTGGGCAGCAGCTGCTCGAAGCCATCGTGTGCCTTGCCGTCGAGCATCGAGCGCAGTGTGTTCTCGGCCTTTGTGCCCATCACGTTGGCATTCATCTTCATGTATGCCATGCTCTCATAGTGTATCTTGGTGAGCATATAGTCGTAGCGGGCACCGAGGGTGAGTACCAGTCGTGGGGTGATGTAGATGTTGCTCTCATGATAGAAGCCGATGTTGTACTGGGGTGTATGGTAGGTTCCGGGTGCTCCCATCTCCACGTTCATGCTCACGCCTCCAGCCCGCTCTATCATCTGTGCAGCCAGGGCGAGGGCCTGTTCATGGGTCATGCCGGGACGCATCATGCGCTGGGCCATAGACTGCAACATGGCGCCATACATCTGCTGCTGTATGGCATTGCCTATGGGAGTGGTCATGGCAGAGTCGAAGAACACGGGGCCGTTGGTCTTCAGCCATTGTGCCGAGAAGAAGGCTCCCGCAGCCCAGTGCCACACGCCTCCTACGGGTTTGCGGCTCTTCAGCGAGAACTCCTGTGTCATGGCGTTCTGCAACTGGTCCTGCATCATGCGCATATAGTCAGCCTCCAGATAGTCCTGGTCCATGTACATGTGGTCTTTCAGATACTGATAGCTCGTGGTGGATGCCAGCGAGAAGGTGTTGGCATCGTAGCTCAGCGTGAGTCCGGTGATGAGATTGTTGCGACGATAGCTGCCTGGGAAGGTCGATGCTGGCTGCTCTGCCTTGCCCGTATTCAGGTCGAGCGATCCATAGGGGAAGGCACTCTGGTCTACATACTGATAGTCGGCCGTCACATTCACCTTCCATCCCGAATGCAGTCTGCCGGTCAGCATCAGCTTTCCGCCAGCCTCCTGGTAGTCGTCAGCCCTCTCGCCCGTGGTGGTATTGCGGAAGAAGCCTGTCTGCGCATTGTAGAATCCACCCACCATCAGGGCTACGTCGTCTCCTAAGCGCTGATAGTGCGAAGCCTCAAGATTGCTGTAACGACGGCTGCCATAGCCTATCCTCACGTCGGTGCCCTGATAGTCGAAGGCATTGCGCGAATAGAGTCTCACCAGTCCGCCCTCGGTATTCTGTCCGTAGAGTGTTCCCTGCGGACCTCGCAGCACGTCCACACGACTCAGCTGATAGGTGTGCAGATTGAAAGCCGACTTGCTCATCACGGGTATTCCGTCCACATACACACCGATGGCAGGACTGTTCACACGGCTGCCTATGCCTCTCACATAGACTGCCGACGAGAGACGGCTGCCATAGTTGGGCATTACGAAGTTGGGGATATACGACGACAGCTCGCGCAGGTCGCGGGCTCCCAACCTGTTCATCTCGAAGTTTCCGAAAGAAGTGCTGCTTAGTGGTTGCTGACGCAGGCGGAAAGCCTCCTTGGGTTGCGACACGACGACCACCTCGTCTATGTCGTACACCTTGCTGCTATCCACCGAAATACTCTCTGCCTTGCCTGTTGCTGCTGCCAATATCATGGCAACGCCCATCATGATTCTTTGTGACATGTACCTTTACTTTTTTTCTTTAAACTTTCGCAAGTAAGCTCCAAACGCCCTGAAAGGACAAAGCGCCACACGCCCTGAAAGGGCAGAAGCTCTTAGCCCAGGGCATCGCCCTGGGTTATTCCAGGCGTTAGCCTATCGCCCTGTAAGGGCAAAAGCTTTTAAAGCTCCTGGCAATACATAAAGCTTTTGCCCTTACAGGGCGCCTTGTCGATTGCCAATATACCCAGGGCGATGCCCTGGGCTAAGAGCTTTGGGCTTTCTGCCCGTACTTGAACCACCCTGCGAAAGTTGAGTTCTTGTATTATTTTTTCGCTGTTTTCTGTTTTCGGGTGCAAAGGTACGAAGTTTTTCTGCGCTGTGCAATCCCCATTTATATGGAAAATGAAGGGTTAGCAGGTTCAGAAGTAAGAGAAGTCAGAGAATTCAGAGAGGTCAGAGTTTCTTGAATCCAGAGCCACCACAGTATTGACAGGTGATTTTTCCACCGCAGACTTTACACGGAGTACGATCCTTGGAGTTGGAAGTGGCTTTGCCCGGATGGTTTTTGCAAGACTGGCATACGCCTTTGCCATTGCATGCAGTACACCTGGTAGCGGTCTTGGTAGAAGCAGAACTGCCAGCCGCTGCCGTACTTGCCGACGAGGCTGCACCTCCACCGCCCGAATAGGCCGCACCAGACGACTGGTTGCTGCTGCCAGTGATGTTGGAAACCGTGGTGCCCAATGCACCCAAGAGAGCTGCCGCAAAAATTGCATTGTTGCGTTCGCGCTCTTCCTGCAGGGTCTGACATTCCTTGCACAAAGTCAACATCTTGGATTTAAAATTAGTCTCTACGTCTTCCGAGACGCCTGCACACACGACGATAGATTTCGACTGAGGAGAAAAATACATGCCGTCGGCCAGATAGTCGGCCCTCTTCAGATAGTCCATAGCAGCGAGCACATCATTGTATTTCTTTAATTTCCTGTAACATTTCAGCTGCATATATTTCAGCTCATAAGCGAACATTCCGTTTCGGTTGTTCATACCATCAATATCGAATGCCATAAACTGCTCGATACAGTGCAAAGCCTTACGGTATTCGCCCAAGGCATAATACCTTTCGGCATCTTGCACCCACACATTATCCTTATATAGTTCTCTGTCGTCCGACACCTTACTCGTGTAATAATAATGCTTCCACCGATCCATATAGTCGGCATACTCCATGCTTTTTGCTTTGGCGCTATCCTTACGGCAAAGGTCGGCAACCTGCAGAGAGTTCAAAGCATTGATATCGATAACAGAAAAGAAATATTTGTCGTCGAGCGAAGCCAAAACGTTCGAATAACCAAAAGACTCTTTGATATTAGACAGGACACTGTTCAGAAAAGGCTGATAGACGATTTCGTCGAGACTGTAGGCAAGAACATTTATCACACCCCTGTTCACATTATACAATTGGATGGGCTGCGCTTCCATCGTCGTATTGCGTATGGCAAACACGGAGTCGTTGTACCTGCACAAGGGCACCAATTCCTCAGGAATGGGCAAAGGCTTGCCAAACAAGTCCCACGACTTCGTCTGTCCCTGTATCCACGTGCCATGCAGGATGGCATTGTCTTTCTTTGCCATCTTGAGCACCTCTTTCGGAATGTCTTCACGATACTTGTAGGCAGCTTTGCGCAGCCGCTCTTTATCCTTCTCCAACGAGAACGAAAGAGCATTCACCAGCGACTTCGACTTAGCTTTGTCGTAGGCTTTCTGATAGGCACTCTGTGCTGAGGCACCAGCACAAAACATCATGCAAAACAAAGCCAAAAGGCTTGTCATTTTCTTTTTCATAGGCTTTTTATCATTTATTGAATGTATGACAAAGATAGCCAATTTCTTTGTCATCTGCAAACGCCTTTCGGCCCAGACGGTTTCAAAACATCAGTAAAGATGCCTAAGCGGACAAATTCCGTGCTTATCTGGTCTTAAAAAAAATCCCCCAGACCCTGGGTGATTGATATAGGGTCTGGGGGGAAAGATACTGGACCTATTAGACCTGGAAAAACAGGTGGCGGTTGTTGGGACTGCATCATTTACAATTGGACAGCTAAAAAACTTGTCATGACAAGTGTCACTATTGAATATATGGATGGCACTGAGCTAAAGATATCAGAAAAAGAAATTAAATACATAAGATAATATCGGCAACTAACATTTCTATATCTTTTCCTAACAATTTCGCCCCCGACAGTTCTACTTACAGAACTATCGGGGACGAATTTTCTTTATATATCCACTTTCCACATCGGCAAGACCTCATGCTTCTGCCGTTTCTCTCCACCGGCTGCATCTGGTTGAAGGTTATAAATGAATACTCAAAAAAAGCCCCACAGAGTAGCCTTACGACTACACTGTGGGACTTAATATATCAACTTAACTTTCGCTGAGTTCGGAACTTACCGTTGCTTTACTCGAGAACAAACAAGGCTCTCAAGCCACCGTCTACACCCGAGAAACCCATGAAGGCAAGACTCAGGAGAGCTGCTGTTACCATGACAATGGCGATACCCAGCACGGCACAGTTGGTTGTGATAAGAGGCAGGAAGATACCCGAATGTTCAAAATCATGCCCTATGAGCATAAATGCTTACGATTTGAATCCCCATACATTCTATTTCCCCATTCTCGAATGCAGCAGTAGCAAAATCCTCGGCTTGAGCCTCATCCATCGCCGCGACATAATAGGTCAACATCTCCCCCAATTCCGTTTCTATATCAACATAAAAGTAAACCATAGGCAACAATACTATTTATTCGATTCTACATTATTATTAAACATATCATTTGGTACAGAATTTCTTACCAAAGCCTCCCTATAAACATCCATCATTCGTTTTCTGAGATGCATCGGCGCAATCACTTCCAAAGAACGGCTTCGAGACAACAATGCCATCACAAAGTCGTTGGTAATCTTGACATGCACAGAAATCTTGAACACTTTACCATCATCCACTAAAACCCTCTGAGTATGATGCAGCGGCATTGCCTTCAAGAAATAGCCATCCCTATTATCATATTGCAAGATAACCTCCTCTACGGGCAAACTCTCATCATTCCAAATGCCATAACAATCACGATACATCCCATTCACATCAATATCTACATTTCGTTCAAACAGGGTATCATGCACCACCAGATTGCGGATTCTATCAATGCCATATGCCTTTAGCTGATATCCATCTGCATCATAAGCCAAAACATACCAAAGTTGGTTAGATTCCTTGATATAATGAGGCAAGATATTCTCTTTCGTTATCACCTCACCTCCATGTCGATAAAGGACATATTGGAAAGAGATGGTATGCTGATTCCTCACCGCATACATCAGTTGAGGCATATACTTGCTGAAGACAGCCCGATGATGCTCTGGCAAAATATACGACCTCATGTTAGGACTTTCATCCACGGCATTGAGCAATTCGAAGTTAAGGAGCATTTCAGAAAGCCTATCCTCCCTGCTCGAAAACCTCTCATTGATGCGATAACTATTCGTTGCCCTATCAAAGGAAATTTCTATATGAAACAGCATTTCTATGTCATTGATGTCTCTTTGCAGAGTTCTTTCTGAGATAGGAGCATCCACATGGTCATTAATATAACTCAATAGTTCATGTACGGAAACACAGCTGTCCCCATACTGACCATTGGTTGCATAAATCTTATTGATGATAAGCAACATTCGACGAATGCCATCTATTTGTCTTGCCATAACAGGAACTATTTACTTCTTACTTATCACATCTCAGTTCATGTACTCTTTGTAAAGTTGCGGACTTACTGCCCTCCACATTAAGAGGAGGTAAAAGACTGTCGATTAAAAAAGATTCCAACTCTTTACTCTTGTCATTGGCAAGATAAGCAAAAAGCAAATTACGCTCCATCCATGCAGTCAAACTATTTTCATCTTCCGCACCAAACTTCGTTTTTTTATTGATTTGGTAATTTTTATCACGAGGAATCTTCTGATATCCAAACAGACTACCCAATGTTTTTCTGAACGTAGAAGTACCACCATTACCATGCAGATGATTTGTCCATATTCGTCTTTTCAAATCAGAAGCTATACCTGTATACAACACACGATAATCCACTCCGTGCAAAGAGATTTCTGTATATTTGAAATTACCCAAAACGTCAGGAATATTACAGCCAGCCTTTAACACCACGATATAATTGCCTTCCACGGCAGGAAGTTCTGCTCTTTGCCCTTTTGCGGGGTCAAAGAGTGTAAACTGATCTAACAATTCTTTTATATCCATATTTTTATCTTTATTGTTTGACATTCCAATTTATACTGCAAAAATAAAAAATCTCAGCGACAAAACATGTCTGCGAGAAAAATATTTTCTATAGACTTTTAAAATAGCCCATATCATGCAAGCAATTGCACTACAAGATATGGTAAGTCAGCCATCAGAATGCTCCACGATATGTGGAAACTGAACAGCTCTATTGAAAACTTCCAAATAAGAAAAATGTAGCTATGAAGGTACCAGAAGATATAGGTTAAACCTATGATACTGGAAAATGCATACTCAAAAAAAGCCCCACAGAGTAGCCTTACGACTACACTGTGGGACTTAATATATCAACTTAACTTTCGCTGAGTTCGGAACTTACCGTTGCTTTACTCGAGAACAAACAAGGCTCTCAAGCCACCGTCTACACCCGAGAAACCCATGAAGGCAAGACTCAGGAGAGCTGCTGTTACCATGACAATGGCGATACCCTGCATACCCTTAGGAATGCGAACCAAAGCCTGCTGTTCGCGGATGCCGGCAAAGACAATGAGCGCCAAGGCAAAACCAAGAGCTGTAGAGAAGGCGTAAACCACACTCTGAAGCAGATTGAAGTCTTTCTGAATAACCAAAATGGCTACACCCAGCACGGCACAGTTGGTTGTGATAAGAGGCAGGAAGATACCCAATGCCTGATAGAGAGCTGGCGAAACCTTCTTGAGGATAATCTCCACCATCTGTACCAAAGCGGCTATGACAAGGATGAACGAAAGGGTCTGAAGATACTGCAAACCGAAAGCATCGAGCACGTACTTCTGAACACACCATGTGATAATGGTTGCCAAAGTCAGGACGAAGGCAATGGCACCACCCATACCGATGGCGGTATCAATCTTCTTCGATACACCCAGGAATGGGCAGATACCGAGGAACTGCGACAAAACAATATTGTTGACGAATATCGCAGAGATAAATATCAATAAATATTCCATATATTACTCCTCCTTATTTCTTTACCTTATTAAATATTGCAATGATGTAACCCAAGGTGAGGAAGGCTCCTGGAGGCAAGATGAACACCAGAATGTTGGTGGTCTCTGGCAAAAGAGTTACTCCGAAGAGGCTGCCTGAGCCGAGAATCTCGCGTGCACAACCCAGGATGGTGAGACCGATGGTGAAACCTAAACCTACACCGATACCGTCGAACAAACTTGCCACTGGCGAGTTCTTGGCAGCAAAACTCTCTGCACGACCCAGGATGATACAGTTAACCACAATCAGCGGAATGTAGATACCCAATGCCTGGTTGATACTGTCGGGTGCATAGGCGCTCATAAACATCTGCAGAATGGTTACGAAGGCTGCTATCACTACGATGAATACAGGGATGCGAACCATATCGGGAGTGATCTTCTTGATACAGGAAATCACAAAGTTGGTACAAATCAGCACCGCCATAGTAGCCAGTCCCATGGAGAGACCGTTGATAGCGCTGGTGGTGGTTGCCAAAGTAGGACACATACCAAGGAGCAACACGAAGGTTGGGTTCTCCTTGATAATACCATTCATTAAAATCTTAATATTACTCATAGTGGCTTATCCTTTCTTTACTTTTGTGGCACCGCTCTTACCGTCTGTACCCTGCTGGGTATAGGCTGCGTATGCCTGGTTAATAGCCTTGAGGAAAGCACGACTGGTAATGGTAGATGCCGTGATGGCATCAACAGCATTGCCACTCTTGTCGTCCTTGCTCACGTGCAGGTTGCCATCCTTTGGTGTCTTGCCAATGATGCTGCCCTTGCCGTCTTTCTGGAACCAAGTGCTGGCCTTGGCACCAAGACCTGGAGTCTCTGAGTGCTGAAGAAGGGTGTAACCCAATATCTTGCCCTCTTTGTCGAAACCTACCAGTACCTTCAGGTCGCCACCAAAGCCGCCTGTGGTGCTCTCTACAGCTGCTCCGAGAGAGTTGCCGCTCTTGTCGGAACAAGCATGAACAATAAAGGTAACCTCCTTGCCGTCTATAGTCTGCGGTACCTTTTTTGGGGCAGCCACCTGCAAGTCGTCGGTTCCCATCACGCTCTTGATACCAGCTGCCAATGACTGCTCAGCCTTTTGGGCGATAGGACCTGATGTGATATGGTTCACATAAGCGAGCACTGCACCTACAACGAGTGCCACACCCACCAATACGAGAACCATGTTCTTCAATGATGATTCTAATTTCTGCATGTCTCTATCCTCCTTATTTCTTTGCAGGCTTCTCACCGAAGCGCTTGGGTTTAACGTATGTGTTAATAAGAGGTGTGAACGCATTCATGATGAGAATGGCGAACGACATACCTTCTGGATAGCTACCCCAGTTGCGGATGATGACTGTCAGCAGACCAATGCATACACCATAGATGAGCATTCCCTTGTGGGTCATTGGTGATGTGACATAATCGGTGGCCATGAAGATGGCACCCAACATCAAACCACCGCTGAGGATAACTGCAAATGGATTGGCATATACAGGGTTGGCCAAGTGCATCAAACCGCTGAATACAAACACGGTAGCGATGATGCTTACAGGAATGTGCCAGGTGATGACCTTCTTCCAGAGCATGTATGCCAAACCGAGCAAAAGGGCGATGGCACAAACCTCACCCGTTGTACCGGCACCGAAGCCCTCGCCTGTAGCACCAAAGAGAAGGCTCAGAGAGTCGGGCAACTGCTGAAGCACAGAGCTGTCGCCTGTCTTGATGGCTGTCTTCATGATAGCCAGAGGAGTGGCAGCTGTTGTGGCATCGGTATAGCTGAGCAGCTGTCCAGCCACAGGCCATGAGGTCATCTGTGCAGGGAAGCTGACGAGCAGGAAGCAACGACCTACCAAAGCGGGGTTGAAAGGATTGTTGCCCAAGCCACCAAAACTCATCTTACCCACACCGATAGCAAACAAGGCACCGATGATGATGATCCAAAGTGGAAGGTTGCTGGGCAAGTTCATGCCGAGCAAGAGACCGGTAATGATGGCAGAACCATCGAGCAGACTGGTCTCGGTCTTGAGAATATATTTTGTGATAGCCCACTCAAAGAAGACGCAGGCAGCCACAGAGACAAGCAGTACTACTGCCGAACCCAGGCCGAAGAAATAGAAGGAGGCCAAGATGGCTGGTACGAGAGCTACGATGACTCCGTACATGTTCTTCTCCACCGACTCGTTGCCATGGGCATGTGGCGATAATGAAACGATTAATTTACTCATTTTTATTTCTGTTGGGAAGTTTACGATATATTACTTCTTTGTGTTGCGAGCACGGATAATACCCATCACTGCAGCCTTACCACCGATGATGTTGTCGAGGATAGGACGATGAGAAGGACAGGTAAACTGGCATGAACCGCAGGCGATACAAGAGGTTACCTCTTCTGCCTCCAAACGCTCATACTCCTTCATCACACTCAGTGTGGCAAGCAAGTAAGGCTCTAAGCCCATAGGACAGGCCTCCACACACTTGGCGCAACGGATACATGGCTCAGCCTTCTTGCGGTGAGCGTCGGCATCGGTCAGGACGGTGATGGAGTTGGTGCCCTTGGTGACAGGAACATCAAGGCTGATCACTGCCTTACCCATCATAGGACCACCTGCCAAAACCTTGTTGTCGCCCTCGGGCAGACCGCCACAAGCCTCTATCATCTGAGAGAAAGGTGTACCCATACGAACGAGGAAGTTGCCAGGATTCTTCACCTGCTTACCAGTAACTGTGGTGTAACGCTCGAACAAAGGCTTGTTCTTCATAACTGCCTGATACACAGCAAAGGCAGTACCTACGTTCTGAACGATTGCTCCAACATTGACAGGGATAGCTGGAGGAGCAGGAACCTGACGGCGGATAACGGCATCAACCAACTGCTTCTCACCTCCCTGAGGATATTTCTTAGCCAAAGGCACAATCTCGATACGTGAATCGCCGGCTGTCTTTTCCTCGAAGAGCTTGATGGCTGCAGGCTTGTTGTCCTCGATACCGATATAGCCCTTCTCTACCTTGGCAGCCTTCATCAGGAGGTTCAAACCTACAAGAATCTCATCGGCATGCTCCATCATAAGACGGTAGTCGGCTGTAATGTATGGCTCGCACTCCACACCATTGATGATGACACACTCGGCCTTGGCACCTGGAGGAGGACACAGCTTGATGAAGGTTGGGAAACCTGCACCACCCATACCTGTGACGCCAGCCACCTTGATGCGGTTGACGATCTCTTCGGGAGTGAGCTCGGGATGAGATGCTATCGTCTCCAACTTTTCAGAACGGTCGATACTCTCCTCCCACTCGTCGCCTTCTACATTGATGATAATACAAGGCTTGCGGTAACCGGTAGCGTCGATAGACTGGTCTACCTTGAACACAGTTCCCGAAACAGAACTGTAGATAGGAGCACTGACAAAACCACCAGCCTCAGCAAGCAGAGTACCTACCTTCACCTTGTCGCCCTTGGCAACAACAGGCTTTGCAGGAGCACCGATGTGCTGACCAAGAGGGAAAATGGCCTGCTTAGGAAGGGCTGCCACCTGAGTAGCCATCTCGGCTGCAATCTTATTCTCTTCTGGGTGAACACCACCTATTCTAAATGTTCTCAATTTCATGCTTGTTCCTCCTTCTTTACTTCTGAAGTCTCAGCCTTGGGTGCTGCAGGAGCCTCAACGGGAGCTGCATCGGCTGGCTTAGCCTTCTTTACAGGGAAATTAACTTTCACGAGAGCACCTGTTGGGCACTCATCAACACACTTGGTACACATGCGACACTTGTTGAAGTCGACATAAGCCACATTGTTCTCAATGGTGATGGCATCAAACTTGCAGACTTTCTGGCACTTACCGCATCCGATACAAGCAACGCTACAAGCCTTCTTGGCTACTGCGCCCTTGTCGTGATTAACACACTGAACATACACACGACGACCCTTAGGACCCTTCTTGCGAAGCTCAATGATGTGGCGTGGACAAGCCTTGGCACAGGCACCACAGCCAGTACACTTCTCCTCATCCACCTCAGGAAGACCTGTCTCGGGATTGATAGAGATGGCACCGAACTGACAGGCAGCCACACAGTCGCCACAGCCCAGACAGCCAAAACCGCAACCTGTCTCGCCTGCTCCACAAGAGTTCATAGCTGCACAGGTATGCAAACCATCATACTCGGCGATGCGAGGACGATGCTCGCAAGAGCCATTACAACGCACTACTGCCACCTTAGGATCGGTGTTGGCCACAGCGATACCCAAGAGATCGGCTACCTTGCCCATCACGTCGGCACCACCTACAGGACACATCAGTCCTTCGATGCTGCCGGCATCAGCTCCCTTGACCAAAGCTGCTGCCATACCGGAACATCCGGCAAAGCCGCAACCACCACAATTGGCACCAGGCAGAATCTCGCCCACCTGACCTAATCGAGGGTCCTCATCGACGGCAAACTTCTTGGAAACTACGAAGAGAACCAATGCGGCAATAAGCGCAATGGCACCGAGCACCAAGACTGCAATCATAATAAAGTTCATAATCTTTGTATTTGTTTTAGTTATTAATATTATTACTTTCCATTGACCTATAGAGTTTTACTTCTCGATGGAGAAGCTGAGTCTGCGTTTCAGCTTGCCACGAAGCAGATACAGACATATATAATAAGGTATAAGTATGCCCAAAGAAGAAAGGGCTGCCATACCTTCTGAGCCCGAAACCTTCAATACTGTCACCAAGGCTACAACCATCAGGACCAAAGGCAGAAGATAACCATACCAACTGGCACGGAAGCCTACACTGGTATCGGCCAAAACTCTGACCGAGTCGCCAACATGGTATTGAGAAGCATCTGATGTGGTAACTTCCACCAACTTCTCCTTGGTTTCGGAGGCATTACAGTGGGAGGCTACCTTACAAGCGCTACAAGCCGATGACTGGAGGATGCGCACACGTACTGTTGTGCCATCGACGCCATCGACTACACCGGAATGTTTTATCTTATTGCTCATGCAGTAATTCTTGTTCTTGTATCTTTTTGTCAACCCTGTTTGACTTGCTGTTTTGCTAAGTCGAGTTTACAAAGCTATTTTCAATGCAAAGATAATACATTATTTATAATTGGCAAACAAAAATATGTTTTTTTCAAAAAAAAAGAAACGCAAACGTTTTCTTTGTTTGCGTATACTCTGTTTTTTCGGGATCAAAGGCAACAACTCTGTTCCCCAAACAGTAATGAGTAATTACTTGAATACTACAATATGTTTCGACCTGTACGGTTGGCACGCCCAGAAGATCCAGAAGCTCTCCAACAGCACGGACTGAACCAACGGTCACCGGCCGAAGGGAAAGGTAAAAGGCAGAAGCTCTTAGCCCAGGGAGGGCACTGAAAAGGTAGAAGTTCTCCAACAGCACGCCCTGAAAGGGCAGAAGCTCTTAGCCCAGGGCAACGCCCTGGGTATAATAGC